>Ga0131853_10022765_pt1 | contig 11331 bp, 8 predicted proteins | sample TergutLab28metaG_FD_92764 | JGI IMG/M metagenome (GOLD analysis project Ga0131853, IMG submission 92764) | Labiotermes labralis P1 segment gut microbial communities from Petit-Saut dam, French Guiana - Lab288 P1 (version 2) (version 2) | ecosystem: Host-associated > Arthropoda: Insects >...
ACTTGCGAGGTTGTTACAGCTGTCGTAATGAGCAAACATTCGCCAAGCTTACTATGCGGAATCAGCATACGTCATTTGCGCTGCTCCACTTGCCATGAATGGAGCACTGCAAACTGACCGACTTATTGAGTTACTTCATAATTTGTAAGTGTTTTGGAATATGACCGTATATGGTCAAGTAGGAAAAACTAAAACGCTGACAACGTACTTTCCTCTCTATAAAATCCCCTCTTGATAGTTACAGTTCGAATTCTGTTGGAAATATTATTTCGGAATGTTAATCGTTTGACACCACACTCGACACCGTACCGGCGAAGCAAGTACCTACGACGACGTAAAGATTTAATAGTACACGGCTTGGTTACTCATCGATTGATAAATAATTACGAGATGCCGAGAATGGACTTCGGCTAACTGCTACTACAAGGTGAGCTTTAACAGTTGCCTTGTAACGAACTTTGATTTTTATTACTAAATCCAGTCGAGTCTAAATTCAGTTTGAAATTTTAAATTACATACCCCTTTGGACTATACAGAGAGGCAAGAACGTTAATTTGAACACCCTTAGTACAAAAATTTTTTGTAACTATTTTGTGTAGAATTGTAGATAGTTTAGAGCTACATAATGAAGACTTAATTAAAGAAGTCTTTGCTATTGTTTATCACTGAAACCGTGCAGTAACTCTCCGACGTTTCGCCTAGAAATAGGATGGTGACAGCATTTAAACCTACTCTAGATTTAATTCTAGGCACAGAGGACTTAGTGCCTCAACCCACTCGTGTCTACCCGGGCATAGTTTGGTGGAAGTCAAGCACCCTAACCCCGGGTTCACGACAACTACATAATTTTGACATTATGCTTATCATACAAATTTTACTGTTATAAGCAACTCCGCAACTCGTGTAAACCTTTTTGACATACTTGACGATGGTATCAGCATAGGCTGAAACATGTAGTATAGAGGTAAATGCATCAAATGTTTATTGAGGAAGTTTATAGACAAAGTTGCCCCACTGCCCAATCATGCCCACCATCAGTTATTTCGAACCCTTACCTATAGGAAGCAGTACACTTTACGCAGCTAGGTCTTCCGGTGGTGTCTGGGACTGTGCAAGCCACAGTTGCTGTGTTTTCTTCAGCGCCCCTAGTCTCTTTTGTAAAGTTAGTAGCGAGATTCGTGACCCTAAATATTTCAGGGAGCTATTATTTAGTATTTTTCCTTTCTTTACGCTTACAGCAATTTTACCAAAAGTTTGCATGAAGGAATAGTGGACTTGTCTTACTGTTTATAAGGTTACAAACTGGGGGCAGCGATGCCAGACTCACGTGATTGGCCGGTGTATCTTTTCTCCACAAATGAGTACAGTCGCCCCACTGACATTTTAAGTGACTGGGTTGACCTGAATGTTCATACATAAATTTCATAATGAATTTAATGAATATGTTAATGAAAGACTACAAAATTTTCACCAATCTACTAAAAATATTTTGTGTGCCAATATTATGTTTTAAATAACTTGCAAAAATGCCACGTCTTCACTCCTGCATCCGTCCATCCACCAACACCCGTCCAAGTTTCACCGAAAGAAATGCCAACCAAAATTCTCATGAAATTGTCCTCTCCCCCCCCCCCCCCCCAAAAAAAATTACCAAACTCAGAACCGTCAAGGGTAACGAGAAGTCTCCCTGGAGAGGTTCTCATGAGTTCGCCAATCATCCAGAAGAAGAAACAAAATGCCAAACGTAAGAAGAGTAATTTCATGGAAAGTTTTACAATCCGAACTCCGGTAAACCTGACAAATATAATAACAGTGACTGCTGTAAAGAATATAAGGAACATTACTACTTAACAAAACACGATTGCGACTGCATAAAATGCTCAGTCTGTTAAAGGTGACTGCATGAAAACTGCACATTTTTCAACAAATTCTGCATCGTTTATGAATGCACACACCGTTGGAAGTGTCTCGAAATACATACGAAATCTATAGAGGAGTAAGAAGTATCTCATACTGATACAGAATACAGATTAAATTACTTGATTACAATTTGTTTACTACAAATTTGTTATTTTAAATTTCATTAAATGTGGAGCATCTTTCACCTCGCTTACGCCAAGACGTCATTTTGTATACCATTGTCAGTTTTTACTGCTGTCAGTCAATGGATTTACATGTGCTATAAAGGGACTGACTGGTTTGTAGCAGAGACCCTACCATACCTATCGCACACCCAGATATAATTCCCGTTTCTTTATGAGCGTGTAAAAATGTTTCATATAATAAAGTGGGGCTTCAGTCCATTTTCCTCTATAGAATTTGTGTCGGACTGAACTTACAAACACGGCCATTAATTAGCACAATGGTGTCAATAAAGACCGCTCATATGGCATTGCATAGTGATCGATGAAGCCTAAATATTTTTGTTTCTTTTTCTATAGCCTACAGCAGCGTACCAACCGGTGGTCCGTGACCTGAGTGTATTCTACTACGCAGAATATAAAGCCTTCTCTTCGGGCTTCCCTGATATTCTGTTTATCGCCATTATTACCAGTAATATTGTTTGCATATTAAATTATTACACTGGTTTAATACAGGTTTTATAAGTGAAAGTATACACTTGAAATACTGCAACTTTAAATGCTAACGCGAATTGTGCCTAAGGGATCCAAAAGTGGAGATAATTTTCAAGATGGGGTCTGAAAATTTAGTGGGTCTTTTATGGGATCTGTGATAACAAAGAAGTTGGGAAATCATGACCTACGAATTCCAAAGGTTTTTGACAATTTCAAAGTTATATTTTATCTAAACTTTGCGGACCTTATTAACTCACGATGCTGTAACGACTATTGAGGTTATGCAGCTGCTGTGCGTAAGTTAGAGTGCGTCGAAAATGAGCTTAACTGCACAAGCTGTTAGGGGTTTCCAAAGCATGAAGAAGGAACCACATTCGGACAATTCAACATAAACCCAACCTAATGTTAGTACTGCTCCCAGTGTCATGATTACACCTACATACTTTTTACAGCTTGTCATAAAAGTGCAGACCTGCAGAAAATGTTGGTATTTAAGTAAATCAGGTGTTTCGACACGTGTCATGGCGCTGACGGCCATCATTACAGCCATTTGCAGAGACGCAGAGCAGCACTAAAAATGTACAACTACAGCCAACAAGCCCGCGGAGATTGGAACCCATTAACTTCCGAATAAGAACGTAGTGTTGCTCTTCCATCAGTCAGCCTGATAGGTAATACACATTTCTCCGAACCTCTATGAAAATTTTCTTTAGTGTGGGCGCAACGGCTTCCTATTCAGGACAATGGTACTTTTACGGGGGTAAAGCAGCCGGGGCGTGAAGTTCACCTCTAACTGCCAGGTAGTAACCGGGTTAAGAGTGGAGCTATGCCTCTGCTTCCCCTTTATGCCTTCACGGATTTGATAGGAACAACTTTACTTCCTGTTATAGGCTATTTAACGACGTTCTTTGAAGTAAATAATTCTATGGCATGGAAAAGACCTGAATCATTCAAAGGGAAGGACATGTAAAGGTGCGATATACCACGCACAATTTGGAGAATTCCTTCATTAAAATCTGCTTGCAAGTATTTTTTTCTTTACTTTCTTCTTTCCCAGCTTAGGTCCTTTCATATTTCTGTCTTGCAGACATGGAAGTGCTCTGAAATCATTACGGAAGGATGCAACATTCATATCGTCCAAGTATCACATTCCTTTATAACAGCAGCCGTACTCTATGCGTACGCCTGAATGCAGGCACTTTACCACCAGTCCGTTCACACAAAGAAGTGTCACTGATGTCGGAGCTGATCGCTTGATTAACCTTCAGTCAACTTTTAAGTCATAATTCTCTACAGTGCAGCGCAATCAATTTAACTTAACAACACAACATTCTTAACAGAACTGCAAAACCTACATGAAAATGGGAAAACATTCAAACGACTGTTTGAGAAATCGATTGTAAAATACGTGAATAAATTGAATTCTTTGTCGGTAGGACACGTGAGCGGACTTTCGTTAACACGATGACGAAACTCGCGTTCCATTACAAGATTACAAGAGGAAATTACTGACCAAGTGAATGACGATCAGCTGCTAAGTACGAAGTTGAACCACGCAGCTGGTTTCACATTAATTCTCTACCCCCCCCCCTCCAAAAAAAACACACAATTACTACGTACATGCGAATATCCTGCAACGCAAAGCTCCAGGTATCGGCAACTTTGTCCGTGAAAGCTCCCCCGAATGACCAAACATTCAACATGCAATTCCTATGTAGCAAGACATTTATAATGAATGAGGCGCATCGAGCTAGAACAGTGATTCCCAACCTGTACAGCGCAGGAGTTACTCAAAGAGCTCCGCGATTTCACAGGAAGTCTTGCTGCTCCAGCCAGGGTTGGCTTCATCATCGCTGCCGCTGTGAGGCAAGCTACTTTGAAACAAGCGAGTGTAGTGACGAAAAAAATACGAATTCATTGACAGCGATTACTGAGTTTACAAGCGTTTGCTGAGGCGCTTTCGCAAAATTGCCAAGAGCGAGTATTAGCTTCGTCATGTAACTGTCAACTCCCACTGGAAGAGTTTTCATGAAATTCGATATTTGAGTATTTTCCATAACACGTTGAAGAAATTCAAATTTATTAAAATCTGGCAAGAACGACGGGAACATAACACGAAGACCTACGTACATTTATGAAAGTATCTCGCTGAATTCTTCTTAAAATGAGAAATATCTCAAGCAAAATTTGTAGATAAAATCAACACACACATTTTTATGCTCAATAACTTTTTTCGAAAATTATGACGTTTATGACAGCATGTGGAAAAATATGGCCCAGACGGGTAATAGATGGCATTATTATACAGTCAACGAGCTTCGTATGCTGGGTAGCTGTGGCTACACATACATACACTCAGAAGGTATAATACTTATTGCCCTGCCACAATGGTTACGCGAAAGAGACTTAACGTTACGGTAAGTATAAACTGCCTGTCTTGTTATGACCTTGTTTATTAACGGTGCTTACAGCTACAACTATTATTATGGGCGGGTGCAGAATACTCTATGAGTTTATAAAAGGGGTCATTATACTCGACAATGCTCGGAAACACTGATCCCCCACAAAAAGGTGACAATCTGTTTAAACATTCGTCATTTCGACGCATCACATGCAACACCACACCCCGTTTCTGTCAATGGTTCAAAGGAATTTCAGATACTGAAACTTTTGGGTGCATGACAAAATTGTTCTACAATTATTGTACTGCACTGTATACACCTACCTACTTATGTATGAGTTCAACTAACTGATTAGGAAGCAAATGTATTTTGAATTATGTTATCAGAACCCACCATTGGACATAATTTTTCTTCACAACCTCATTTACTTGCAATGGTCAGTTGCATGCTTCTGGTACCCACTGGATAAAAGGCTGGACCTATGGAAGACAGGATAATTTTCTCATCCCACTGTGAGAGGAAATCATATCACCCACAGTGCAGTCCCTATGCTAAGTTACTCTGGCTCTGTGAAACGTATGTTTGATAGGCTCATTCCTTTTGTTCCAACATCAGTCAGTCTCAACATCCAAAATATCTGTCATGCAAGACAATTACACAAATACACATTCCTATCTGTAGTATGGGAATGCTATTACACAAGCGGTCATGGGTAGAACTTGTGCTGAAAAAAAAATCCCAGTCCTTGTTAAAACAAGGATTGGGATTGCCTTTTTGCTTTGACGCCCCTTGCCAAATAACACTTCTTAACTTGCACTTTCATTTTTTGCTTTTACATGTACAATACTTTAGTTCATCCTTTACCTTTATCCACTTATTTCTGACAAGATTATCATTTTTTATTTATGCTCACATTTTAAGCAATGTGACGAGGGTGTAAACTGAGGTTGGTGATGCCATGAAGCAGAACACAAAAACTGAACATTTCCCACCACTACACCTGTTCCATTCATCCATCAACATTACTGTTAAACAGTCTACATTGTGCCACGTAATTGTGTGGGAATTCATTCACTTTCTGCCACATGGACACAGCACCACTGTTCTGAAGGTCTCCACCGTGCCATTCAGAATTCACAGTGCACAGCTATCAATTCCAGGGAGATTCAATGGAAGTTCATTTGTGCATGTTTGTTACAAGATTTTAGTTCTCACAGCAGTGCTGCTGAAGACTCCAGCCTCCTGAAAGGTAACACTGTCACATGTTGGCTAGTTCCTGAAGTTATGTAGGGTAGACAATCCTCTGAATACAGTAGGAAATACTTGACCAACAACACAGTCACATCCCAGACGACATTCTGTGTTAGGATTAAAGACAGACCATCTGAAAAATGTGTCAACTAAGTCCCACTCTGTCTGCAAAACAACACAGCTTCCTGCCTGAACAGGTGTGACCCCATACACTGTGATCCTACCTTTCAGTGACAAAGCCACATGGTAGCAGCTATTTTTACTTCCTTTCCCCTTTTGGTCTCATGATTTTAAAATGTTTGCCATTTTTAAATCATTTTGTCCTATATTCAACTTTTTCCTTGTTGGTCTCCATTTTCTGTTAACTTTATTTATGGAACGTGGATAGATCAGGCTTCACAGAACCTACGCTAAAGGCTGGATGAACATAGAATATGGTCAGATTCCTGGCAGGACCAGAGATTTTTCTCTCGTCTTCATCATTGTCCAGACCAGATCTGGGGCCAAGCCAGTTTCCTGTCTTATAGGTGCTGGGGCTTATACCCACCCAGAAATAGAGCAGTGAGGGCGTTTGCCTCCAAGCAGTGCCAAGGTTAAGAATGTGCACAGCAGTACTCCAATAATACTTCATCTTTAAAATGACTTCATCTTGTAATTTTTACACATCTTCCACATTTTCCATCACATCACATTAAATACTACTTCTCAAAAATAAATGATCAATTCATATATTAATTATGTTGCAAAAACTGAAGCAAATGAAAAAGAATACATGAATGGCACCATGGAATGTATTTAGAAGATTGTGGTCATGGCCAAATGCTAGGTAGTATTCTAATAGTGATTTGGAATGACCGAGAAAAAATATCTCAGGATAGTTATTAGGCTTTCACATCTGTGTTTGAGATATCTGCTCGTTGGATGCTTGGTTGGGTGACTGGTGTGTGATATTTTGACTGAATGTTGCATTCTCATCTTCAAGGGTCAAAGTGAGACATTTCATCCCTTCAAGGTTAGACCACACACCATCTCAATACATCAGGAACAAATCACTTCATGATGCAGCATCACATCCCAGACAAATTCTGTGACGATAGTCTATGGCCTTACCACATTCACTAAAAGTCAAACATGCTTAGCTTGGACTAATGTACTTGCGAATATTCTCACAGATATAAAGTTTGTGCAGAAGTATTTCTGCACCATATTCCATAATAAAAGAAAGTTCAAACTTAACCCAAGAACAGCTGTCAAGTGGCTGACACTCCTGCTACATTCAAAAGTTCAGTCTCAGCCCTGATATGTTTCTTTTTATCAGTGGCTCAGACTACTGTGTCAAAGGTAGGATAACTGGTGATGATGAAGTGGAGAGGATTTGGAAGGAAGCAGACATGAGCTAATGAAGGTAGCTACAAAATAAATGTCTGAAATATAGCTGCTTCAGACAGTTTGAGAGATCACACACACATTCTTCTTACTTCATCAACCACAACCATCCTCCTGCTGATACTACAAACATGAAATCTGCACAGACAATGTGAATGGCAGGCACAGTTTTGGAAGCTTCTGGCTGTCAATTATGTCATCAGAATCTCTCCTGCAGTAATAGACAACCCTGTCTGTACATTTTTTCTGGAACTAAGAATTTATAGTTTCCACAACTACACAAATGGCTCAATGTTGATCTCCAAACAAGCAACTGGATGTGTTAGATCAAACTTTGTTATGACATCTGGGTGCAGGATGCCCATTATACCAATCACCTGACCACTGGCAACCACTTCTGAACAATGTTGTGGAAAATATGCTGGATCTGCAATAAAAAAGTTAAGGCTAATTATTAAACATGCAATTAAAGCTGGGAACAGGGGTCAGTATAACACTCTCAGTGGCATGTGGTATGAGTCAATACTGGGTCATGGTGGTTATTACTTTGACTCAATAAGCTTTGATCAAGCACAGTAATACTAAACAAACAGAGAATTTTGTATGATAATATATTTTGCAAAGTATGGGTACCAGGTCTTCCTGGGGGTAAAGCAACCAGGGTGTGGTGCTTACCACCCACCCCACCTAGTGCTGAGGTTGAGGAAAGAGTAGTGCTATACATCTACACCTAAACTGGGCCTTCATAGCCTGTTATAGGGTGAAATTTACCATTATGTTTATATTTTGCAGAGTCTAACAAATATTTTTACTGATCTTCATCCTGACAAATATATCTCTGAAGGATACCAGAACTTTTCCCAACAATTTCCTGTAATCAACAAACTTATGAATTATGTACCATCAACTGATGTAAGGTAATAACCAATCCCATCTTTGTTGCTACTTCTTGGAAATTCCAGCAACTGCATGAGCCTGTCGAGAAGCCCATGAATGATCTCAAAACCAGGAGTTTTGTTGCAGTTTAAAGCACACCTGCCTCTCATTCCTCACACCAACTTCTGCAATATTCAACATTATTCAATGTTGTGTATGCAGTTCCTCCAATTACATAGTGCAATGTAAAGTCACCTAATTAAAAAAGACAATAATTCTAAGAATTTTGTTCATGCCCACACCAATAGGTATCATGAATTGCTATGAGCAGGACAGTCTGGGGTTCAAAACCTGGTGCAGGCAACATTTTCCATAACTGCCTAGACTAGCCCCAAGGCCCACCCATACTCCTGGAAAATAGGTACTGTGTCCCCTTCTGAGCAGTAAAGCGGCCTTGGTGTTGTGTTAACCATCCAACCCCCCCTAGCACCAAAGTAAAAGAAAATGTAGATCTACGAGTATAAATGTATCCCTCGTCTGTGGCTTCATGAAAAGTTATAGGGTGAACTTTACCATTTCACTAACATAGTACTGTCACTGCCACCATTGCCATGAAAATAATAATGTTTTTCATCATCTCACTAAACACATTTCAAACCTTAAGCAATTATTCAAAGTTAGATAGCAACTTGAATATTTTAAAATGGTGTATCAACTACAGATACTATCATATGGTAGGTTTATGAGTGATGAACTTGGATACTGTCTCCTACACCAATTTCAGTCCACAATAGTAGTACCCAGCGAGGTTCGGTCCGCCCAGGGGCTAAGCCTCCGGGCCCAAAATTAAAAAAAAAGGTGGGGTGCACTTTTCCCACAAGAATTAAAAAAAAAGCAGGTACTGTGCCCCAAAACTCCAAAAAAACACCTTGTGTGCAAAAGCCTCGGACTGAAATAAAAAAAAGCAAAGAAATGTTGAGTGCAAGAAGGTCAAAAGTCCAGCCTCGGATCGAAATTTAAAAAAAAAAACCGGTTAGAGATGTTGAGCGCAAGAAGGTCATAAGTTCAGCCCTGAGCTTTCGACTTTTTCCCTAGGTATTTTATCAGGGTGCCGCCGTGAGGATTGGTCTAAGCCGCCGTCCAGCCTGGTATGGCGGTCCATCCTTTGCTACCACTACACTGAACTCTGACCTAACTTAACTATGTCAAAGTTAAATTTTGAATCGGCCATTTTCCAATATGGCGGCCGGTTGTAAGTTTAAATTAGCTTAACATTTAAAGTCCACCATTTTACAATATGGTTGCTAGGACGATAACTTTAAATTAAAGTTAATAAAGCGGTCAGCGCTAACTTTAAATTAGCTTCACTTTTTTTAAAGTCCGCCAATTCAGGGGCTGTCATAGAGCTAAATTTAAATTAAAGTTTATATGACTGTCCGCCATTTTCCAATATGGCGGCCAGCGCGCTAAGTTTGAATTAAACCTAACTTTAAAGTCCGCCATTTTACAATATGGCGGTCAGCGCCCCTGGAGAGAGAGGCGAAATATTGAGTGCAAGATCGGTGTTGTGCCTCCGTAAGTATTGGTGAACCGCTGTGCCCCACCTACGCCACTAGGCTCCGTTTGGAATGACCCCTCGTGTCGTCGAGATGTGCAGGTGAAGTGTCCGAGCGCCGGTCACCCTTGTGTCCCTCGCATGCAGTAAAATGCTGATGCGAGTGCATTCTATCATGCGCTCCGGAGGCGCACGTGAGAACCGAAACGCCTCGTTAACCGAGAGCTGAGGCATGTGCATTTTATCACGCGCTCAGGAGCTGTGCAGGGAGAATAGTTTGGAATCGAATAAGGCGGCATATGCTAATCCTAAACCACTTGTAAATGATAGAAAACACACATCAATTATCTTTTAATGTATATATACACACACATACATACATGCATACATCACATTAAACAGAAAGACAGTAAATGATCACATCACATCACCCTTGTGTAGGTTAAAAGAACAAACAGTTTCTTGTTTTGAATAAGGTTCTATTACAGAATTCACACCACCCATTATCTTTTTCGTCACACAATGTCACAATAGCCTCATCTGGGCTAGCGCAGAACGTTGCGTACGTTGTGGACCAGTAGCGTTCATAAGGGATTACGCAGTCATTGTGAAATCTCTTACTGATCGCACACCGTCTGTCCCGCACAAAAGTACATTTGAAGGGGAAAATGTAAGTGGAACTAGCTTATCTTCGGGAACAATATTCGATTCCACTGCACAAAGATACTGGCGATATAATGTTCTGCTAGTCAGTGCAAACTCTGATAAATTGAAAGTGAGATGGAAAACTGTATGGGAAGCCAAACCTCGGAGTAACGGGTTTGCCGTAGGCACACAATACACTTGCATGAGCGTCCGTAGGTACAGTTGTCTACGAACGGTAGTAGTATAAAGCTAAATTCCTACAAACACCCATCGCATAGGGAATCTGATGTCCATCCATCGCTAGCAGCCCTATGATGATTTAGGTAGAGAACTCTAGGTGTCGACAGGAACGCAAACTATAGCGTACATTTTGACAGCAAATATAGACACATATTCCCAAATAAATTCTGCCAAATTGATGCTAGATCGGGATCCGCAAATTGCAGAGACATCGACAATGGTAATTTGAAAGGGAACCGTCACACCTTTATGTGTAATGTCATAGATTGAATAATCGGGGAAACTTTCATATTCTAGCCATTCGGTTAGACGGAACCTGAAAGGTCCAAATTAAAATGTATGAACCTTTCTGTAGATGTTGTCTAGGACAGTGGAGTTTGTTCTAGCTATGTGAAGTCCC
>Ga0131853_10022769_pt1 | contig 11331 bp, 9 predicted proteins | sample TergutLab28metaG_FD_92764 | JGI IMG/M metagenome (GOLD analysis project Ga0131853, IMG submission 92764) | Labiotermes labralis P1 segment gut microbial communities from Petit-Saut dam, French Guiana - Lab288 P1 (version 2) (version 2) | ecosystem: Host-associated > Arthropoda: Insects >...
AGGCTGAGTGGACCCCGTTCCAGACCCACTACTACTCAGAAAATCTGGTAGCGCCGGGGATCGAACCCGGGACCTCTGTATATGTAGCCAGAAACTCTGACCACTAGACCACAGAGGCGGTCTTTAAAACGTTAATAATGTATTTAAATTTAAATTAGGTAAATATAATAAACATGTTTTTTACTGTCCATGAAATTTACTGCTCTTTTAGCGAAGCCACCTTTTCTTTGAGGAAATTTATGTTTTCAGGACTTTCGAAAAGTGAAAAGTAATCCCTAGAATCTATGATGGAACTTAATTTTCATTTCGAAAGAATGTGAAAAAACAGTGCGTCTCGAATTCTAAGTAATACGGTGTATTAAACTTAATATTTCACTTTTTTTTTGGACAGAGGCCATCCCGTTTTGTATTAACAAATTTGTATAATGTATTATATACAGCCAGTAAACAGCAATATATCAGTACAGTGATACAATATACACAGTTAGGTCACATTACGACAATGCCGTTATGTGACCTAATTGTGTATATTGTATCAAGGAAAGCTAAGGAAAGTTGAAAGTATAGCAACAACCAAACATGGACCGGAGGATGACATATTGACGAATACCATCGTTGCTACACAAATGACCGAATCTGGTTACAGTTGATCGCTTTTACCAGCGTCGGAAATAGCACAACGAATACGTTTCTAATTTCCTGTATTTGCAGTATCCATTTTTATTCTCATTCCCCCATCTGACCTTGTAGACAAAAGCTCCCTGCAACCCTGACAATCACTGGGCAAGCTTCCCGAACTTGCCGTAGAGGGCTCTTGTTTTACATCGACAATGTCGTAATGTGACCTAATTGTATATATTGTATCACTGTACTGATATATTGTTGTTTACTGACGGTACACAAATTAATATTTCACGTTAATTACGAATGTGAAAGATATGTAGGTGTGATGTGAAGCATTGTCTCGTGAAGTTGTTTGAGTAACATGTGGACTTATTAGGTTCTCTTGAGTTAGAGACTTCACAACATTACGAGGGGATTTATAATTTTAAAACTTTTAAATTGTTTTCATGGTCTTGACATACTTAATGTCGTTAGTGTTATTAGATTAGTTGGACGTGTTGCATGCAAGAGTATATCTTAAGTAATGGTCGCACAGATCGTAATTCGGAAAAAAAAACTCCAAAGAATTTACGATTTGAGATACCCAGACTTACAAGGGAAAATAATACTCAGTGGCTCTTTGTAATCTGGGGTACTCAAAATGACAAAGTAATGTGTTGTGCGATATTACGCCACTTAGAATTAAAGTCTACGATTGGTAATTAAAAATGAAAACAGAGGTACACAAATTCTGGGCTCTATATCACCCGGGCTATTCGATTTTGTGCAATGGTGCCTAATATTTGTCGGTCTTCAGTATGGAACTTGCTTCTTGTCACTCTTGTGGCGCCTGGAATTTTAAGATGGCTGTTATTTGGGGGGGGGGAATCTATGGGTCTTTAACTAAAAACACACGGCGTTCTGTGCATCTGGATCTTTAGATTTGTAAGAGTAAGCGAAGTAGAAACGAATCGTCTTAGGCGTATACTGACTTCTACCACCTGAATATTGCGATTGTGCTTAAACTTTTTTGTGTAGGCATAGGCCTTGCGACAGGCCAGTACCTTGTTCAAGGAGTCCTACCAGATTTCTGCACACAAAGTGCAGAAATCTGGGAACTAAGATCCTGGGCTACACTTGCCGGTACCGCGACGCGCATGTATAGGCCAAGCGGTAACTATCCACATACACAAGCTTCTACATGTGAAACTGTGACCAGTATTTGTGCTGCATGTGTTATGTAGAATCACCTTAATTATTAACCAACAATTGCACTTGCATAAATTCCACTTAAAAACACTTAAAATTGCTCCGACATGTTTCGATCCTTAGATCATCCTCAGGGACCTACGTTTTTCCTCGCTAAAGTTATGTTAAAACATTCACAATTTCATTCGTTTCTGTAAACATGGTGTTGTGGCAGCATGCTGTTTACAGAAACGAATGAAATTGTGAATGTTTTAACATAACTTTAGCGAGGAAAAACGTATCTGCCTGAGGATGATCTAAGGATCGAAACATGTTGGAGCAATTTTAAGTGTTTTTAAGTGGAATTTATGTAAGTGCAATTGTTGGTTAATAATTAAACTGCTGATCAACAATACTCCCAGGACTACAGGAAAATATAGAGAAACTTTAAAGCTTTGAGGTTCTCACAGCGCTGTTGCTGAGGATTCGGGTCCTTTGGGATTTACTGCTCTGTCGTGGGATGAGTGTCTTCCTAATCTGCAAGAAACATATTGCTTCGGAAACATAAGGAATCACTCGCCCAACAACACAGTATCATGTCCCAGAAGACCTGAATCCTTATACAGAAACTTCTTTAAGAGAAGTATATTCAATGTGGGTGCCTTCCCGTAACAAGTAGATGCCGTAGCACAAATATAACCCTCTACAAATATTGATCTTAGAGTAAGTTACGGTTCTGAAGCATGCGACTGTTCTGTATCCTCTAATCACCATGCAGTATTTCGCCTAGTGTTATAAATGTAAATAGCAGAGATATTTTAAACCCTCAATAGCCACTAAAATCAGAATTAAAATTCCGTTTTCGTGTTATAAATCTGTACTTGAAGGATAATTTAATTGTAATGCTAGGTGAAATACTGGGTCGTTTGTAGTTTACTTTAATGGATTCCAGAAGGTTCTTTAAGCTGTCTGTGTTTTTGGTAGATTCTCATGGCTGTAAATCAGTAGGTACCACAACTGTGTAGGAATATTTACGACCGTTATTAAATCTGGCACTGGAATATTTAAATTAGAGTGATGAAATGAGTTTCGTTGTAAGGTTGGGGATGGAGAAGGGTAGACAGATACATTATCTCTTCTTTGTGAAATCCCCATCCTGTTTTGCAACCTCATTAACATTCTTACTTGTTTAAACTTTTGCCCTCTGTTTGGTGTAGAAGGAAATTCTGAGGCATGCTTTCGTATCCAAAATGTAAATTTGGCCGTTTCACGTGAACCAGCGCCCTTTGTGTGTTGTTGTTGTTGTTGGTGGTGGTGGTGGTGGTGGTGGTGGCGGCGGCGGCGGTGGCGGCGGCGGCTTTTGCTAAAGTGGCTTTCTTCATAACATCTTGAGTTCCAGGTGGAAATTAACATCATTTGAATCTGCGTACTGCGCGCCCCTGGTTTATTACGCAGCGAGTAGTGATAATTTCTCACCGAAGTTTTGGGACAACCTATCGGTCCCATCCTCGGGGTTCAATCTTGAACCGATATGTTGTCCCGAAACGTCGGTAAGAAATTAACACTACTGGCTGCGTAATAAACCAGAAGAGCGCTGTTCTCAGCTACTTCGCGGCGGAGACCTGAAATCACGCATCATTTGAAGCTGTCTCTCACCTTCTGACTCTTAGGATACATTTTTAGAGCTCATGTTGTTTCAGCAAACCTCCGTTCCTCCATCACGAATTTTGCCTAATGCTTTCAAAATTGTACCTCAAATTCTGCGAAAACACGTAAATCGGAACTCACTGTCTGCTGTAGTGTAGGTCTGCTTTATCTACAGTCATGGTACGTACTTGAATTTAAAATCTTATCTTCAGAGAATAAATTTTCTACAATTTTACTTTTCACACAATTGGCTTTCGGGATTGTAATGTGAATTCAGGGACTAAACCTGCACAATCTCACGTCTTTCAAAAATCGTCTTGTCTGGTTTTCAAAAACTAAACATATGAATTACTACATAACTACAGGTAATGCCATTGAGAGTACAAAAGTGGTTACTGCTATTGCGCACGTCCCTCACTGGTTTATAATGTTCCTGTGCATGACAGGGAGACGTATGGTGGAGCAGAAGTATCAATTCACATATTCTTTAACCTTGGCATTGGGTGAAGGTGAATGGCCAGCTTCACGCTGTGGCCACTTTACCCCTGCAGAAAGAGTCCCTGCTACCCACTGAATAGGAGGCTTGGTGCAGGCGGAGAAGAGAATAAACTGTTCCTCCTCCCAAGAATCGATCCACGATTTCTCGATCTTTCAGCCCGTAGTTAGTCCGTGAACGTACTGCGCTGTCTTGGCAAACTTTTTTGATGTATAAAATGGTTATTAAATTTTTAATTTTCGGTGTCAGTACATTACAGTTAAGATCGTGATTTTATACTTATTTCAGGACATATATGAGTGCCAGTATTTTGTAGGTATCGCTAGGCGGAAAGCAATATATATATATATATATATATATATATATATATATATATATATTCAATAGAAGTTCAGTATTAGAATTTAAATATTGATTTGTTCTTAAAGGTAATAGAATACGAAATTTTATCACATGAGCTTATACAAATAATATAGCTACAGTGCTGCTGGAAATAGTTATGTGACGAAATTCAAGTTCGTTTTCCATCAGTAATATTCTTATTGGAGGAATGTTACCTAATACCCTGCAGTCACTGACTGTCTTCTTCTTCTTCTTCTGCTTCTTCTTCAAGTGGTTAATAAAATGTAACGTCGAGAGCTGTCTTATGACCTATTAATTGATACATAATCAGTAAACCCCTAACTTGAATATCGGCTATGGTGACTCAGTATTTGAAGGCCAGTAGCTACTATGGTGATTCAGCATCTCAGTATCTGAAGGCCAGTAGGTACAATGGTGGTTCAGTATTTCAGTATCTAAAGGCCAGTACCTACTATGGTCATTCAGAATCTCAGTATCTGAATACCAGTAGCTACTGTGGTGATTCATTATCTCAGTATATGAAGGCCAGTAGCTACAATGGTGATTCAGCATCTCAGTATCTGAAGGCCAGTAGCTACTACGGTGATTCAGCACCTCAGTATCTGAAGGCCAGTAACTACTATGGTCATTCAGCATCTCAGTATCTGAAGGCCAGTAGCTACAATGGTGATTCAGTATTTGAGTATCTGAAGGCCAGTAGCTACTGTGGTGATTCAGCATCTCATTATCTGAAGGCCAGTAGCTACTATGGTGATTCAGGATCTACATATCTGAAGGCCAGTAGCTACAATGGTAATTCAGTATCTCAGTGTCTGAAGGCCAGTGGCCTCTGTGGTGACCCACTATCTGACTCAGTATCTGAAGGCAAATCTCGGGATTCAGCCCTCAGATACGTCAAGATCGCTCCCTTTCAAGCCCTTACCAAATAACCGTTCTTAAATTTCAGAGCTTGAAAATCTGTTCCAAGGTACACGCGCAGAACTAAATATCGGTTAATGCGCTTTGCAGTTGCCGCTTCAGTAATTATACCGATATGACCCTTTCCTTACAGAACTACTATAGACATGCTAAGATTGTGATTTTACTTTTTGTAAGTGGAGTTTTAGGATGTACATCTATACAGATTAAAGGACATGGTGCACGATTTATAACATAAAAAATAAAGCGCATAATTTAATTTTTGTGGTAATATAGGCACGTGTAACACAAAAGAATGCTGTGAGAGAAAATAAAGTTGATGCTTTCACGATATTGCGAGAAATTCGTCGAATATTTTTTGAAACTAAACTTTTGCACCGTATTGACAAATAATTTTGGAGGCATCATTTCAAGTAGGTTTTATATTGTCTATATCTTATTTCTTGTATATTTAATGGAAAAGTAACTTAATACCCAGTAATATAAAAGACTGTCGTTACTTTCTGTTCGCCAGATCACAAATTTAATTCGTCTCAGACGAGCTGGCTGCCATAATCTCTCCAATTGCTGACAGTTATCGCGTCTCCCTTTGTTTGACGCTTCCTCCACACTTAGCAGCGTTAATTAATCTAAGAAGTAACTCCATTATGGCCTTCTTGATGCCTTTCATTAGACCCGGCAGGTTTGTCCTAGAAGACGCTCTGAGCCAACATTATTAACATTGATAAACAGCTCTTGCATTAAGCTAGCAGTACAGTGGGTATGATATGAAGTCCCTCATTACTGGTAAATTGATAATACTCTGTATATGGGAGACTTCATAAAGTACACATATTTGAATACTTATTCATTCGTAAAATTAAATTTGGTTAATGGTGATCAGAGAACTTTTGTTGGCAGGTACGGTGTAAACGTAGGAATTATTGACCGAGATTGGTTCTCGGAAGTACATTGTCGCGAGTACGTGTAAGAGAGCTTCTGTGATGTATATTACATAGCTTCGTGTGATATGAACACTGCATATTTTTCGAAGGACTGGCTTATCGCTTTAATTTTGTTACTTTGAGTTGTATGTAGAATCGAGTATTGAATATTACGCATAAACTCAGCAGGGATACAATAATATAAACAGCCAACTAGATGCAACAATAACGAATATTATTGATAATTACAATGAGCTCAACATGTTTCGGGCGATACTTTCGCCCATCCTCAGGAGCGCTAGACTGTGTTACAGCTTGTGGTATACAGCATCGCCGGTGCATTATATCACAAGCTGTAAACACAGTCTAGTGCTCCTGAGGATGGGCGAAATTATCACCCGAAACATGTTGAGCTGATTGTAATTATCAATAAAATTCGTTATTGTTGCATCTAGTTGGCTGTTTATATTATTGTATTAATGATGCACGGTCACACAAACATCAAACGGCAGGGATACATATCAAATACCTTCATTTAAAAGAGGCTGCTGTTGTTGTGGAGTTCCTTAACCCTTATCCTGCTAACGTGGAGAATATGGTGAGCTCCTAATAATGCCAGCAGATGGCAGATGGGATTTAACTCGGCGTTTAAAGGGATAATGTCTGGATCGTTTTGAGACCAGCTGGAATGGAAACGCAATGCTTCTGTCTCGGTTTTCCATCAATACATCCGTCACGCGAATGTTCTATATGACTGCTGCCGGCAGTGTCTGCTGTAAACGGTACAGTTGTCCCTTTGAACTCTGTAGAGGCATACTGGGCAGCGCAGGCAGAAGTTTACGCTTTCTGAACCTCCGCACAAGATGGAGCTTCACACATCGGCCTCTTAGCCCCGGGTAAAGACTCCCCTGTGTCCCTTTGAATAGGAGGATGGGTGGGCTCTACGGCCAGTATGGACGTTTTCGAAAATAGAACTATCTTATGACGCTGTCTGGAATCGAACCACCTTTCCTTGGTCGTCCAGCTCAAAGCCTAGCCAGTCACTTTGACTACGCTGTTCAGCCTGCCGAATCTTAGTGGCAGATGGTAATTGAAATTGATGAACGTACATAGGTTTGATGTGAAATTTTGTAGCTGTTGTGTAATTAGTTTCTTATTGCTACTTTCCTCGAGATTTTTCACGAATAGCCCCCCTCTCCTCCCGCGTGAATGCCCAGGGTAATTTCCAGGTCTCAGCACCGTTTTTGTGGCAAGGGAGCATTCGTTGAATTTTTTGTAGGAATGCCCCCCCCCCCCGCCCAACAGACATGTCCAACGGGTAAATAAGTCTTAATTTTTGTTGTTGTTCCGAATGTCTACATGAAGCAATAAAATACAGTTTAAATGCCATAAAAGTCATGCCGTATCGTTATTTATCACATTGTAACAAAATCACACGTGTTTCGATTCGAATACAATCCTTATCATAGATATTTATTGTACAAATAATATGTTTTTATTCATTTGTGATATACGTAGTATATATATATATACACACACACACACACACACATACATACACACACAACTTACGGTGGTTCAGTATTGGGATCGAAATATGTATGGGTTTCTTGTAATATTAATAAATAAAAAAATCATATGCCTTTAGGTGATAAAACTAATTTCATTAATTCTATTGTGCTGTTATGTGGACATAGACATAACAAACGTTTACATAAAACTGCCTATGTATCGAGAAATACATGCAATACATATTGTATCTGAATGGCTGGTTAAAATTAACATGATTCCCTTATTACTGATAAAATAAATTTATATTATATTATTGCTGACGGCATGCGTGTCTGTGCGTGCATGGCTATGTGCATATTTTCAGCACCTTCATACGAGAACTGCGCTATTATTTGATATTACGCAGCAAGCAATGGTAGTTTTCTTTCTTGACCTCTGAAAATGGGACCGATACGTTGTCCCGAAATATCGGTAATAAATTACCACTACTCGTTGCGTAATGACTCAGAAGAGCGCAGTTCTCATCTGCTTCGCGGCGGAGGCCTGAATTCACGCAACTTCGTAGGATTTACAAATGTTTACGAACAATGTCATTTTTTAAGCAATGTAGTAACAATGTTATTAATAATACAAACAGAAAATTTATACTGAAAGAAAATTTGATAAACATATTACTATATTAATATAAGTGTAATGAAGCATTTTGTTTCTATAAGTTATAAAATATGTATTAAAATGATAAAATGTTAATTGGGAATATATTTTCGGAACTAACATTAAAAATCTGATGTTTATTGGACCGTGCATCATTGTGATAACTGAGGAATAAAAAACCAACTAGATGCCAATTATTATTTTATTGTACTTCTTATGGGCTCAACATGTTTCGGGCATTACTATGCCCATCATCAGGAGCTCGCGACTATTATGTTGTAATCAACATAATAGTCGCGAGCTCCTGATGATGGGTATAGTAATGCCCGAAACATGTTGAGCCCATAAGAAGTACAATAAAATAATAAGTGACATCTATTTGGTTTTTATTCTTCGGTTAACATTAACAACTCAGACTGTTAATTATCTTGCATTCAGTGACGCACTGTAATATCCTATAGAGGCAAATCGTAGCCAAATAAACGTATGAAGGCTTAGAACAAGGACTGTTACATACCTGTTTGAGGGACTGAATGATTCTTATTCTGTGCTTTCGGTATGTTATCTTTGATTACGATTTGTTTAAACCAACGGGCTTCTATAATTCACTTGGTATACGAACGGTTTATCGTCTCTGCAATACTTAACCACCGTCACATGGATAGTAAATGTGATGTTGTCTGATGATTAATTGGTTTTTGAAATTTTGAGTGACAGGTAGAACTGATTGAGTGGCATTTATTAAATGGCTGGATTAATTGTAAAGCGGTTAGTGACATACAAGACCGCAATCTGTCATTTAAAATGTATAGCAAGATCATCAATAATAATCATGCAACATGAAATTCATTGAAACAGGAAATGAAACGTAGATATCTTGGGCTTGTTGAAGGTACGAAATGTGCGTAAACGGGAATGATCTCAGAACTTGAGTTAATATGTCGGCAGTGTAATCATTAGCATTAATGCGCCCTTGGTCAGACACATTTTCCTTGAAATCTTTTTTCAATCTACTTTCTTTCTGTAAGAAGGATAAGACTGGTTTTTAATATGATGTTTATATGTATGTGTGTATGTATGTATGTGTTTTGTATATGTATGTATGTGTGTGTGTATGTATGTATGTGTGTGTGTTTATGTATGTGTGTATGCATGTATGTATGTATGTATGTGTGTATGTATGTATGTATGTGTGTGTATGTATGTATGTATGTATGTATGTGTGTGTGTGAGAGAGAGAGAGAACGTGTTTCCTTGCTCGCGAATTTAGGCATTCCAGTTTTTAGACCAGTTTACCGGTTTGCACGAAACTTGGTATGAACATTAAACATTTGAAGGTCACCCCAATGTCGCAGTTTTTAATTTCCTACAGTCAGCGACTCCAGATTTACTTACTTTACGGTAATGAAATAATGTATAATAGTCGAACTTTGTAAAAGATACAGCTGTTTGAGGGAATACTTTTTAAAATGTAAACTCAAATATCTACAAAATATTTTAATGAAATTCAGCCGTGTATCAACTACATATAGACCAGGAAGGCCTATAATTCAGTTACGAGAGAGGTTTTTCACGATACTGTTAAATGTTTGGTATACTCGTGAAACTATACTATTTTCTCTCCTTCTAAGGAGAATGATTTTACTTTTCAAAATCTATGAAATCGGGGTGCCTCTAAGAATCGACCTACAAAAAATGATGATACACACGTACGAGTAACGCACAAGGAAAATCATGCCCATAACATTAAGCACAGGCCAGCAAACCAAGACAACAAGATAGAAGATTGCGACGACATTGATGTTTGTTTATGTCGTTAAAAATGTCGCTACGTGTTCGTGTGACATTGTGTGAAGTACCTGATGGCGGCTTGGAACCTGAAAATATCAGGTACTTGTAATATTAACTGATACTTTGCGAAGAAGAAAGATCGTTCAGCATTCATTGCCACACCTGTACTCATTGTTGCTTTTTATTCATTCAAACACATCATTTTATCTCCCATTTGGCATGAGTTCTATATTAACTCGTAAAGTGTATAGGATGAAATAAATTTTATTATGGAAGTACTTACGCACTGATAGGATTTCTTACATATGCTTTGAAATTACATTCAGTCAATAGATTTTAAACCTGGAATTAAAAAAAAACTGATTTGTTAACGATACGGGATCCCATAATGTACGCACTCACTAAATGCGCCATGTCCATATGTGAGGTACTGGCCTGAAAATGGTTCACTAGAACCGAAACGTGTAATTGATGTTGTGTTTGGCTGAATAAATCACTCTTTGAACTTTTGGCGTTCATAGGGCCGTGCATCGTAATATTATTTCTATAGTAAAACTAACTAGATGCACCAATGTATCAAATTTATTTTATTTTGGAATGGCACTAGTTGGTTTTGCTATAGAAATAACACTGAATGAGCGTTGTATAACAGAAGAAGATGGCGCCTATAAAAAAAAACACACTCGGGAAGATGAGATACTGATGGCTGTTTTTTGGCGTTGTTGAACATTCTATTGTTGTGTCGCTTGCCCGCTGGATGCTCATAGTGCTCATGTGTACGTTTTAATTTTCACACAAAATTTCAAAATCCAAACGCCATGGATGATTGTCATTTTACGGTACTTCGGTACGTTGCCTTACGACGCAGAATTAAAACTGAAAGTCATTTTGTACGCAGCGGAGCACGGTAATAGGGCTGAAGGATATAAATATATAGTAAATGAATCAAACACATGTTGTTGGAGGAATGACAGAGCTTCCTTATTGTCGTATGAAGGGTTTCACAGGGCCGTAGAAATAAAGACATCCTGATGTCGATGCCACTGCCGTCCATGTCATCAGATAGACATCAAAGGGGATGCTGCCAATCAGACGGCAGTCCATACTTGTAACTCTCCGTGACCTTAGTCCGCACGCGAACTATACCGACAGAGCGGCCGCCGCCGGTCGGCGAAGTTAGTGCCAACTTTTGCGGATAGAGGGGTGTCACGTGGTCAGCGCAACGGGTCCCCACAG
>Ga0131853_10022772_pt1 | contig 11329 bp, 7 predicted proteins | sample TergutLab28metaG_FD_92764 | JGI IMG/M metagenome (GOLD analysis project Ga0131853, IMG submission 92764) | Labiotermes labralis P1 segment gut microbial communities from Petit-Saut dam, French Guiana - Lab288 P1 (version 2) (version 2) | ecosystem: Host-associated > Arthropoda: Insects >...
TACTGCATTCAACATGCCGAAACGGAATTTCGATAAATCCCGTGTAGCCGCGGGCGGATCGATCGTCAATCGGACTTTGGTCCTATTGCTGCGGGGCAAACGTACAGGCGCAAACGTGCCGGCGGCATATGGGCCGATGGTCCTATAGAGAAAGCACGTGAGGCGCTGCACGATTCAGTTCGTGCAAACGGAATCGTCGCCGACCCGGCGCGGTCCCGTAACGAACCTGTCACGTGCGTCTGCCAGTGTCTACAGAGATAGCGTCCATGTCCGTCTTTGCCGCTACGCGCGTGACAGTCCAGTATATTCGTAAGCATTCCTTTCATTCAAGCGAGGCAGCGGACGTGTCCTCTCCCACTCGTTTGCGGACCAGGAGGTGATGCCATGACCGACGTAGCCAATCAGTATGCGCGTTGTCAGGAGATCGGCGGCAAAGTTGCCCGGCTTCTCGCAAAGCGATCGGAATTAGCGCAGACACAATTCAGTCAGCGTTTAGCGGATGCGACTGGGCGGCTGGGCGAGAGCGACAAACCCGCTCCGGGCAGCCCCGCATGGGCAACTGCACTGGACCCCTGGGCCGGCTACCGCTACGCGGTGGATGTCGCCGAGCGTTCCGTGCTTTTCTGGGACACCTTGCGGCAGCGCGGCAACGGTTTCGTCGAGCAGGCGCGCAACGGTCTTCAACCCGTCCTCCATTTCGGCCACGAACTCGTGATCGACGGCCGGAAGATGGCGCGGCCAGTCAACTATGCGCTCGTGCGCCTGCTGCCGCCCGAGGGTGTGGTCATCGACGTTAGCAAGCGTCCTTATGTGATCATCGACCCGCGTGCGGGCCACGGTCCCGGCATAGGCGGTTTCAAGGACGATTCGCAGGCTGGCGTTGCGTTAAAGGCTGGCCATAGCGTGTATTTCGTCATCTTCTTTCGCGATCCGGAGCCTGGCCAGACACTGCTCGATGTCTGCGCGGCGGAAGCGCAATTCATCAAGAAGGTGTGCGAACTGCACCCGGACAGCCCGAAGCCGGCGATCGTCGGCAACTGCCAGGGCGGCTGGGCCGCCATGATGCTGGCGAGTTCCGATCCTGACCATACGGGGCCGCTCGTCATCAACGGCGCGCCGATGTCCTACTGGAGCGGCGCATGGAGCGAAGGCGAGGGCGACAACCCCATGCGCTATTCCGGCGGCATGCTGGGCGGCACGTGGCTCGCTTCGATGACGGCGGATCTCGGCAACGGCAAGTTCGACGGCGCCCATCTCGTGCAGAACTTCGAGAACCTCAATCCCGCCAACAGCCTATGGGACAAGTACTACCACCTGTTCGACAACGTCGATACCGAGCCGCCGCGCTTCCTCGACTTCGAGCGCTGGTGGGGCGGCTACTACCTGATGAACCGCGAGGAGATCGAGTGGATCACGCGCAACCTGTTCGTCGGCAACACACTCTGGTCGGGTGAGGTTCGGGGTCTCGACGGGGGGGCGTTCGATCTGCGCGAAATCAAGTCGCCGATCATCCTGTTCGCCTCGCTCGGCGACAACATCACACCGCCTCAACAGGCATTCAACTGGGTCGCCGACATTTACGGAAGCACGGAGGAAATCAAGGCGCGCGGTCAGGTGATCGTTGGGCTCGTACACCAGAGCATCGGCCATCTCGGCATTTTTGTTTCGGGCAAGGTGGCGAAGAAGGAGCACCAGCAGATCGCATCCGTGCTCGAAGCGATCGAAGCCTTTCCGCCCGGCCTTTACGGCATGGAGATTGCCGAGCGCCGCGGCGAAGCAGGAAAAACGGAATACGACGTGTCATTCCGCGAGTACCGGCTCGAAGATATCGTCGAGCGCCTGAACCGGTTCGAGCGTAGTGACGAACAGCCATTCGAGGCCGTCAAGCGCGTATCGGAGTTGAACCAGCGCGCATACGAGCTATTCCTGCAGCCGTGGGTGCGAGCCTGGTCGAACGAAACGACGGCGAACCTGCAGCGGCAGTTTCATCCGCTTCGCGCGCAACGCTGGGCGCTTTCTGATCTGAATCCGTGGCTTGCCTGGCTTGGGCCGGCTGCCGAGGCAGTCAAGGCGAAGCGCCACGCCGAAACCCGTGAGGACAACCGGTTGAGGGAGTTCGAGCACTATGGCTCGGAGATGATCAGTGCGTCGCTCGACTTCTATCGCGCGATGCGCGACGCCATGACGGAGAGCGCGTTCTTTTCGTTCTACGGCAACATGTACGCCGTCGAACTCGGTGAAGCGGCGCAAGCCAGACCCGCCGCGGCGGCCGGAGACCACCGCGATCTGCCCTACGTGAGGGACGCGTTGGCGTCGATGACCGAAGGCGGCTACACGGAGGCGCTTGCGCGCGCCGCTTGCCTGCTCGCGCGCCGGGGCGAGCCGCTCCCACTCGCGCGGCTTGCGCTGCGCCACGAACTCGCGAAGGACTACGCCGCTTATCTGCCGCAGCTTCCTGGCGACCAGTGGAGGCGCGTGCGCGGCGAGCAGGAAATCATCGTGCGTTACGAGCCCGAACAGGCGCTCGCCACGCTGCCGCATCTGCTGGAAGACCCGAAAGACCGGCAGAAGCTGCTTGAACTGGCCGAAAAGCTGCTGGCCGACAAGCGCGTGCAGGAAGCGGGGCCGACCGCTGCCCAGCTCAGCATGCTCGACAAGATCCGTTCGTCCCTGCCGCTGGAACGCGCACCGGCAGTGCGGCCTGTCGCTGCAATAGGTGAGGGTTCTGAGGCGCCGCCCACCCGCGTGGCGCCCGATCTCAAGGAGGCATCGTGAATCGTGAACACGAAAAAGATGAGCGGCTTACGAGGCGCCCGTCGTGCCTGTACGGCGCGCGGGCGATAGGGTAGAACGATGGCCGACGTCATCCTCGTTCTCAATGCCGGTTCGTCGAGCATCAAGTTCAGCGCGTTCAATGCGCAGCCGGACGATCTGCCGCTTGTCATGCACGGCGAGATCGAAGGGCTGCTTTCGGCGCCGCGTTTCGTCGCGTTCGATGGCAAAGGCGTGCTAACCGGAAGTCAGGATTGGGGCAATGAACCCATCGGGCATGATGAAGCCGTTGGTCACATCGCCCAGTTCCTGCGCAGCCATCGCGACGGCAACCGCTTGGTCGCCGTCGGGCATCGCGTGGTGCATGGCGGCCGCGAGTTCTCGAAGCCCGTGGCCGTCACACCCGCTGTGCTGGACGAACTCGACAAGCTCACGCCCCTCGCGCCGCTCCATCAGCCACATAACCTGAAGCCGATTCGTGTCATCGCCGAACGCAATCCGGAGCTGCCGCAAGTCGCCTGTTTCGACACGGCGTTTCATGCGACACAGCCCGCGCTTGCCTCGACGTTTGCGCTGCCGGCAGCGTTGACGGAGCAGGGCGTGCGGCGATACGGCTTCCACGGCCTGTCTTATGAGTACATCGCCAGTACGCTGCCCCATGTCGCTCCTGACGCAGCGAATGGCCGCACCGTCGTCGCGCATCTCGGCAACGGCGCGAGCATGTGTGCGATGGACGCGGGCAGGAGCGTGGCGAGCACGATGGGCTTCACCGCGCTCGATGGGCTGCCGATGGGCACGCGCAGCGGCAATCTCGATCCCGGCGCGATTCTTTATCTGCTCGACGAGCTGAAAATGGATACGCGCGGCGTCGAAGACCTGCTGTATCGCCGTTCGGGGCTGCTGGGGGTATCGGGTATTTCAGGCGACATGCGTACGCTGCTCGCGAGCCACGACGCGCGTGCGGCGTTCGCTGTCGAGTTGTACGCGTATCGCATCGGACGCGAACTGGGATCGCTCGCCGCCGCGCTGCAGGGGCTCGACGCGCTGGTCTTCACGGCGGGCATCGGCGAGCACTCGCCGGAGATCCGGCGGCGGGCCTGCGAACTGGCTCGCTGGTGCGGGGTGGAAATCGACAGCAGGGCGAACGAAGCGGGCGGTCCCTGCATCAGCACGGCGTCGAGCAAGGTCTCGGTCTGGGTGATACCGACCAACGAAGAACTCATGATCGCCCGCCATACGCGTGAAGTAACGGGCGCTGCGTGAATCTGCCCGATTGCGAGGGAGAAGTCTGATGAGCCAGAGCGTTCAACATCCGGTGCTGCGCGGAAAGAAGGCGTTGGTGACGGGTATCGCCAACGAGCATTCGATCGCATACGGCTGCGCGAAGGCGTTCCATGAAGTGGGCGCCGATCTCGCGATCACCTATGCCGACGAGAAAGCCAGGCCATACGTGGAGCCGCTTGCAAAAGACCTCGGAGCGCCTATTTTCATGCCGTTCAACGTCTCGCAACAGGACGAACTGGAGGCGGTATTCGAGCGGATTGCGAGCGAATGGGGCGAACTCGACATACTCGTGCATTCGGTCGCGTGGGCGCCGAAGAACGATTTGCAGGGCGGGTTGCTCAACTGCTCGGCCGAAGGCTTTGCGGCGGCCATGGACATCTCATGCCATTCATTCGTGCGGATGGCCCGGCTCGCGGCGCCGCTGATGAAGCAGGGCGGCTCCATGTTCGCGATGAGCTATTACGGCGCGAACAAGGTGGTCCCCAACTACAACGTCATGGGTCCGGTCAAGGCGGCGCTGGAAGCGTGCGCACGCTATCTGGCGTATGAACTGGGTCCGCAGCAGATCCGCGTGCACGCCGTGTCGCCGGGGCCGCTGAAAACACGCGCGGCATCCGGCTTGAAGGACTTCGACGTGCTTCTCACCCAGGCGGCGGAACGGGCTCCGCTTGGCGAACTGGTCGACATCATGGACGTCGGCTTCACCTGCGCGTACCTCGCGACGCCTTATGCGCGGCGTTTGTCAGGCGAAACGCTTTACGTGGACGGCGGCGTTCACATCATGGCGTAGGCGGGCGAGCGTCGCTTCCAGCCGGGTCCGCTGTAGCACATCACAACTGGAATGCGCGCACCGCGGAGCGCAACGTTTCCGCCTGTGCGCTCAATGCGTTGGCCGCCTGAACGCCGTCCTGCACGAAGGCGCTGTTTTGCTGGGTGACGCGGTCCATCACCGTGACGGCTGCGTTCACCTGCTCGATGCCGGTGCTCTGCTCCTCCGACGCATCGGCGATCGAATCGACCAGCTGGGCGACGCCTCTTACCGCGCCAAGCAGATCGACGATGGTTGCGGCGGCGGCTTCGACTGCGTGATTGCTCTGATCCACTTCCGCCGTCATTTCCTTGATGAGCGTGTCGATTTCCTTCGCCGCGCCCGAGCTGCGTTCGGCAAGTGCGCGCACTTCCTGCGCGACGACAGCGAAGCCGCGCCCTTGATTCCCGGCGCGCGCGGCTTCCACGGCGGCGTTCAGCGCCAGCAGATTCGTCTGGAACGAGATGCCGTCGATCACTGAGGTGATTTCCTGAATGCGCGCCGAGCGTTGCGCGAGTGCCCGCATGCGCTCACCCGCGTCGCGCGCGGCACGGTCGCCGTCGCCGGCTTTCGTCGATGCGATGCCGGCAAGCGTGCGGGCCTGCGTAGCATGTCCCGCGTTCGAGCGCACCATCGTGGAGAGCTGCGCCATGCTCGACGAGGTCTGCTGAATACTGGCCGCGTGTTCTTCGGTGCGCTGCGCGAGCGTGCCGTTGCCCGACGCGATATGCGCGGTGGCCTCCGCGATGGCTTCGGCCGAATCGCGGATGCCGCCGATAATCGCGGCGAGCCGCTGCTGCATGACCTTCATGGCGTAGAGCACGCTGCGCGTGTCGCCCGGCTTGACCACGACCTCGACCGAAAGGTCGCCCGCCGCGACGCGATTGGCGAGCTGCGCGGCCACGAACGGCTCCGAGCCGAGGTCGCGAAACAGGCTGCGCGCCATCGAGGCGCATAGCGCGGCAACCCCGGCGAGCCCAACGATGATGAGCCCGACCACGAGCCATTCGACCACCTGTCCCGTCTTGCGCGCGCGTTCGTATTCCGAATGCGCATCGGCGAGTTCGAGCTGGCGCAACTGCGTGCCCTGCGTCTTCACCGTCTTCGAGAGGGGATCGATGGTCTGCGTCTGCACCCACTGCGCTTCGGAGAGATTGTTCGCCGAGAGCAGTTGCACCGCGGGGCGCAGGCCCTTGTCGCGCAGCGTGGTCCAGTTCGCGGAGAATGCCTCGGCGCGGCGGCGGCCGTCTCCCGCATCCGTGTGCGACAACCAGGCTTGCATGAGTTCGTCGATGCGCGCAATGCGGCTCGTCGTGCCTTCAACGACGAGCTGGGTTTTTTGCGCAGAGGGATCGAGGATGGCGTCACTCACTGAAAAGCTCGCTTCGGTGACCAGCTCGTTGATCGTCGAGATCGCCTGGAGCGCCTGCACGCGGCCCTCGAACATGTTCTGGAGCGTGCCGATGGACGTCGACACGCCGAAGAGGCCAACCGCGCCGATACACAGAGAAACCAGAACGACCGCCGTGCTCAACAGAATGAGCCGGGCTTTGATAGTGAGCTTGCGCATGAAAAACTCGCGAGGGCGCGCTCAGTGAAGCGAGCGGGCATCAATCGGAAATGAACGGACAGCCGCGAGGGCGGCGCGTCTTTTTACGGCGGATCGACTGAAACGTTGAGTGAATTTTTTGTGACGCGGCTAATCGTCACGCCGCGTGAGCGCGCCGTTGCACGGTTCACGCGGGCAGCGGCGCCGGACGTGTCGTCGCATTCGCCGCGATGTCGGCAATTGCGCTGGCGCTCACGGCGTGGCTGTACAGAAAACCTTGGGCATGCGTGCAGCCGTTCTGCAGCAGAAAATCGCGATGTCCGCTGGTTTCGACGCCTTCCGCGATCAGCTCGAAATTGAGCGCCTTCGCCACGGCGATGACGGCGAGCGTGATCGCTTCCGTTTCCGTGTCATGGCCGATCTCGCGCACGAATTCGCGGTCGATCTTGAGGCGATCGACCCGAAAGCGCTTGAGATACCCGAGGCTCGAATAACCGGTGCCGAAATCGTCGATGGCGACGCGCACGCCCATTTCCCGCAGACCGGCCAGCGTGCGCGCAGCGAGCTCGGGTGTGCGCATGAGCGCACCCTCGGTCACTTCGAGTTCGAGCAACCCGGGTGGTAGACCCGAGTCGCGCAGCGCCTCTCTCACCTGACCCATCAGGTCGCCATGCTCGAACTGCAAGGGCGAGACGTTGACGGAGACGCGTATCGGCCGCGCCGGGTCGAGATTCCAGCGCGCCGCTTCCTGGCATGCTTCGCGCAGCACCCATTCGCCGATGCCGCGAATCAGGCCGGTTTCCTCGGCGACGGGGATGAACACGGCCGGCGATACGCTGCCGAGTTCCGCGTCGGTCCATCGCAGCAGCGCCTCGGCGCCGATCATCGTGCCCGTTGCCATATCGAATTGCGGCTGATAAAGCACGGTCAATGCGCCGTTTCGGAACGCCTGGCGCAGGCGCGTCGAAATGCGCAGGCGCGAGGTCGCGGCTTCGCTCAATTCCGGGCGATAGAACTGGTACTGATTGCGGCCGTTCTGCTTGGCCAGATACATCGCGGCGTCGGCATTGCGCACCAGCGCGTCGGCGTCGTCGCCGTCGGCGGGGTAGAGGCTGATGCCGATGCTGGCCTCGATGAAGAGTTCGTGGCCCGCTACCTGTATCGGTTCCGTCATCGCGGCGAGCAGTGAGTCGAGCAGCGGTTCGAGCAACGGCGCAGCGCCGTCGGCGATGACCATGAATTCGTCGCCGCCATAGCGCGCCACCGTGCCACGCTCCCCGACGACGCGCTCGATGCGCCGCGCGATCTGGGCGAGCAGCGCGTCGCCGATGCGGTGGCCGAGCGAGTCGTTGACCTCCTTGAAATTGTCGAGATCGAGGAAGATCATCGCGAGCGTCTTGCCCGCACGGCTCGCCTGCTGCAGTTCCCGGTTCACGCGCTCGTCGAAATACTTGCGGTTCGTGAGGCCGGTGAGCGCGTCGTATTCGGCCCGGTGTCTCAGTTCAGCCTGTGCTGCGAGCTGCGTCGTGACGTCCTCCATCACGCAAAGGGTCGCGCTTCGGCCGTCGAAATCCGTTTGCAGCTGGAGCACGTTCATCGAGCGTAACTCGCCGCTCTTCGTTCGGTGTTCCCAGATGGCTGTGCCGTCGTCCTGCCCGCGCGCGTGCGCGAACGATGCCCCATGCAGCGCGGTCTTGTTCATGCGCAGATCGCCAAGCTTCAGTTCGAGCATCTCGCTCGCGCGGTAGCCCAGCGCTTTCGCCGCCATGTCGTTGACGGCGACGAGCCGCATGGACGCGTCATCGACGATCCAGATCGGCAGCGGGTTGAGCTGAAAGAGGCGCTTGTACTTCTTGCGGTTGACGTCCGCCGTCTGGAGCGCCTTGCGCAACGACTTCGTGATGCGCGCGTTGCGGCGAAGGAATGCCAGCAGCAGGCACGCCGCGGCCAGTCCCGATCCGAGCAGGAGCGCCGAAGCCATTTGCGAATCGCGCGATGCTCGCGTGACCGACTCGTCGAGATGCGCGTCTTCGTCCATGCGGATCTCGCCGATCTTTTGCATCGTCTGGAAAAAGCGCGCGTCGAGTTCGCCTAGCGACGGCGTATCCATCTTCACGCTGCCCGGCTTGAGCATGGAGTACATCGCGAGCCGGTTGCTCAGGGCGCCCAGATGGCGAATCATGTCCTTCAACTCGTCGAGCAGGGCGATGCAGCGCTCGCGGCCTTCACAGGTCCGCTGCGCCGCGTTGGCGTTGTCGATGAGTGCCGGAAGCGGATAGATGTAGGCGGCGCGCCGATAGAACGGCCGCGTGCCGATTACCGTGTAGAGCTGCTCATGCTCGTCGAGAAGCGCATCCTGCAGTTCGTCGAGATCCCGCTTGGCCGATTCGACCGCACGCTGCTGCGAAAGCGCATAGCGCTGCTCATGAGACTGCCGCAGGGCAATGGCGGTATTCAGTGCGATGGCCGACAGGATCGCAATGAGCGCCAGTGGCGCGACCAGCCGGGTTTTTTGTGCGCTCCATACGTGCAACACACGCCATAGGCCGATGAGCGCCGGCTTTGCGGCCGGATTTCCTGCGCTATCTCCCATCTTGCTGTCCTCACGCTGCATGCTCGTCACCCTGCGCCCACAATCTATGCAATTGACATATCGACAAAGATCCGCGCAACTTGAGGGCGGGCAATCGCTATTTCGCCAGGGCGGATACGGGGCGGATTTTGAGGCGGAAGGCGGGCGGCCGGACTGTTCAGGCGCTTATTTGTGCGCACTCACGTTAAAATCCGACGCTCAATAAAAATGAAACGTTGAAAACAGGTGCAATGCGTATGCGAAGTGGACTGGATATGCGTCGGGAGGTCCGTACGCCGCTGTTGTTCGCCCCGCTGCTTCTGAACAAGGACGGCAGGGCTCTCGCCCAGGTCGCCGACCTCAGCTCGCGCGGGGCGCTCCTGCACGCGCGCAACGGTCTGCTCTTCCGCGGAGAGACGGTCTCGGGGTGGCTGCAGTCGGCGCCAATCGACGACGAAGACGAGATCGTCCTGGCCGTCGCACTCGATGTTCGCTGGATCTCCGAGGATCAGGAAAGAGGGTGGAGCCGTGTGGGTTGCGAGATGCATCCGCTGGATCATCGCTCGAGGGTGCGTCTGCAAGACCTGATCGCGAAGGCCGCACCCTAGCCGATCAACTCGTCATGCCGAGGCGCTAAAGTTTGCGAGCCGTGCGCCGAAAATCCCTGCATGGCGCACGAACAACCCAAACCACCGCAAAACGATCCGATCTGGGCAGAAGCACGGGCGCTGGAAGCCAGCATCCGCGCGATCAGACGGGCGCAGGGAAAGCGGAACCCTGAAGATTGTGTTCCGGGCAGCCCGGAGTCTTTCGCGGTCATGGAAGCGTTCGTGCGCGATGTCGGGCGTGTGCTCGCGCTCGATATGCTCGAACATGAAAAGAACAATGACAGCGATGTGAACGGAGCGGGTTCGGCTGGTTAGACGATTAGCGCAATAAATGATAAACGTTATCATCAGGATTCCAGATTTACATTGGAAGTAGATTAATCGACCCGAAGGGATCAGTGAATTCACAACGTTATGGAATAGCCGCGCCGCCCTGATACAACCTGTTACATTGAATCAAACGCACGCCCCTCAAGCCTCCCGCGCTTCAGTGGAAGACATCCGAAAGTAATCTTTCACGGCATTTACTCATTCCGCGACTTATCTCCTCTAGGGCGCATTCGCGCCCAATTCATAATTCATATTAAGAGGTGAAGAATGAACGAGATCGGAAAGCGGTTTGGAGTCAGGGCAATCTTCACTGCGAGCGTGCTGGCGTTTGCGAGCATGGCCGCGGCAGCGCAGGATCATGATGGCGATCACAACCAGCAATACACGCACGTTTTGCTGATCAGTGTGGACGGGATGCATGAGGCCGACCTGGAAAACTACGTCAAGACGCACCCGCAATCCACCTTCGCGAAGCTCGTCAAACATGGTGTCGAGTACACCCACGCTTCGACGTCCAGGCCTTCCGACTCGTATCCCGGGCTCCTTGCATTCGCGACCGGCGGCAGCCCGCTGAGCCACGGCGTCTTCTATGACGACACCTACGACGCGACCCTGTACCCGCCGGGCAGCAATTGCACGGGCACGCCTGGCACCGAGGTGACCAACTTCGAAGCGCTCGACTGGGATCTCACCCAGCTCGACGGCGGTTTGCCGCCTGCGGGGGCCACGTACGACAAGCGCAATCCGCACATCAATCCCGCAAAGCTTCCGCTGCGCAAGACGGCTGGCGGCGCCTGCGAGCAGGTCTGGCCGCATCTGTACATGAAGAACGGGACGAACACGATCTTCGAGATCATTCATCAGGCCGGCATGCGCACCGCGTGGTCGGACAAGCACCCGGCCTACGAGATCGTGAACGGGCCTTCGGGGCTGGGACTCGACGAACTCTACGCGCCCGAGATCAACTCGACCTCACTGCAAGCCAATGGCTTCCCGATGGCGCCCGCGACCGACGACTGGACCGCCGACCCGATATATACGCGGGCTTATGACGGCTTCAAGGTCAAGGTCGTCTTGAACTGGATTCATGGCCTCGATCAGACCGGCACGAAACAGGTGGGCGTACCCGCGATCTTCGGCATGAACTTTCAGGCGGTGAGCGTCGGGCAGAAGGTCACGTCCGCGATGGAAGGCACCACCACGACGCGTGGCGGCTATCTCGACGCAGCCGGTACGCCGACCGTGCCGCTCGAGCAGTCGCTCGACTTCGTCGATGCCTCGCTGGGCCAGATGTACGATGCGCTCAAAGCGGGCCATCTCCTGCATTCGACGCTGTTCATCGTCGGCGGCAAACACGGCCAGTCGCCGATCGACCTCAAGAAGCTTCACATGCTGAGTGGTTCGAA
>Ga0131853_10022773_pt1 | contig 11329 bp, 8 predicted proteins | sample TergutLab28metaG_FD_92764 | JGI IMG/M metagenome (GOLD analysis project Ga0131853, IMG submission 92764) | Labiotermes labralis P1 segment gut microbial communities from Petit-Saut dam, French Guiana - Lab288 P1 (version 2) (version 2) | ecosystem: Host-associated > Arthropoda: Insects >...
ATGATGATGATGACGACGAATACAAATTATACCACTCCACGTTATTCAGTTTTCTCCATCCTTGTGCCACTTCCACTATGTCAGATCCAAACATTCCACTCAACACAGTACTCTTTACAGCTTCAGTCTCCAGTCTTCCTTCAGGGAGAGTGGCCAAGTTTCGCAACCGTATGAGACATGCAGTATTGTGTTGTTATGTACTTCAACCTTTGTGCCTCTAGATAAAAACTGAAATACATATCAGTCTGAACTAAATGGTAGCATACATCCTTAGAATTTAACCAATTACTGGCATCTTCGTGCATGTAATTCTGATTTGTTACCAAGTATATGTACTTTGCCACAATTCTGTTAAGATGTGTTATGTATATTCATACGAACTTTTCTACATTCTTATCATACACAAACAAATACTGTTCGGTCTGGCGATCGTGCATCTTACAGTATGAGGGCAAAGTGGGAAGCAGAGAAATTTCTGGATGAAGTAAAACCACGGAACCGTGACAACTGCAGCGACTTAGAAAATGACATTCGGTTTCATCATGGAATGGTGTAGTTAACTCGAACCAACGTAGCCCAGTACAAGCGGAGGGGAAAGAGCCGGATCGCCGCTGGCGAGGTCAGTCAGTAGGTGCCGATGCAGTAAAAAGAGGGTGTGCGTAGCGGCAAGTCCGGAGAGGCATGGATCAAGCTGCAGATCTAGAAGAAATGTGCGGAAAGTGAGGAAGAAATTCGTACAAAACGTACAAGCCCCGACGTTACACATTTGTGGGGAACAAGACTAAATACTTGTGGGAAAAGCTCGCAGATTATGGAAATTCAGGATAAGGTAACGTTAACAGGAAAAAACGTCCCGGATGATTAGGGTCAGGTGTAACTCTGCACTTCATTCCTCGTCAGGTATCACGAATCTCATCTGACGGCGGAGTAGGTGGGAGTCGAGTTTGTGAGGCGACGGGTTAAAGAACTGTGAACGGATGTGGTCATCGGGATGACAATACGAGAAGCATCACGGTAAAATGGAGGTCCGAACTTAAATGGGGGTTCTTGACATTATGCCGAAACGGACATCAGGATTTTAGCATATCGCGAAACGGGCGATGGCAATCTGCGCAAAAAGGGGTAAAAGATATTCGGGGATGCGATGACGAGTGTTACAGCTGCGACAAACAGTACAGACAGGTAGCGGAAATCAACGTCAACAGAATAATACAGCTGTGACTGCGTTCATGGCTAAAGCGTCGGTCAGCAACACCGTTAACGGGCAAGGCGGTAGTCTGTACACTGACATAAAGTCGATTCATTGAAGCTGCAGAAAAATATCGAAGCTCTGAGGGCAGGGTCACATGCGTCCGAACAGTGCTCTGACGAGAGAGAGGGTTATAGGATACCGTTGGAAACACAAGTTCCAAAGTCTGTGCTGTGTCGATAAAGAAATGCGTATTGGGATTCTGTTTCGAAGGAAACACACACTGAGCCCAATTTTTCACTGACGCTAAAGAGTGCATCCTGGACGATGCACGATCGGGGGTAATGAACGTTGGCCTTCGCGCCGACATGCACACGGAGTAAGGCTTTGGACAAACTAGGTTTCTGGAGACAACGCCTACTGTGCTTGGCAACGGGGTCGTACATTACATACAGTGAAACCATGACAACACAGTGCGATACAGTAGGAAGTGTAGGGAATGTGGGTCAGGAATTACACTTACCAGGAAAATCAGTCAGGCTGATGCTGCAGTGTTCAAACTTCTGCATACCGATATAAGAGAAAAGTTGGGCAATGCATTGAATGAGACAATGGTGTCGGACATGTCGCTGACCGAACAACGAGGTCGAACACTGCGCTGATTTAAAACGGGGTCGGATACTGCTAAGGTGGTGCAACAATTGTACCGTACACTTACCGTTTCAAGAGAAGTGTTCAGAAAAGTTACAGTGCGTGCGGCCACAAGGTTCCAGGTCAGAAGGTAGTAAATACAACCCCATATTCAACTGGGCAAAGGGTGACCGAGGGAAATGTCAAACGAAGTAATGCTTAAAGAGAACGGAGAGTGACAATGCTTCTCTTTGGTAATGGACTAAGTAAAATATGCTATTTTGGAAGGAACGTGAATCTTTGACAAAAAGGAACAACACAAGAGGAATATTTTATGGATAGTGTAATCTAACATAAACTGAACTGGAAACAATTATTGTATTTTGATTTACTAAAAAATAATATATTTTCAAAAGATGTTCAATTTCAAACAACGCTGCACAGCGGTATGAAAAGTGCATGATTTGTTGCACAGTAGGAGAGAAGAGAAATGCATTCATGGGATGTGTGAAAACCTGAGGAGGCCACTTGGGAAAATTGGCACAGATCGCAGGATATGCAGAGTGATTCAGGAAGAAAAGTCAGTATTTTGGCAGGTTATGACAGTGTCGGTCACTGTGAGAAGAACGTTCATATGAACATGTGTCTGAATGGTTACTGAGATAGACATGTTTGAATCTGCAGACCTAACTCTGTTAGATTTTTGTTTCTGTGCTTGGATAAAGAGTTGTGTTTAAAAAAGAATGATGGACACATAAAATGAGTTGCTCGCTCAGATTTTGTATGCTGCTGCATGCATAGAGAAACACGAAGATCAACTCAGACTAACAACACACTATCTTCACACACAAGTTACAGAATGTATTGCGGTTGATAGATTTTCAAACATGTTTTGTGAACTGTAACAAACTTGCCATTTCTGTGTAACAAATTTGTCATTTAAACATAAATTTACATTAAAATAAAATTAAAAATGAGTAATTTCTCTTTCTTTATTACCATACACAGTGTTTTTTGTATTTGTACATTCAAACAGCTCTACTTAATTAACCAATCAGAATTAGACCCATGTTCTTGTGAACTTCTTTATTCTCATTATGACCAATGGTATCCCCTCAGAAACTACTGACACTGACTCCTGACACACCATGCATTAAATGGATCTTAATGGGATGGTGTGTAGGCTAAATTAATCTGGCTCTGGGCAAGTACCAATGGCTGGCTGTTGTGAACATAGTAATGAAACTTTGCATTCTACAAAACATGGAATATTTCTTGTCTAGCTACAGAATTATTAACGTCTAAGGAGGACTCTTCTGCACTGAGCTGATTAATGCATAGAGGTACCATCTGCAATACTGCTGAAAAACCGTGCATCCTCTCCACAGGGTGTATGTCTGGGTTTCATAAGATTCTCAAACTCAACAGTGAACATTTTCCAAAGTGATGGTAAGTGACCGGCATTTGTAATGAAGACACACTGTCTTTCTGAGCTCGGATCTGAATTTTCAAATATTATTTTGAAGAATTTTAGGCTTCAAAGGATAAATCAGTATACAAATAGCAAAAAAACTGCCAATTCATATCAAGTGCAGCTGCACCACACAGTTTTTTATGCATATTATTTCCCTGTAAGATGACTAACAACACCGTGTGTATTAATTCTTCATAACAATTGATGAAGTCATTTTCATGCCCAGGTATACAACGGCAGCTACATAAAACTTAATCAGCTGGTTTATCTATATTTGACTAGTTAAGAAGCAGCTGTCACAGTGCCATCTGACTAACTTATATCATTGGGTAAGTGCGGACTGTCAGTTGGTGATGTCACAGAGGTACAAGACGGATATGCGGTACATGACGGATATGCGGTACATACAGTAAGCGTGATGGTACTTTCCCCACTATACCTACCAGGGTTTCCAGTTTATGGGAGTTCTGTCCCCCACCCCACCACACTCTGCCTTCAGCAGTGAGTGAAGCAGCACATAGACTTAACGCTTGCTTAAATTTTAAATTTCATAAAGTAACAAATTTATAAAGAGACCAAACACTGAATAATAAACATCTGTCAGAAAATACAGTATACCGGAATGCAACAGAATGTAACATTTACATTGCATTCCTGAAAATGATCGCGTTTTGGGGTTATGGCTGTGTTGCCAACACTTCAGACTACTATGCTGCCTCCATGCTCATCGCTCAACTCCCATTCCACCAGCGGCCCTTCCCCGTAAGTGACCACCATTTTGCCACCTGGCAAAAGTAACTTAACTGTATCATCAAACAAATAACTCTGACTATGAAGAAAGAAAGAGCACATTCTTGACAGTGCTGGCTGCACTGCCCACTTCCACATGGTACCAATATCCAAACACATTTAATACCACTAGTGCTGCTGAATCAGTAATTTACATTTCACTGTTATGCAGATACTGAGAAAGGCATTTCATTTAATGGGGCTGTCTACTGCTAAGATTATAGCACTCCTGGCACATGAATGAAATATGGGTGTGAAGCATGCATAGAATGATACTGAATTAGGAAAAGTGACATGCTCAGAGTGCACTTTACTACTGCCACCGGGTGTGAGCCCAATTGATATCATATCAAAAACTGTCCCAGTGCCATTCTGTCCATCACAAGTCCCACACAGACTATCCTGGGGTCAAACCACAGGTTCCTTGATATGAAAAAAATATGTCCAAACCCTACAGTAAGTTTAAAATAGAACAAGTAGTGTTTGTGCCATACTCTCCATATCAAGACTCAAATTACATCAGTTCCCAAAGGCAACTTTTCAACATTTACATTTCTGGGTCTTGACCTCACTTGCAGACTATGAATAAATCACAGTATGTGCTGTACTGTGTCTTTTAACCAAAGAAATTCATCAGATTTATAGAAATATAACCTTTATCCTACTGGTTAGGGTATTTAAATTTTAGCATATGCTTTATGAGAAACATATTATTTTAACAGAAAAAGAAATTATGAAAAAAAGCATTTTGTGGAAAATAAAACAATTATGCATTATGTCTTTAAAATGTGGTAAATATCCCCACTGTCTAATATACAAAATGAATTACTACGGGTGTTTTCCTATATGCATTCCCATGGTTGGAATTCAAAACAGTCTGTCATTAGGTGCTTGGCAGCCAATAAAACAAAGCCATTAAATTTGTTCACATTTATTGCAAGGTGTTTAACACATTTACAAATGTTGGAACTCAAACAGGAACCTACATTACAGGCAGTCCCCACCTTTCATACGTAACTCATTCCACAAACGTGCACAAAAGTCAAAATGCATGAAACTCAAGCAAGAGGCTTATATGTTAGAAAGGGGGTTCTCTTCCCATTGCTTAAAAGTACATAAAAATATTTATAAGCAAAAAACAAAACAGTAACACAAAAAATTATGGTACATTCATGCATGAATTCAACCAAACCTGAGTGTTATTTTTTCTGCCAACACATGGGCGAATATCCTCCACACTTCTGATTATATAAGGGATGGCCAATGAAAATGATACTTCATAAGCAATTGGTAACATTCACAGTGTTGTTAAAAAAAAAAAAACCTTTCCAAATGTTACATTACGCCATATCATGCTAACACAAAATATGTATTGCCACCACCATGATCTATTTCAACCTTCTTCCAGTCATTATTCAAACTCAAGACCTTTTCCTTGAATTACTTAAAGACTCATTGCCATGTTCCTTTTTTTGTGCTGGTCCATAATCCAAAATGTTAATGATCATTACATTTCCTCCACCACTACACTCGACATTCGAACACAGTTTTCAACAAAATATTGCCAGCATAATATACATATTCTTAAAATGTGTCCTTCTCCTTCACAACTGAATGCACAGTCGACCAGCTCTAGTTCAATGAGCATCTGATTGAAGCTAAAGCTTTGCCACTTTCTGCGTGCCTTATAATTTCCATCTTTGTCTCAGAGACTTAAGTGTTGGCTTTACTGACAGATAGTGCCAGAACTCAAAATGTTTGTTCATGAGACGTGTACAAAAGTCTGAATTCGGCATACAAATTACAAAAGCATGGGTTGTAGGGAATTCAAACATCCAGAAGTCCACAATTTCCTGTCCCATGCTCTATGACAGAAAGAAGCACGCCTTAATAATTCCGCTTTATTTGACATCTTGTAACTATTGGCAACAATTATATTTACATACCAGATGTTGTTGTTTAAATTGTAATGCCATTAGTCCCTTGACAGTTACTAACCAGTTCTCAATTATTTACAAATCCCTGGGAGTCTTAAAGTGTGTTACTGTACACTATCTCTCTGCTAAGACTGTGCCAAAATTTTGGGTTTTGGTGCCATGATTAACCCAAAATTAGGCTTTAACGATTTTGTATCTAAAAGGGTCATGCAGTTGAACCAATTCCTTACAAATGTAGGATGTGTACAGGCACTGCCAGCCACATAGTGTAATAACAGGCATTATTTCAGTGTCACTGTCACACAAAACTAAGAAAATAACTTTACACTTACCACCACCATGAGTGCAGAAACCCCGGAGGTTCTCCTAATGTTATATTTTTCTCCCATCTTATCTGAAAATGGAGCAGGACAAAACATATAAATATCAGTTTATTGCAGGAGGGGCATTTTAGCAAACTTCAACTACATCAGACTACTGGATGTGTGACACGCTTTCTACCAATTTTTCACATTTACAACTCTTTGTTTCCAGTACATTTTAATCAAGATATTCTACATACTAAGTGTAAGTTAGTTAGGTTTCATAAATTTAACTTATGCCTATGCATTGCCAAGGGGGCCGCGAATGTTTAAATCCTCTAAAAATCCCGGCTGGCTGCGGCAATTCAGTGGTTGTCCCCTCTCTTTCCTGTAGCCGGAGAGAACACGGCGTCCCACGCTAAACCCAGTATTGATTTTTGTACAGGATTCAACCCCTACCACCACCCTACTTCACCCCCTTTCATTCGACTTCGCAACGCCGAACAGTTAACTAACATTAAGGGCTAGCACAATTTTACATATGGTGCAACTTTTCCTATAAATTCAACCATTTTGTACGTTTAACTACGCAAGACGACACTTCAACATTAGCAACTTTTCCCACATCCAAGTATTGTCATTAAACTGCTAGTGTAATAATTTTAGATTCCTGCTCTTTCTAATAACGCAGGCATGGAAAGGTCTGTGCCTGAAACCAGACCTTCTGTTCCAGCATGCGGAACAAAAGTTGTTCAGCAAGCTAACGACCTAGCACTCCCTGCTTGCAGGGAGCGTTTACACAACGAGATCTCTCACCCCCCCCCCCCATCCAAGTACCCACACACCCCTTTCTATTGTCAAGTGGTCTAACAACTAAAAATGTAATGGGACATTGTGGTTTGCATCCACGTCTTTCCTACTGTTGATAGGGTGGATTAGGAGAATCATACTTTCTCCCCAAACGTATCCACACCACGTCCCGTCGGTAACTGGACTAAAATACAAAAAACAAGTGAAAATCTTTGGACTGCAGCCAATTCTTTACCGCTTTCATGCACTAGGGCTGGCGACCGAACGTACACAATCGTCACTTTCAAGCAGCAGAGCGCATACTGGCCCTGGGTTCGCCAGTCACTGCGATTTGGATAATGTACTTCAATTTTACTTCATGTTAAGTACAGTTACAAAGCCATATGCGTATGTACACTATATCTAATTGTAACAACATACCTCTGACAGGAAGGTTTGTGCAGCTTTTTGAGCTCCTACGTGTAATAAATATTCGTACACGTATAACGCTAACCTAGAAGGAAACACACGTTCAGTTAATAACAAATTAAATTCTTTACTACTGTAAAACATCATGTATTCTAATTCATCACACTGCACAGTTGAAGCTTTAATAATACGCTTTCATCAATGTACAACTGATCTATCATTTTATATACTCTTGAGATAACTGCTGACGCAGTTAAATCCATTTTAAAAGTATTGCTTCAAAGCGTTCAGTTTCGTATTGGTTACACAAAATGCATGACGGCAAATCAACAATGTGTGAGAACTTGAAACAGTCTATGCCTGTTCAGAAGTTGCTTCAGACTATTCGGAATAACACACTATGGCTCATAAATATATGGAACCAAACAACAATCTTACTGTATTACTCGCAAGACTTGCTGTCATTAATATCTGATATCAGGAGTCTTTGAAGAAACATTGAAGAAATAAATGCACTTCAGTAAGAAACATTATATTCCGCAAAAGGTTTGGTAAGTTTATATACGAATAGTATAGCCCGCTTTTAATAGTGTGCAAGTTTTCGATTTCCAAACCGGCTATAATCCAATCAGTCAAGGTAACTGATACTCGATAAGAAAACACATTTGCAGTTATTTACAACGGAAACCCTAGTCAATGTCCAAACGAGTAAGCTTTTGCAAGAACATCAATTTTCCAACATGAGTTGACTTAATAACATATTAACATTATTTATTTTTAAACATTACAGTATCCTGCAAGGGACGAGTATTCTGCGTAAACATACAGTAGACCGTAGAAGTACCGGTATCACGTAACAAGCGATGTCCCATGTTTACAAAACAATGTAAACAATTCATACCAAGCCAACACTGTTGGTTTCGTACAAGCAAGGCAGTTATCATTTTCGGAGATATCACTTAGATTTACACAGACACATCTCAGCTGTTGAAGCAGTTAGAAGTAAGATACATTCCACTTCTGACACACGTTGCGTAACTAAAACGCCATCTTGGGTATCACATGAAAACATCACACGATGGTCAAATTAACAGAAAAAAAGTCACCAAGTTCACGAAGGCGACACACTGCGTTACAACACTTCTCTTTCAAGTTCACCAAACGGTTGATCGATAAGTAGAAATCACTGCTTCACAAACCACTACTATCACGCCGTATCACTTAGGCATACTTACTTTTCACGTGCTTGAGCATCTGAAGGTACAGCTGAACCTTTACCCTTCGCGTACATATTGTAGACTTCAACTGTCACGCACCTGTCAGACTACCAAGGCCGTCAGTGACCCCGTGACCATGGCAACGTCAAGGGACCTGTCAAACGCGAACTGTTGATTGGCTCTGCTGCTCATTTGGCAGTAGGGAACCTCACTACTATGGTTTGCGTAAGCAAGGAAGATAGACGATCCCCTGCCATTGGCTGAACCATTATAGAGCCCGGCTATTCCATTCATTGCTCTGTCCCCACCGATATGTGCACGATTCCTGTTTAGATTAACAGAAACTGTATTGTAGTTCCCACAATACAATAATAAATTCATATTTTAGGAACTTGAGTCATGTTACTAAGAATGTCTTATGTGTGTCTACTAAATAAAAGTGGTTAACATTTCCAAGCACGTGCGAGGACAAATATCAAAGAGTTGATCCACTTGGGGAGTGGTGAAGTAGATACGAACAGCACGGTAGAGAGCTTGAGGCACCTGACCGGGGTTTACTGCACCACCAGAAGTCAATATCACAGATTTTGTCCCAAACTTTGCTATACGGTTTTAATTTTCATAAAACGGAGTCTTGCAAAAAATTATCGATGAAATTCAGCAAGCAAATATAGTTGTATGCAATAATTACTTGCAGAATTGATAAAAAACATTTCTTTTTTATTTTCTTTTTGCGAGTTGTTTCACTTGCAGTAGGTAATTAACAAGCAGCGTCAGTTTAATGACAGGCGCTTAGAGACACAGCGTGCTGCGAGAAAGCTAAAATGCCTGTGTCATCGAAAATCAGCCTTAGTATTAATTACATATAATCTGAGACCGGGCTGTGATAGCGTAGTAGGTATAGTGACTCGCTAGGTCCGAGGATCGAATCCCTGTAGCGACGAGAGTTTCCGCACCCGTCCAGACCGGCCCTGGGGCCCAACCAGCCTCCTATACAATGGGTACCGGGGGTAAAGCGGCCGGGGCGTGGCGTTAACCACCCACCCCATCTAGCTCCGATGTTAAAGAAAGAGTAGAGCTATACCTCTACTCCCCCTCTGGGCATTCGTGGCCTGTTCTAGGGTGAACTTTACTTTACTTTACAATCTGAGACCGTGTGTATTACCAAACACATTACCCTAAAAAAAAGATGGACACTACTTGCACATACATCTCAAGTTTAACCTCGCCTTCAATTAACGAAATGTTTATCGTAAGAAGTCGAAATGAAGGATGGTTATAGTATAAAGTAACCTTGTGTATGCGAAGGACTGAATGGAACTGTGGAAGACCTAATCCAAGTTCCGATTCCAGGACCACCCGCATACTAAGCACTTGCGCTAATTGTTACACTGCCACCTCTTTTAAATATAGCTCCTTCTAGTCGCTGTTCTTCCTTTCTAGCAGCAGCAGCAGTACGGTGGTGGTGGTGGTGGTAGTGGTAGTGGTAGTAGTACTAGTAGTAGTAGTAGTAGACTTGATTCTTAGGCCCCGCTTCCTGGATTCGTCTAGGTCCCAACCAAACTACAGCCGAAAGTGTGCCGTCAGCTCATCCTAAAAGAACTAAGCGGGTTGAACGTACAGCTTGCCTCCAACTAATACCGCTGTTATGAATGCGTGGAACTGTACCTCCACGCCCACGTACTTCGTCATACAGCGCTGCTTAATCAAGCACTGGGATGGTTTTAACTTTATAGCCATAGGACCGAATTCAGGGGTGCAGAAATTTTCCAAAATTCTAGGCTCCAGAAGGGAGACAAGAAGCAAGTTCCATACTGACGCCCCACTAATATTAGGCGCCAGAGTAAAAAGTTTAGACTCCACGGCGACCAGTCGCTGTGTCCAAGTACGAAGCCAAGGAGCAATACAGTGGAAGTGAGGTTAATCTGTGCTGTGAAGAGCAAAGAAATGTTTTGCGTCATTCTTGTGAAAGATGAATGTGCGGTCGTTTATCCTTTCCGGACTAAGCAACGAATAGAAAAGTTCCCAACGTTTCTTCCCGTCCACTGGTCACTCAGTGGCCGTTTCACCCAGTTGTTACTGTTGCCGTTTTGTCATTGTTGTCGGTAACATTATTGTTACAATCACAGTTATTATTTACTTCTTACATGCCGGGTTAGCTCTGTACCTGCATCTAGGATGAGCCATCAGTTTTTGGAAGATCAGCAGAGGAAGAAAAATTCGCTTGCCACTCGCATCTAGCCCAAGGCCGGCACCAGTCAGATTTCTTGCCGGTGGGTACTGTGATTTGTCCCTGTCGACCGCATCCATCGAGTGTCCAAGCAAAAAAGGCGTGTATTTATATCTACTGTTCTGTTAGGTGACCGCCTCTGTGGTCTAGTGGTCAGAGTTTCTGGCTACAGATACAGACGTCCCGGGTTCGATCCCCGGCGCTACCAGACTTTCTGAGCAGTAGCGGGTCTGGAACGGGGTCCACTCAGCCTCGTGAGGTCAATTGAGGAGCTACTTGAATGAAAAAAGTAGCGGCTCCAGGTCTAGAAAACAGAGATTAACGGCTGTGGGGACCCGTTGCG
>Ga0131853_10022776_pt1 | contig 11329 bp, 5 predicted proteins | sample TergutLab28metaG_FD_92764 | JGI IMG/M metagenome (GOLD analysis project Ga0131853, IMG submission 92764) | Labiotermes labralis P1 segment gut microbial communities from Petit-Saut dam, French Guiana - Lab288 P1 (version 2) (version 2) | ecosystem: Host-associated > Arthropoda: Insects >...
GGACGGTCCAGGGCAAACCCAAAGGTCCAAAACCAAAGCAACCCCACCCCCCCCCACAAGACGTTTATTCCCCAAGCCCACCCGGACCCATTCACACCCCCCTTTCCCCAACCGCAGCCCCCCCCCCCCCTCACCAACACCAACAACGACAGAGCCCAAGGGAGATGACCCCCACCTAGGATACTGCCATACCTGCTCATACACAGTTTATATTTCACATATAAGTTCTGGTCAGATTATGAGATCTCAACATCTGCCACAATATACTTAGTCTCATAGAACTGTGCAACCTGATGATGGCCAAGTAGGCCAAACATGTCATTCATTAACATCTAATAAAACTAGTTCTGTTTTGACGTACTTGACCTTGATTTATTTCATTTTACATACACAACAGGGATGCCTCAACTACAGATCAGTACCACTATTCGAGCAAGAATATTCACAGAGGCCCACCACTTGTACCTATACTCAGCCACATAATCTCATCCAACCCCTTCCATCATATTTATTTAAGTTCCACATTAACACTCTCCTTGCACGAGGGCCCAGTTTTTCCAAGTTGTCTTTTTCCTTCAGGTTTCCCCCCAAAAACCCTGTATGTATTTTCCTACTCTGTGATATGTCCCACATGCCCCACCCATGTCATTTGATACCTAAACAATATTTGCCTAGGACTACAAAAACTGAAGCTCCCCATTATGCAGTTTTTGCCATTCTCCAGTTATTTCCTCCCTTGTAGGCATAAACATCTTACTCAGCACACCATATTCTCTAACACCTTCACCCCATCATTCATTTAAACGAATTCAATTCACAAGTTATAAACATACCCAAAAGTACAGCCTTTCAACACTGATATACGTTTCGGCATGTCTGCACATCCTTGCATAGATCATACACCAAATTTAAAGCCTGGCAATATAGAAGTTCGAATTATAAACAAGGAACACACTTAAACTCTAAAAACTTTACATAAAATTATATTCATTACCAACTAACTGCACTAATTACCATGCATAAGATTATTAATCTGACATGTGTGGGTACAGATATTAGCCATTTACATGGAGTGCCATTACACACAGGAAGTAGGTGGTATTAAAGAATACTGTTGAATTAGTTTGTATTTGTATTGTTTGCATCCAAATGTCCAGAAGTGATAAAGTCTAGCTAAATGATGTCTTGAACAGAGTTAAATTTCTAATTAAAAAATAAAAGATTAAAAACCTTAAAATATTATAAAATGTAATAGAGGGCAAAAATATATATATGTATGACACTAATGATGTATAATTGTTATGCAATTTTTAAGTTTTTACATATTTTATTTCTTAATTTTAAACTTAACTAAATTCAGGTACATTATTCAGCTCAACTTGAAAAGAAATTTAACACATTGAGACGTTTGGATTGCAAACGGTACAAATATGAACTACTACAATTTCCTGTATAATTTAATCTATTTTATTTGTTAATATCATATACTTGATAATGAAATTGTGTTGTCCTTTAAAATGTACCATTTGCCATTTACAACCAGTGACATTATGCTTTAATACCATGTACTTCCTTTGTGTAAAGGTACTCCCTAAAGACGGCTACTATGTATAGCCTAAGCATGTCAGAGTAATAACCTTCATCATGTTCCTGAAGGGTTAGGTGTGTTTCCTGTTCCTTGATCCTGAAGATGAAGTTGGTCCCTCCATCTCTTCCTCGGTCGTCCTATGTTCCTTCGTCCTTTTGGTTTATATTGCAGTGCTTGTTTTGGTAATAACCTTATACATGCTAACTAATGCAACTGTTGGTAATAAATATCATTTTGTATCTGTCGCATGGAAAATCTATATTATGCACCTAAAAACCTTATTTAGGTAATGCAACATTCATTACAAAAACTAAGATCTTCCTATGAGTGATAACAATAAAAGCAGGATTAGAAAGAACCTAAAGGAATAAACTCTGTGGCATACTGGGTGGAGACTACACTGCACGATGGTGTTATTAGAGATAAATTATGAGAACCACCGCTGTAAACAGCAGGATGTAAATACATGCATACTTTAAACAACAATGTATGCATGTGTGTGTGTGTGTGTGTTGTAGTTGTTGTTTTGTGTGTGTGTTGCAGTTGTTTTTGTTTTGTGTGTGTGTGTGTTATGTACGGTAAAGAACAGACATTTACTGCAAGTGTGCTATATGTGCCCCACATTCCATTAAAATTCAAAGCACTATGTGAGCCGTACTACAGAAATGTTGCGCTGGCACATGACAACTAATGGTAATCACACACACACAGCAGTTGCTGATATTAACTGCTACACTTTTATGGCACAACCGGTCACTGCAGATAGAATACATTGTCAACTGCTGTGCCAAGTTTAGACAAAAGTTGGATATAAGGAAATATGTAGATCTGATAACATCTCAGACATAATCTTGGATGCTTTATCTCTTTGGAAGCAGAATTAAATGCCCGACAGGAGACAAGAATTTAAATGCGAGGAGACAAGAATTTAAATGCGAGCTACATAAGGCAGCCATTAAAGGGAAGTCCTCTATATCTGATGTTCAGTGTTTTGCACATCACATTACATGAGGCTTATACCTGACATTAGGTTCCTCAAGGCTAAAATAATGACACCAAATTTCATCTTCTTCACATACGATTTCATTCTTTTCAGCATGCAAAAACTGTACAATAAAGAATACACAAACATTATATATAGTTCATATACAAAGGCAATAAAATGATATAAAAATATTCCACTTTCCATACTAAAATAGAATTTTTTGTACAATACCATGCAATAAGAATCAACATCCTGACATAAATAAGTTATGTTTTTCGGCAAGAATTGCGACAATTTTTGATTCAATTTCAATCCCAGCCTCCATTTCTTCAGAGCACAATGCAATTTCAGAAACTGAGGATGGCATCACAAGCACCACTCTCTCTTTTCGTGTCTGAAGTGTGTTTCCTATCACCATCTGTAAAGAACAAGTCACACTTCATTACAAGATCTGAGGTTCTCACAGCCATGTTGCTGGAGATTCCAGGTCTTTTAGGATGTGACACAGTGTCACTGGATCACCAAACATGGATAGTTTCATCTTCAGGGTCAAGCAAACTTACTGACTTTGAATACAAAGGTACCCTCTAACATCCAACACTACTCAGCCACCAATGTCGTGTCACATCCCAGCAGAACGAGATCTTCACAGCTACATTACACATATGAAAAACAAACCAAACTTTTGCAAGATAATCATCAAGAAATTATTTCAAAATTTGTAGGTTCTCTACAAATACATAAATACCTTGTGTTTGTATTTAGCAAGAGCCCCACGTGCTCTATCAATGAGAAGCTTCTCTTCAGTTTCAAGTTTAAAGGAAACAACATATGCATTAGGAACCCACAAATTTACTAATGGTTCCAACATTTTAGGAACGAGTTGTAAAGATATGGTTGGTGCACCTGCCTCAGACTGCATCTTGTGTACTGGCTGAAATACACAAAATAATTTACACTACAGTAATGAAATTGTGGCAATTCCAAATTTTTGGGAACAACACTAACAAATAGCAAGAGGGGCAATGTACCTGTAAACATAACAGTGAGGCGTGTTCGCATAACCACTGTTGCCATGCAAAAGCAATAAGTATTCAATATTCTGAACATGTGTCTGTAGCTTTAATCATCCAGCACGCAAAGTGCATTTGCTGTATTATATTATCATCTGTGGCCTGTCTGGCTCTATCACATTTTTCCACATTATCTCACCAACGGCATGACTTTCGGGAAAAAGTTACTGAATATAAAATGTGTGTTTTGATTTTCCCTCAAACTGTTGCCTGAAACATTTCTCATTCACACAAGAATTCAGTGAGACATTATCATAAATGTAAACAAGTCTAAACGCACAGTATGCACTATTCTTGTCAGATTTTATTGACACTAATTTTTTGACAGACTTTTGAAAAATACTCAAATAGCACATTTCATAAAAATCCATCCAATTGGAGCTGAGCTAGTGTTCCATATGAATGGGCAGACAAATGGACATACAGAGAGACAGACGGACATACAGAGGGAGGGACAAAGCTAATAGTCCCTTTTTGCAATTTTGCAAATGTGCCTAATGACTGCATGCACAAATGTAGTAAGAGCCCATTAAAGGCCTAGGTGCATCAGGACTGTCTGGGCTCAAACCCAATGTCAATCAATCAATCAAAAGCACATTAAATTCAAAAAATTCCTGGTAATATTTGGTCCAGAATATTTTGTCTTCCTCACTGCTATATAAGAATACAAATTAAAACACACAGAACTACAATTTTATAATTTTGTGCATTATTTGGAACTTGGTCCCCTACATTAAAGGAATAACATAGCCTGACTGCACTCAAGAATGGGGCACGAAGAAGACATTTGGGCTTAAAAGGGAGGACATGAAAATAAAGTGGAGAAAACAGCATAATGTGGAGCTTCATGATATCTACTGCTCACCAAATATTAGTAGGGTCATCATATCAGAGAGGACAAGATGGGTGGAAAATGTGGCATGTATACAGGTGAACAGAAATACTTAAGGGGCTTTTGTGGGGAAGCATGGAGGAAGGAAGGGGACCACTTGCAAGACCTATGCATGGGTGGTAGGAGAATGCATCTTAATGAAGTAGGATGGGAGATTGCGGACTGGATCAATCGGGATCAGGATTCGGAAAAGAGTTACATATATTGTGTACAAGGTAAAAAACATTTGTGTTCTATAAAATACAGAGAATTTCTCAACCAGTCAAGGCACTATTAGCTTCCCTCAGAAGGACTTTCAGTTGGTCAGTACGTCAGTCGTTCAGTCAGTCGCTCAGTTATGTAGTTGGTTGGTTGGTCGGTCAGTTAGTTAGTTAGTTAGTTAGTTAGTAAGTTACATTCAGTGAAAGCATACTATTTAAAACAATACACAATTTGAATTTCAAATTGCTTACTGACCATTTTATTTGAAGGAATGTAAAAATCTGAAACAGCAGCTGCAAGATACAGCATTGCCCGTGAACCAAATGTAGCAAGACACTCACAAGCAGCCCTCAGAAGCCACAAATATTCAGTTAAGGATGTAAATGAGATGCAAAACAAACTGCCAGAATCCTTTGTTGATTTGTACCTCATTAATATAGGCAGTATTGTATTCACACAATCATTTTTAACTGAAAATAATCAAACAATATGAGTTACATAAGAAATATAAAAGATTTCATGGATACAAAAAGAAATTTTGCTATGCATTATTTTACTAGTTTTAAATAAAAATACCCTCTGAAGAAACATTACAGCTGTAACATGACCTCACAAAACCTCTTTTGAATAAATCCATTTTTACAGTAAAATGAAATGCCTTTAGTGTGTATTTTGCTCTTTCTAAGGATTATTAAGGTCCCCCCCCCCACTCAATGTACATTATATGACAGGTTCGGTCAGATTTCCATCAGTTTTGTTTTAATATAGCTCTAGGCCTGGCTGGATTTATGTCAAACTTGTTAACGCTGCTCTAGGTTTAGTTGGCTTACATCAGCTTTATACCAAAGAGAACTAGGTTTAGTTATATTTATATCTTCTTTATTGTCTGAACAGGTATGTGGATTAATTTTAAATACCCCATTTTCTACTTGACGTTAACAATCTAAAGATGTAATAAAAACAGTTCATTTTATGGTACTCTACAACCTAACGCACTAAACTGTCAACTCAAAATGGATGTGCGGAAGGCAATCACCTAATTTAACTCCACTGATCCGGATGATTGTTATCTGGATCGACAATTATCTGGATTGGCTTGGCACTTTGAGTAAATTTGTCAATAATTCTACAAAAGTTGCCTTGAAATCATCAATTATCGGACCAAGTACCATACAGTGTTATGGCTTCTAGAACTACAAATCAGGCATGGTCAAAAGGTTTAGATGCAGATGCATACTATAAATAGTAACAACCAAGCTTCAAACTGCAATGTTGTATATTATCAAAGAAAAATCTAATTATCTGGATGGCTCACCATCCCAATTAATATGGATAAGTAGAGTTCTACTGTAATACTGATAAATGCATTTTTGGAGCATACATGCATAGAACTTGCTGGTTTACATGATTACACCAGTACTTAGACATTCAAAAAACTCCTTGTTTATACAAAAATAAAGAACAAAGATTTATAACAGTGCATAATAATAAATGAGCTACATCAGTCTGAAACTGTAATGAAGAATGCAAGATCAATTCAATGTCGACAGCAATCACTAGAATTTAACTTACCCAACACCGATGTCACATCTTCCTTCTTCTGAACCTCCAGCATGTCAAGGAATTTTTGCCCAATGAAATGCCGAACAAATGGCTCCAAAGACTTTAATCTAAAAGCATTTTGTTACTATTACACTCACGCAGATAGCAGGCAAACATACGAATTAGTACATAACCTACAAGGATTCCAGTGAGCATGTTTGAGGGGCTAGTAGGATGTTTGAGAGATTTAACAAGATAAGAATCCACATACAACGTACCACTGAGTAGTGTTCGGCTCTTTGCATCTTGGAAACTTCTTAGATGGACATTCCACTTAATCCTCTGCGGTCACACTTCTTATTGTTCATTCTTGTGCACATATTATAACATGCTGTTACTTTTATTAGGCTTTGTTATTATGCTTCTTTTAGGAGTTTCTTATACGGAACAATAATTTAATTATGTTAAGTTCATGGATTCAACATAACCTTATATTGTCACCCTGTCTATAAACATGGAACAAGATGCCTTCAGAAATTCTGCGTATATCTGTAATTTATTTACCAAATTTCGTACTCATGGACATAACTAATACATACTAAATAGCATGACTGCGCGTCGTTTTCCATAATTTTTGCATTTGTTTCATAGCATTCCAAAGGCACTAACCTGTAAATGAAAATCACGACATAGTTCTTCTCTAAGAAGTATTCAGCAGATGCGGAGCCTCGTGTTCCAGCGCTGAAGTTGTCCACAAATCGAACTGTGTTATGTTCCAAAGGGACAGTTGTACCACCGGACTGTAAATGTGAGAAACATTTATTGTTAACATGTTTTATTAACTAGGGACCTTAACTATGCAAGAAGTACATTACCGTGACTAGAACTATCTTCCGTTCCGGAGTGATATGCTGACAAAATTCACGTAGTTGTGTTGTTTTTTCTTCAAAATCAGCTGGAGTCGAATGAATTACATAAAATTCTTCCCACTGAGAAGTCATTTTCTGAGATCTGACTTTCGGAACTGTCCGGCTGTATCGCGTGATACTCTTCGTCACCCACAGGAATAGCACGGATTGCACAGACCAACGACGTAGTATAATTCATAAAGAGAAGTCATGCCACTTAGCACAAATATGATAAGATTTAAAAGCATGTGATATATGAGATTTGAATTGGGTACTCTGCAATGGATGTGTCACCATAGAAGGAACTACATACCTAAATGCCTCCCAGAAATAGATTGAGAATAGATATAGGTTAGGTAGGCCAATGACATCACAAAGATCCAAAAATAAAACAGCCATACAATCTTTGACTAGAATATTCCACGCTACGCATCTAAGTTCACAAATACTATCGAGCACATATCACGAATGACGGTATCGGTTTAGTACAAGACGTGTGGTATCTAAGCAAGCGAACGTGTTACTAGAGGTTATAGAGATGACAAATTCGGCAGGTAATGGAGCTGTTACCGATCCACTATCGTGGAAGGAAAAGGGTAACTTGGCTTATAAAAATGGTGACTGGGAGGAAGCGTGTGAGTGTTATACCAGAGCCATCCAGCAGACAAAAGAAGATACACCAGAGAAAGCAGTGTATTACAAAAACAGGGCGGCAGTATATCTCAAGAAAGGCGAATACATGGAAGCGCGCGATGACTGTACTTCGGCACTTGATATAACAGCGAATGATCCAAAGGCTCTGTTCAGAAGATGTCAGGCCTTGGAAGCATTGGAGAAATTCGAAGAAGCTTACCGTGATGCCAGGCAGATTCATACGGTTGACCCAGGAAACAAGGCCATCCAACCAATTCTGGAAAGACTTCATCAGATAGTTCAGGATCGCATGCAGCAGAATGCACAGACAACCAACAAAGTTGCACAAATGTTTAGGTATGCATTTGATATGGAAGAGGAGAAAGAAAAGCGGGAAACAGCCACAAACAACTTACTGGTGCTGGCACGTGAGAAAGCAGGTGCAGAAGTTATGTATAAGGAAGGTATTGTTAATAAAATATGTGGTCTGCTGAAAGTTGAGAAAGATAAGAATATGTTTTTAAGTGGTGTGAGAATTGTGGGTGAACTGTGTAAGAACAGTGTGGAAAGGACGAAGGGTGTTTTACAGGAAGTTGGTGTCCCATGGTTCATCGACATTCTAAACAGCAAGCAGGAAGCACAAGTGAATGCAGCTCAGTACTGCATTCAGACAATTCTCAATAGCCTAAGTGGGATGGATAACAAAACAGACAGTAAGCCCCAACCAGAACTTTGTGAGCAGAACAAGAAGGAAATAGACACTCTTCTCACTTGCCTTGTATGTGCAGTAACTAGTCGCACTATCTCAGGATTGGCTCGAGATGCCCTTATGGAACTTATCACTCGCAATGTTCATTATTCTGCATTGAACTGGGCTGACCGTCTGATCGAAATCCAAGGCTTGCATCGTCTCTTGGAGGTTGCAAGTGAGTTGGAAGAGTACAAATATGAGTCTGCTATGGAAATTACATCATCTACACATACCATTGCATCAGTCTGTCTTGCTCGTATCTATGAGAATATGTACTATGACCAGGCTCGTAAACGATTCCTTGATAGTGTGGATTATTTCATCAAAGATAAGCTCATGTCACCAGATATAGAGTCAAAGGTGCGTGTAGTGGTGGCATTGACATCTCTTCTTTTAGGACCACTTGATGCAGGCAATACAATTCTGTCACGGGATGGAATTATGGAAATGATTCTTGTTATGGCTGGTACAGATGATGTACTGCAACAGAAGGTGGCCTGTGAGTGCATCATTGCCGCATCTTCCAAAAAGGAGAAAGTGCATTGCATCATTGGTCAAGGAGTTAACATCCTGAAAAAACTATATCAATCCAAGAATGATAATATTCGTATTCGGGCCCTTGTTGGTTTGTGCAAACTTGGCAGCAGTGGGGGCACAGATGCTTCAATACGTCCATTTGCTGATGGTTCCACAAGTAAATTGGCTGAAGCTTGTCGGAGATTCTTGATTAATCCTGCCAAGGACTGTGATATGCAACGGTGGGCTGTGGAGGGCCTCTCATACCTCACATTGGACGCTGATGTGAAAGAGAAGCTGGTAGAAGACAAAGATGCACTCCATGCTTTGATCGCACTAGCTAAGACTGGTGATCAGTCTGCAGTGTATGGTTGTGTAACTACACTTGTTAACCTGGCCAATGCTTATGAGAAACAAGAGGTGATTCCAGAGATGGTGGAGCTTGCAAAATTTTCAAAACACCATATTCCAGAAGAACATGAACTGGATGACCAAGATTTTGTAGCTAAGAGACTTGAAATTCTGGCAAAGGAAGGTGTTACAAGTGCATTAGTGGTTTTATCTAAGACTGACAGTCAAAATACAAAGGAACTGATTTCCAGAGTGTTCAATGCAATATGCTGTCAGAAGGAACTGAGAGGTCTGGTTGTACAGCAAGGTGGAGCAAAGGTGCTGCTTCCTATGGCTTTGGATGGAACTGAAAAGGGCAAGAAGCACGCTGCCCAGGCTCTTGCTCGTATTGGGATTACTATTAATCCAGAGGTGGCATTTCCTGGACAAAGAAGTGCTGAAGTTATTCGTCCACTTTTGTCATTACTGGCACTAGATTGTAGTGCCCTAGAGAATTTTGAAGCTCTTATGGCACTTTGTAACTTGGCAAGTCTCAATGAGAACATCCGAAGAAGAATAATCAAGGAAGGTGGTGTGTCAAAAATAGAAAACTACATGTATGAAGAGCATGAATTGTTAAAAAGGGCAGCCACACAGGTGATGACAAATTTGATCATGTCTCCAGATGTTGTGAAAATTTTTGAAGGTAAAAATGATCGCACAAAGCTTCTGGTACTGTTATGCAGCGAAGAAGATGAAGAAACAACTATGGCTGCAGCTGGTGCCCTTGCCATACTCACTTCTTCTAGCAAAAAGGCATGTCGGAAAGTGTTTCAACCAGAAACCTGGTTAGAGATTTTACATCACCTCTTGGTGAACCCATCTAAAGACCTGCAGCACAGGGGAATTGTCATTGTCTGTAACATGATGCGTAGCTGCAAGGATGTTGCAGAGAAACTCATTGCCACTGACATAATGGAGATTCTCATGGCCCTTTCCACCATTCAGGAGGAAGGAAAAGAGAAAATACAGGAATATGCTGGAGAGGCACTAAAGGCAGCAGAAGAATGGAAACTCATCAGAAAGCCTGGTGAAGAAGAGGATGAAAGTGATGTAGAATAGTGCTACAGGCAGCCCATAGCTACATAACTCTTGTTAATTCTTGATTTTTGCAGTCTTTTAATCAACATTATGTTCCTGAATTGCAAACCATGAAATAATTGTGTATAGGCTTAGAAAGATTTTATTGCTTAATGCAACACTCCGATCTCATGAACAAAACTGCCTGTATGAGAGCATTGTACAGTGACTTTTCTAGACAATGGACACATGAAGTGAGTGTGTGCATTATAGGCTGATACAATCTGCCGGGAGGAGTGACCCACTACTACTTCCGACTATGCAGTCCCAGAAGAATCTTCCCAAGTTGAGTAACTGCAATCTTAGAGCAGTGTTTTCCAGCCTGTGGACCATGGACCCCCAGATATCCATGACAGGTACCCAAAGGGTCCTTGAAATATATATAACATAGACTAACAAAATAGTATGGCTTGTACATATACTCTTATGTTTTAATATTATTGTATTTGTTGTTTGTTTGTGTTGCGTATTTTCACAGTGCAGTTTGTAAGTACAGCTGTTAACATTTGTTTCAGTTTTCTTGGGACAGCCCTATTTTTATGGGTTTTAAAGAGCTCTGCCCTGATGTCCTGCAAATTTTGTCATAACACCAAATGTTCTTGGTTTTTCTGAAGTCATAAAAACATAGTATTTCTGAAAGTGGGTGTTAACATTTTTTACTTTCCCTAATTGGCCAAAAGCATAAGTGGATTAGTGATTAAAAAGACTGTGAAGGATGGGGGGGGGGGGGGGGAAGAGGGGGTGGAAGGGGGTGTTTTTTTTTGGTTTTA
>Ga0131853_10022777_pt1 | contig 11329 bp, 11 predicted proteins | sample TergutLab28metaG_FD_92764 | JGI IMG/M metagenome (GOLD analysis project Ga0131853, IMG submission 92764) | Labiotermes labralis P1 segment gut microbial communities from Petit-Saut dam, French Guiana - Lab288 P1 (version 2) (version 2) | ecosystem: Host-associated > Arthropoda: Insects >...
CACGATGCCCAGCGGCAGCCCCGGGTGCACCGCGAAGGCCACCATCGGCAGCAGGCTGACCGCGGCCAGCGGCAGCGCGATGCGCTCGCGGGCGGCGGGCCCGAGCAGGGTGCCGGCGAGCATCTCGCTGACCACCGTCCCGGCGGGCATGGCGGCCAGGAAGAGGCCGAACCCGGCGGACCCGGCGCCGGCGGCGTCCGCGTAGGGCGCGGCGACGCCCTCGGCGACGACGAAGAACATCGGCGGGATCCACCACATCAGCAGCAGCGCGCGGATCCGCGGGTGGGCCAGCAGCCGGCCGCTGGAGGCGAGCGACTGGCGCATCATGGCGCCGCCGCCGGTCACCCGGGCCGGCCGGTCCTTGGTGCCGAAGCGCAGCAGCAGCGCCGAGCTGAGGAAGGTGGCGATGGTGACGATCAGCGCGTGGCGGGGCGTCAGCCACACCAGCACCAGGCCGCCGAGGCCGTAGCCGGCGATCTGGGCGGTCTGGGAGACGATCCTGATGAGCGAGCGGCCGAGGATGAAGACGTCGCCGTGCAGGATGTCGGCCAGGCTGGCGGCCCGGGTGCCGGTGAACAGCGGCGCGATCATCGCCTGCACGGCCACCAGCACGAAGAGCACGGCCAGCGGGGTGCCGGGCAGCACGATGACGACGACGCACGCGGCGGACAGCAGGTCGCAGCTGACCAGCACGCGGCGGGCCGGGTAGCGGTCGGCGATCCCGGACAGCAGGACGCCGCTGAGCGCGTACGGCAGGAAGGACAGCGCGAAGACCAGGGCGGTCAGGAACGCCGAACCGGTCCGGTCGAAGACCAGGACGGCCATGGCCACCTGGGAGAACACGTAGCCGAGAACGGACAGCACATGGGCGGCGAACAACGGCCGGAACTCGGCGACCGCGAACACCGCGCTGTACTTGCTGCCCGCCTTCTCCTCGTCCCCGGGGGTGGTGGGGACGTGGTCTGGACCGGCCGGCGAAGGAGGGTTTCCGCCGTGTGGCGGGTGTTCGCTGTCCGTTGTCATGACATCACACTGGTGGCATTGGCCCCACCCGTCGTAGTCTTTCGGCCCCAGCCGAATCTTGGGGGTCGTGATGTCGTATCGCATGCGGTTTGCGGCAGAGGATCTGCTCCGCTGCCGTTTCGCGATCTCGCCGTTGCGGGAGACTCAGGGAGCCGTCCGTACCCTGTCACGACCGGACCGGCACGGCTATCACCTGCCCTGGCTGCGCCAGGCCAGGACGGTCGCGGCCGGGCTCGACCTCGCGCCGCTGCGGCTGCTGGTGCCGGAGGGCGGGTACGGCCCGGACTTCCTGCACCCGACCGCCGAGGTGCCGCTGGCGGCGCTGGAGGACGAGCTGGCCGCGGTGCGCGCCGTCGACCCCGACGAGGCCCGCACCCAGATCGCCGCCGCGCTGGCGCGGACCCCGGGCGCCGACCGCAGCCGCCGGGGGCGGGCCATGCTCGCCGACCCGGCCGGCACCGTCCGGCAGCTGGCGGGGCTGTACGAGCACGTGTGGGCGGCGCTGCTGGCCCCGCACTGGCCGCGGCTGCGCGCGGTGCTGGAGGCGGACGTGGCGTACCACGCGCGGCGGCTGGCCGACGGCGGCATGCAGCGGCTGTTCACCGGGCTGCACCCTCAGCTGAGCTGGGTGGACGGGACGCTGATCACCACCGGCCCGCCGGCCCCGCAGGAGCCGCCGGGGCTGGACGGCGGCCGCACGGACGCAAGACAGGACGCCCCGGGCGCGGGACCCGGCCTGGTGCTGGTGCCCAGCGTCTTCTTCTGGCCCGAGGCGGGCAGCCCCTTCGACCCGCCGTGGCAGCCGACCGTGGTGTACCCGGCGCGCGGCATCGGCGGGCTGTGGGAGGAGTCGGGGCCGACCGCGTCGACGGCGCTGGTCCGGCTGCTGGGCGCCAACCGCGCCGCGATCCTGTCCGGCCTGGACGCGCCCACGACGACGACCGCGCTCGCCCACCGGCACGCGATGGCGATGTCGTCGGTCTCCGCGCATCTGGCGGTGCTGCGCGACGCGGGGCTGCTGGCGTCGCGCCGCTACGGGCACCAGGTGCTGTACGAGCGGACGCCGCTGGGCATCGCGATGGCCACCGGCGGGCTCGCCTGAGGGCGGACGCCCCCGGGGCGCCCGGTCCCCTGGCGGGCCCCGCCGAGCCCGGCGTGGTGCCCTACGGCGCCAGGTAGCGCTCGACGGTCTCCACCTTGGAGGTGAGCCCGTCCGTGACGCCCGGCCGGATGTCGGCCTTGAGGACCAGCGAGACCCGCGGTGCGCGTGCCTCGACCGCGGCGACGGCCCGCTTCACCACGTCCATCACCTCGTCCCACTCGCCTTCGAGCGAGGTGAACATCGCGTCCGTGCGGTGGGGCAGGCCGGAGTCGCGCACCACCCGCACCGCGTCCGCGACGTACTCCCCCACGTCCTCCCCGACGCCGAGCGGGGTGACCGAGAAGGCGACGATCATGCCGCGCTCACCTCGGCGTCCGCGTCGGCCTCGCGGGCGGCCGCCACGGCGGCCTCGCACTCGCGGGACAGCTTGCGCTCGGCGAAGAAGCCGCCGGTCGGCAGGACGGAGAGCACGCCGTACAGGGCGCCGCGGCCGAGCGGCCAGCGGGCGCGGTTCCAGGCGTCGGCCCAGAAGATCACGTAGAGGATGAACAGGACGCCGTGGATCATGCCCATGACCGGGACGGCGTTGAAGTCCGTGGTGCGCTTGAGCACCGAGCAGACGAGCAGCAGGAGGAAGGACACCGCCTCCGGGGCGGACACCAGGCGGAGCCGGCGCAGGGCGGCGGCGGTCTTCAGGTCCACGGGTACCTCATCTGTCGGGATCTGTCGGGCGCGCTGCGGGGCGCAGCGGGGCGAGATCGTCTCGGTGGCTCGTGCTCACATCTTGTGAACGTGATCACAAGCTCGTCCTCCATTATCACCGGACCGTATCGATGACCCGTCGCGGGGGTCGGCAACCGCGCGCCGGACGGTAGCGTCCCCTTGCACGTAGCGTCCGTCCACCGACCACTCACAGGGATCGCCAACACCGATGAGCATCGACTGGGACCGCCGGCACTGCGCGCGCAAGGGCCACATCACCTATGCGCCGGACGAGCCGCGCCTGAAGGAGAAGCTGCACGCGAGCACCGCGGTCGGCACCGTGTGGCGCTGCCTGCGCTGCGGGGACTTCGCGCTCGGCGAGCCGCACGGCTCCGGGCCGGCCGACCAGGCACCGCTGGTGCCGCGCGGGCGGGCGCTGCGGGACCTGTTCATCCTGCGCTTCCTGGCCGTCGAGCGGGTGCTGCGCGGGCTGCTGGTGATCCTCGCCGCCTGGGCGGTGTGGAAGTTCAGCAACTCCCAGGACTCCGTGCGCCGGCTGTTCGACAACGACCTGACCGTCTTCCGCCCGGTCGCCCACCACTTCGGCTACGACCTGGACCACTCGCCGGTCGTCGACACCATCCAGAAGACCTTCGACTACAAGAAGTCCACGCTGCAGAAGGCGGCCGCGGGACTGGGCGCGTACGCGCTGATCGAGGTGGTCGAGGGCGTCGGCCTGTGGTTCGGCAAGCGCTGGGCGGAGTACCTGGCGGTGGTGGCCACGGCGGCCTTCCTGCCCATCGAGATCTACGAGCTGACCGAGAAGATCAGCTACTTCAAGATCGGCACGCTGGCGCTGAACATCGTCGCCGTCCTCTACATCCTCATCGGCAAGCGGCTGTTCGGGCTGCGCGGCGGCCATGCGGCGTTCGAGGCCGAGCGGCGCGGAGAGTCGCTGCTGGAGGTCGAGGAGGCGGCCGGCGAGTCGGTGCACGGCGGCACGGCCGCGGCCAGGGAGCCGCTGCCGGTGCGGCAGCGCGCGGCGGACCAGATCTGATCATGGCGATGTTCCGGTTGCACGGCTCACGGGTGCTCGCCGTCGACCTCGCGGGGGACGCGGTCAAGGCGAAGAACGGGGCGATGGTCGCCTACGACGGCGAGATGACCTTCAAGAAGATGACCGGCGGCGGCGAGGGCCTGCGCGGCCTGGTGACCCGGCGCATCACCGGCGAGTCGATGGCGGTGATGGAGGTCAAGGGCCACGGCACCTGCTACTTCGCCGACCGCGCCACCGAGATCAACCTGGTGCGCCTGACCGGCGAGAAGCTGTACGTGGAGGCGAGCAACCTGCTGGCCACCGAGCCGTCGCTGCGCACCGGCACGACCTTCACCGGGCTGCGCGGCGCCTCGCAGGGCAACGGCCTGTTCACCACGACCGTGGAGGGCAGCGGCCAGGCGGCGATCATGTCCGACGGCCCGGCGATCGTGCTGCGCGTCTCGGCCGCCTACCCGCTGATCGTCGACCCCGGCGCGTACGTCGCGCACACCGGGCAGCTGCGACAGCAGCTCCAGACCGCGGTGGGCTGGCGCACCCTGATCGGCGAGGGCTCCGGCGAGAGCTTCCAGATCCGTTTCGACGGCGAGGGCCTGGTGTACGTGCAGCCGAGCGAGCGCGACACCATCGGGGGGCAGCTCTGATGGGCTTCACCCGGATCAACTCGAAGATGGTCGAGGCGCAGATCGTGCCCGGGCAGCGGCTGTTCAGCCAGCGCGGCGCGATGCTCGCCTACCGCGGGCAGGTGACGTTCACCCCGAACATCACCGGCGGGCAGGGCGGCGTGATGTCGATGATCGGCCGCCGGCTGGCCAACGAGGCGACGCCGCTGATGACGGTCGAGGGCAGCGGCTCGGTGATGTTCGGCCACGGCGGCCACCACATCCACACCGTGGACCTGACCGGCGAGACGCTCTACGTCGAGGCCGACCGGCTGCTGGCGTTCGACGGCTCGCTCCAGCAGGGCACGATGTTCATGGGCTCGCAGGGCGGCGTGATGGGCGTGATCCGCGGACAGGCCACCGGCCAGGGCCTGTTCACCACCACGCTCCAGGGCAAGGGCTCGGTCGCGGTGATGGCGCACGGCGGGGTCATCGAGCTGCCGATCACCCCGCAGCGCCCGGTGCACGTCGACCCCCAGGCCTACGTGGCGCACCGCGGCGACGTCCGCAACAAGCTGACGGCGGCGCTGGGTTGGCGCGAGATGGTGGGCCGCGGCTCGGGCGAGGCGTTCCAGCTGGAGCTGTCGGGACAGGGCATGGTCTACGTCCAGGCGTCGGAGGAGAAGCTGTGAGCGACGCATGCGAGGCCGCCGGGCGCCAGACGACCACGATGACCCAACCGCTGCGCCGAGCAGGCGGAGAAGCGAACGGGGGGAAGCTGTGAGTATGCCGGTGCCCGGGGCGGGGGCGGGTGGGCCCGTCGTGTACGACCCGTACTCGCTGCCGTCGAACGACAACGTCAACCCGTACGCGTTCAGCGTGGAGTTGGACGGGCAGTGGTTCCTGCAGAAGGGGAAGATGATCGCCTACTACGGGCAGGTCGACTTCCACGGCATCGGCCACGGCCCGCTGGACCGGCTGGTCGCCGCCAACTTCCACTCGCCGATGCACGCCGCGGACTGGGTGGTGGCGCAGGGCCGGGGCAAGATGCTGCTCGCCGACCGGTCGTACGACATCAACTCCTACGACCTGGACAAGGGCAACCTGACCATCCGGTCGGGCAACCTGCTGGCCTTCCAGCCGGGGCTGACCCTCAAGCAGTCGATCATCCCCGGCTTCCTGACGCTCATCGGCACCGGCACGTTCGTGGCCGCCTCCAACGGCGCGGTGCACTTCGTGGAGCCGCCGGTCCGGGTGGACCCGCAGGCGCTCGTCGGCTGGGCGGACTGCCCGTCGCCGTGCCACCACTTCGACCACTCCTACATGCGCGGCGTGCTGGGCGGCATCCGGGGACTGACCGGCATCGGCGGGGCCTCGGGCGAGGAGCACCAGTTCGAGTTCACCGGCGCCGGCCAGGTGCTGCTGCAGTCCACGGAGTCGCTGCTGGCCGCCAAGGACACCGGGGGCGTACCGGGGCAGGCGGGCCCGGGCGTTCCGGGCGCGGGCGCGGCCACGAGCCGGAGCTAGCGAGGGACGGGGGCGAGCGGGGCCCGGGGCCGAGGCCGGCTCCGCGCCACAGGCACGTCCCGCCAGGTCCCGGTCTGGTCCGGACCACATCTTGCCCTGGGCGCACCCGCCCGGGCGGTGGACCTGACCCGATGCGTAACCATACGCACCCCAGCATCGTTTCTCACGGTGACCGTTCGGCTACCCTGGCGATCATCCGTGATTCAACCGCCGGTAGGATTCCCCCATGGAGACCGACACCGCCGAGCGCGCCGCAACCTGGCTCAGCGAGGACGAGCAGCGAGCCTGGCGCGTCCACCTCGACGTCAGCCGCCTGCTGATGTACCAGCTCGAACGCGACCTTCAGCCGTTCGGACTGACCAACAACGACTACGAGATCCTGGTCAACCTCTCCGAGGCGGACGAGCGCCGCATGCGGATGAGCGACCTGGCCCGCTCGACCCTGCAGTCCAAGAGCCGGCTCTCGCACCAGATCACCCGGATGGAGGCCGCCGGGCTGGTCCGCCGGGAGAACTGCGAGGAGGACCGGCGCGGGCTGTACGCGGTCCTCACCGAGCAGGGCTGGGAGACGATGCGCGAGGTCGCCCCGCGCCATGTCGCCTCCGTGCGCGCCCACTTCATCGACCTGATCTCGCCGCAGGACCTGGCGTCGTACCACCAGGCGATGCTGCCGGTGGCCCAGCACCTGCGCGAGGAGAGCAGCCGGGTCTGACCTGCCGCGCCGCTCCCGGCCCGGCAGGGCCGGAGCGCGGCGCTGTGGCGCCCGTCCAGCGGGCGCCGGGGGTCAGCCGCGGGTGAGTTCCGCGATCAGCTCGTCGGCCGCCGCGTACGGGTCCAGCACGCCCTCGGTGACCTTGGCGGCCAGCGATCCCAGGTGCTGGTCGCCGTGGACGTCCCCGATGCGGGCGCGCAGCGCGGTGAGCGCGATGGTCTCGATCTCGCCGGCCGCGCGCCGGGCCCGGCGGGCGGCGAGCTCTCCGCCGGCCTCCATCCAGGCGCGGTGCTTCTCCAGCGCCTCGACGAGCTCGTCGATGCCCTCGCCGCGGGCGGCCACCGTCTTGACGATGGGCGGCCGCCAGTCGCCCGGGGCCCGGGACTCCCCCAGGCCCAGCATGTGGTTCAGCTCGCGGGCGGTGGCGTCCGCGCCGTCGCGGTCCGCCTTGTTCACCACGTAGATGTCGCCGATCTCCAGGATCCCGGCCTTGGCGGCCTGGATGCCGTCGCCCATGCCGGGGGCGAGCAGCACCACCGAGGTGTCGGCCTGCGCGGCGATCTCGACCTCGGACTGCCCGACGCCGACGGTCTCCACCAGGATCACCTCGCACCCCGCGGCGTCCAGCACGCGGATCGCCTGCGGGGCGGCCCAGGCCAGCCCGCCGAGGTGGCCGCGGGTGGCCATCGACCGGATGTAGACGCCCGGGTCCGAGGCGTGCTCGGACATCCGGACCCGGTCGCCGAGCAGGGCGCCGCCGGAGAACGGCGAGGAGGGGTCGACGGCCAGCACCCCGACCCTGCGCCCTGCCTTGCGGAAGGCGGTGACCAGGGCCGAGGTCGAGGTGGACTTGCCGACGCCGGGAGACCCGGTGAGGCCGACGACGTACGCCCCGCCGGTCAGCGGCGCGAGCGCGGCCATCACCTCCCGCAACTGCGGGGACGCCCCCTCGACCAGCGAGATCAGCCGCGCCACCGCCCGCGGCTTCCCCGCCCGCGCCTCGGTCACCAGCGTGTCGATGGCCGGCTCGGTTCGCTTCCGGGCGCTCGGACCCGGTGCCGACGGTCGACCGTGCTCGCTCGCTCGTTCCTCGCTCACTCCGCGCGCTCTCCCTTTCGACACCGGCGCGCCCTTTGGCTCACTCGCACCGGGTTGACCGATCACTTGCCGTTCTGACTGCCGAGCCCTACTTGGCCGGCACGTGGACGATCAGGGCGTCGCCCTGGCCGCCGCCGCCGCAGAGGGCGGCCGCTCCGGTGCCGCCGCCGCGGCGCTGGAGTTCCAGTGCCAGGTGCAGCACGATACGGGCGCCGGACATGCCGATGGGGTGGCCGAGGGCGATGGCCCCGCCGTTGACGTTCACCTTGTCGGCGGTGACGCCGAGGTCCTTCATCGACTGGACGGCGACCGCGGCGAACGCCTCGTTGATCTCGATCAGGTCCAGGTCGTCCACGGTCAGCCCGGCCTTGTCCAGGGCGTGCCGGATCGCGTTGGACGGCTGGGACTGCAGCGAGTTGTCGGGGCCGGCCACGTTGCCGTGCGCGCGGATCTCGGCGATCCAGTCCAGGCCCAGCTCCTCGGCCTTGGCCCGGCTCATCACCACGACGGCGGCGGCGCCGTCGGAGATCTGCGAGGCGGTGCCCGCGGTGATGGTGCCGGCGCCCGACGCGTCGGGGAACGCCGGCCGCAGCCGGCCCAGGCCCTCGGCGGTGGTTTCCGGGCGGATGCCCTCGTCCTCGCTGAACACCACCGGCTCGCCCTTGCGCTGCGGGATCTCGACCGGGGCGATCTCCGCCTCGAACAGGCCCTTCTTCTGCGCCGCGGCGGCCCGCTGGTGGGACAGCGCGCCGAACTCGTCCTGCGGGGCGCGCTCGATGCCCAGCCGGGTGTTGTGCTTCTCGGTGGACTCGCCCATCGCGATGTGCTCGAAGGGGTCGGTGAGGCCGTCGTTGGCCATCGCGTCCAGCATCTCGATGGCGCCGTACTTGTGGCCCTCGCGGGCCTTGGGCAGCAGGTGCGGCGCGTTGGTCATGGACTCCTGGCCGCCGGCCACCACGATGTCGAACTCGCCGGCCCTGATCAGCTGGTCGGCCAGCGCGATGGCGTCCAGGCCCGAGAGGCACACCTTGTTGACGGTGAGCGAGGGGACGCTCATCGGGATGCCGGCCTTGACCGCGGCCTGCCGTGCGGGGATCTGGCCGGCGCCGGCCTGCAGCACCTGGCCCATGATCACGTACTGCACCTGGTCGCCGGCGATGCCGGCCCGGTCGAGGGCGGCCTTGATGGCGAATCCGCCGAGGTCCGCGCCGGAGAAGCTGCGCAGACCGCCGAGGAGGCGGCCCATCGGCGTGCGGGCGCCGGCGACGATCACGGAGGTGCGTGCTGCCTGGCTGGTCATGGTGCGGCCCCTTCGAGCGAAGAGAGGATGTTAACGAGGGTTACCATCAATGTACTGACGCCGGGACGCAACGGTCACCGGGCCCAACGTGTGACTGCGCGCACGTTGCGTGACCACATGGTGATGCGGTGCACTGTGTGCATGCTGACTCGCATCGACCACATCGGCATCGCCTGCTTCGACCTCGATGCCACCGTCGCGTTCTACGAGGCGACCTACGGCTTCGAGGTGGCCCACACGGAGGTCAACGAGGAGCAGGGCGTGCGCGAGGCCATGCTCAGGATCAACGGCACCTCCGACGGGGGCTCGTCCTACCTGCAGCTGCTGGAGCCCACCCGGGAGGACTCGGCCGTCGGGAAGTGGCTGGCCAAGAACGGCGAGGGCGTGCACCACATCGCGTTCGGCACCGCGGACGTGGACGCCGACTCCGAGGCGATCAGGGACAAGGGCGTCCGGGTCCTGTACGACGCCCCGAGGTCCGGTTCCATGGGCTCCCGCATCACGTTCCTGCACCCCAAGGACTGTCACGGAGTGCTCACCGAGATCGTGACCTCCGCCTCGGCCTCCGAGGACCACTGACCCAACCCCCGCCACGGCCGGTAGAGTGGCGGCGTCCGAGGGGCGGGCTGCCGGCAGCGGTCTCCCGCTCCCCGATGTTGATCTGACACCATTCCTCGTACAACTCCGTCCCGCCGACGGAGTGACGGAGAATCTCACCCGGTGGGCGGGTGAGCACACCAGGAGACCGATGGGACCGCGGAGTGCGGGGCAACGACAGCTACCGGGCTGACGACCACCTCTCCCTGCTCGAAGCCGAGATGGAACGGCTGCGCACCGAGCGGGGCAAGGCGGTCGACCATGCCGACGACCTCGGGTATCAGGTCGAGGTACTGCGCGCCAAGCTGCACGAGGCGCGCCGCGCCCTCGCGACCCGTCCTTCCTACGACAACCTCGGCCACCAGGCCGACCAGCTGCTGCGCAACGCCCAGTTGCAGGCCGACCAGCTGCGCGCGGACGCCGAGCGCGAGCTGCGCGAGGCACGGGCGCAGACCCAGCGGCTGCTGCAGGAGCAGGCCGAGCACCGGTCCCGGTTCGAGGCGGAGTGGCACGCCGAGGCGATCGCCCGCCGCCGCCAGCTGGACGACGAGCTGGCCGAGCGGCGCAGCACCGTCGAGAGCCACGTCAACGAGAACGTGGCCTGGGCCGAGCAGCTGCGGGCCCGCAGCGAGTCGCAGGCCCGCCGGCTGCTGGACGAGACCCGCGTGGAGTCTGAGCGCGCGGTGGCGGCCGCGCAGGCCGAGGCCACCCGGGCCGCCGAGCAGACCAACCAGCGGCTGACCGCCGAGACGCAGGCCGCCAGGGCCGAGGCCGAGCAGCTGCTGCGCCGGGCCAGGACGGACGCCGAGCGGCTGCTGACCGCCGCCTCGTCGCAGGCCAGCGAGGCCACCACCGAGGCCGAGCAGCTGCGCACCTCCAGCCGCAGCGAGTCCGACGAGGCCCGCGCCCGGGCCGCCGAGCTGTCCCGGCTGGCCGAGGAGCGGCTGCGCGAGGCCGACGAGGCGCTGCGCACCGCGCGGGCCGAGTCCGAGCGGCTGCGCGAGGAGGCCGCGGCCGGCGCCGCCAAGCGCCTGGCCGCCACCGAGACGGAGACCGAGCAGCGCACCCGTACCGCCCGCGCGGAGATCGCCCGCATGGTCGGGGAGGCCACCAAGGAGGCGGACGCCGCCAAGGCGGAGGCCGAGCAGGTCGTCGCCGACGCCCGCGCGCAGGCCGAGCGGATCCGCGCGGAGGCCCAGGAGACCGCCCGGGCCAAGGCCACCGAGGACGCCGCCGCGCAGCTCGCGCAGGCCGCCAGGTCGGCCGAGGAGATCCTCACCAAGGCGTCGCAGGACGCCCGGTCGACGACGAAGGCCGCCGCGGAGGAGGCCGAGCGGATCCGCCACGAGGCCGACGCGGAGGCCGACCGGCTGCGGGCCGAGGCCGAGGAGTCGGCGCAGGAGCTGCGCGGGGCCGCGCAGGACGACACCAAGGAGTACCGCGCCAGGACCGTCGAGCTCCAGGAGGAGGCCAGGCGGCTGCGCGGCGAGGCCGAGCAGCTGCGGGCCGACGCCGTCGCCGAGGGCGAGCGGATCCGCGGCGAGGCCCGCCGCGAGGCGGTGCAGCAGATCGAGGAGGCCGCGAGCAAGGCCGAGGAGCTGCTGGCCAAGGC
>Ga0131853_10022778_pt1 | contig 11328 bp, 1 predicted proteins | sample TergutLab28metaG_FD_92764 | JGI IMG/M metagenome (GOLD analysis project Ga0131853, IMG submission 92764) | Labiotermes labralis P1 segment gut microbial communities from Petit-Saut dam, French Guiana - Lab288 P1 (version 2) (version 2) | ecosystem: Host-associated > Arthropoda: Insects >...
CCACTGCTTCTAGTAAAGAAGACTTTCTGTCTTACAATACTTAAAACTCAAGGGTGAATAAATAGAACTTTTGAGTGAACACCAAGGCCAGTAAGCAACGTTTAGGGGTCTGCATGAAACTGACAGACCAAACCGTCGGTCTGATAGACCTAATCCCATCCACCGGATTTGTCTCGCTGCCGTCACATATCAAAGTAGACCACGCGTGAAATTTATGTATTTGTAAAGTTGACGGTTCGTATTTTGACCTGACAACGGACTAGTATAACAATTTAGCAGTTAAATTTGTTTCCAGAAAATATTCCACATACGATTCTTTCGACTTCATTCCCAGTTCATCGAACATCACCTAACACAGTATTGTAACGCAATAAAAAAATCAGTCGATCGATGACTTACGTCATGATACAAGGTATTACTCAGGCAGTTGGTAGTTATTTCCTTGATCGGTAAATATTCTGCTTTTATGGAAACCCGATATTTAATCACCGTATTCCAAAACGCCCGCATCTTGAGCCAATTCAGTTTCGTTTCCACACCCGCAGTCTGACTTCAGTAAGATCCATTTTACTGTCCTCCATCCTACACACAAGTGTCAAATAAGTGGCATCTTATCTTGAGGTTTTCGGCTCCAAAACGCTTATGCAACTGATTTCACCACATGTGCTGCAGGTGAAATACATTTCTTTATTCTGCGCGTGAACATCGACTCTATTTCGCGATATCGACGTAAGGAGTTTCATACACGTTTCTGACTATCTAGTCTCATTTTTTCGCTACGGCAGCTCACGTACATGTCGTAGGGGACGTTTTCACATCCTCTTTGCACTTTTCCTTCAGCAAATGCAGCCGGTTACCCGCCACTTTCTGTGTTGTGTCATTTCCGGCTTGTTTGAATTCAACGGAATATGCCATATGCTGAGGAAATCCGTCGTCAGTTATGATCCGGATTACACTACTGAAGTACACAATAATTACAGAAAATATGTGGCAATCCTGTCCATTTACCCGACAGAAACATAACCCGAGGCTTAATGCACAAAATGTTTAAATATACTGTGCACTATTCCCACACACAAATATTTCGCTTTGCACTTTGTAATTCTTTACTAGGTCTTCTGATATTCTGGGACATTGCATGCATCCGTTTGTCAGTATCATACTACTACTACTACTGCTACTACTACTACTACCACCACCACAACCACAACCATCGTTGCTGAGCCCAAGGCCTTAGTGTCCTTCCAAAACACAAATTATTGTGGCGGATTACCCACTGTGAAATTCGTGTACTGGTTCATACATTCAGTGACTGTATGGGCCATTTTCACTTTCTCGGACATCCTCCAAGTTTTGCATGCATAGCGCAGGTTGCTGCCGAATATGGTTTTATATGAGCGTGATTCAACTCCAAGACATTTAATATCGAGAAATAGGCTTCGCTGGCTGCCACAGTTCTCCTTTGTACTTATTCATTCATTACTGTTGCTGGTCAATGCGGATCCAAAACATTTAAATTCCTTTACTGCTTCAAATCTACTGTCCCATAGTGACTTATGTATCGACCCACAACTACTAAAATTGGCATAGAAATATCACTAAATGTTGTACGATAATCCATGGTTAATACTCAGCGATAAAAAATCATCTTTGTAACTAATATCGTATTAAACTGACACTTTAAATAGTTATACATACATGTTAATCTAAAGCTGACATCAATAATACGAACGTTGTGAGATGGAAGCGACATTACAACCACATATTCCTCGTACATAATTCGTGAGATTTTGCGAGGTAATATAACTTGTTAAGGCAAGTTTTTGGTACACTATAAAACCATTGATTGTAATAAGAATTACATTGCATCCCTCTGTAAAAGACTTAATCTGCATACATACACTTTATGTTCACAATATTGAAGTCCTTTACTTGAAATTTAAACAATTATTTCCTCTACACATACATTTTAAAAATTCGCCAGACCTGAAGACGGCCCAGTAACATGGCCGAAACACGTCGCCTTTAATTACATGTATCAGTAATAACAAAGCGTGTTGCGTTCATTGATAAAATGCTTTCCGTCCTTCGCGAACCTGATATACAGCGCAACGGAATGTCTCACTTCAGAATTATATTGAAACGACTCGGCATAAACAGAAATTCATGAGACAGATCTGATAACAAGAGCACCCACTCACATAGCGCAAACTTTCACCGAATTATTATCAAGTGGTTTGGGACACGAAACCCACAGACACGTTCCCCATATTTTATGCCGAGTGAAACGAATGCTTAAGACCATGAAAAGCCCTTCCACAAACAACAGTCGTCTTGGCACCGCATGGAACTACCGTTTTTAGCGGCAATGACTGTGGTGTAGGATTGCGTAACATGTAGAGCTCAGCAAAGCATGACAGTCTTGTAAGTGTCGATAGAATGTTATCAGCGCCTGCGTAAGTTTCGTGCCGGAGTCTAACCTCATAACAAAGAACAACGAAGTTAGCTGAGTGATCTAAGCATTTAGAAACCTATGGTTTGAACCACGGCAGGCCAATAGGCACAAAAACCGTGATCAGAGGAACACGCAGTTTCGATAGAATGCAGCAGCGTGCATAAACCTCTCCGGGGCCATCCCGCGATTCGATAATCGGAGCCACTGAAATTACTCCCAGATGTCACAACAGGGATGCAGAATACTGCCTTCTGTGAGAAAAAAGGAATGAACCCACAAAACATTTCAGTATTCGTACGTTTGCCCCCCCCCCCCCCCCCCCAACGACCCATGAGACCCCTGTGCCACAGTGTCTGCTGGGGCCTTATCGACGCCACTGACGGGATGAAACACATGTTGAAACTTTTTTCAAAATAATTTCAGAATATTTTCTACGATATGTGCAAGTCTTGTGACAGCTAAATAAGACAGCAGTATATTTACAATTATCCACGATTACAGATTAGCATATTATATTTGATTTAAAAAGCTGTGGAAAAAAGCAGCACGTCAAGGCAATGCCCGAACGAATGCCTCGAATGCCCTAGATTCAAAAGGGTTAAGCTTCCCCCTTGAACATAACCGTGCCGAGACTTCTCCATGGGGTATGCAGGGTAAGTGGTTGTGGCCATTTTTGAAACTAATCCGGAATTCTTTTGGACAATCTGAAGCAAACAACCAAATAAATACGTCAGTGGGTATAAGATCATAGGTCTGCAACCCGCGGCCCGCCAGGTTGTGTATGCGACCCGCGACCAAATTTGTAAATTGTGTATACAGGCTACTCTAAAAATTTCACAATAATTCAGGCAGTTATCACACTCACTGTCATTTTTCGACGTGCGGCCCGCGAACCAGCCCACAATGACGGGTCTGGTCCTTTGCCATAAAAAGTTTAGAGACTCTCCGAAATGTACTTGAATCAACTGTTTTCTGAATTCGGTTGAGTTACCGCTACGTTCACTCACTTGAAGTTAGTGTGTATGCTGACAGGTGAGCCACTTCTTCACACACTCATAAATAAGTATAAGCAAACGAAGGGGAAGAAGTAGGTTACGCGATTTGCACATTCTCACTGTCAGAATTTCAAGCAATGAGCTTATATCTTAATTGTTCGCCACTCGACAAGGACATTCACTGAACAAACACTATGGTCTGCTGCACGACAGCCTGTAGTGTCTCGTGTGCCAACAGACCAACTGCTATGGCTGCAACCTACACCGGATTCCAAGAACAACAGCACACAGCCGTTTCCTTACTCACTCCATGAGAGTCCTCTTGAAAAGCTAAGAGTTGCTCAGCCAGTCAAGAAAATATAAGTATTTTGCGGAACCAAAAGGTTCGTTACCGTGTTCATAAGAGCCCCTCCGCTACCGGTCCACACCCTCCTATCCCTCCGCCATTAAACTTCGGTTCAATACGATCCTCCTATCTACAGCTTGGTCTTCAGAGTTGTCTCCTATCTTCATGTTTTCCCACCAAAAACAAAAACACAAACGCATATCTCTTCTCTCCCATGCGGGCCAAGTGCCCCGCTCATTTCATCCTCCTTGATTTGATGACTACTACTCTTCCTCCTCTTCTTCTTCTTCTTCTTCTTCTTCTTCTCCTTCTTCTTCTCCTTCTTCTCCTCCTTCTCCTCCTTCTCCTCCTTCTCCTCCTCCTTCTTCTTTTTCTTCTTCTTCTTCTTAGTATTACAGTCCAGTAGGGACCATCGTATCCTAAATGACCTTCTCCCAGTCAGCACTGTTTTGGACCTCTCTTTCCAGTTTTAAATTTTGTATTTATTAATATCTGCTCTGTACACAGTTCCACCGTCTGTTTGTTTTGGTCGTCCTCTTCGGCGACTTCCCTGAGGATTGGTGTTAAATACTTGACTTACTTTCCCAACTACATTTAGCGAAACGCAAAAATTACGAAGAATATCAATATGCAAGCTGTTTCAGCCTGCTGTTACTTTCTCACTTAGAATAGTCAACATCCTATTTTCGAAAACAGTCATCTTATTTTCCTTCATTAATGTGACAGACCGAATTTCACATCCCTAGAAAACACAATAACAACTGAAGTTTTGAATGCTTTAAACGTCACGGTTTTGACAGCGGACGAGAAGAAAACAGATTCTGAACTGAGTGGTAGCAAGCACTCCCCAAATTTGATAAGGTCTTAAAATTTTCGTGAATGTATTTTGATTTGTGAATGTCGTTCCCGGGTACTTTAACGTAGAAACAATTAATGAAATGGATAACTTATCTCGATGTAGTGATCTGTCCTGCATTCGGGTAATCACGCACGCACGTACACACACACACACATTACTCTTTACTGACTTCTATACCAATCTCTTTACTAAAAACTATAACACAATTTTGTGTTTTTCTTTATTTATGGTATTTTAAGTTTTCTGTCAATAAATTATCAGCACACACCAAAAGCTGATCTATGCCATTTGATTTCAGTCCAAACTGGATTTTCGGGTCTTTAATATGGCGTATTCTAAGCTAAGCTGAAAACACATGGCGATATAAAAGGTCTTACTTCAAACCATTCTGAATACGAAATAGGTCATACTAACGTTTTTTTGTAAGCCTGATGATGGCCATGAAGGCCGAAACATGTAGCTTTCTTAACTGAACATCTAACCTATAATATTGTTGTGTAAAGACGGTTGGAATTAATAAAACTTGATATATTCAACGGGATGGAAAAAATTCACTTTATACTAACGTTTACTTGTAATTCCTACGATTTCTTAATTCTTGGGTCAAAACAGCCTTTTTCTTGACTGTATGTAGTGTCAAGGATATTTCCCCTTTCTAGTCGTGTGTCTTGTTAGTGTGACAGCCTTGGCTCGACTACAGTAGTTTCGTGATTTGCATGTTGTATGTAGACATATCCTCAAATTCCATGAAGCAAAGTCTTCCGTAATAATATCATTGTAGTTCAGCTGGTCAGAAAATTTCCAGCCTTTATTGAACCCCTGCAGACCCTATCCTGAGACACATGAATCTAGGCCACATTTGACACCTTATTTTTCTAATATCAATTTTTAAATATTCCTCTCACCTACACTTCAAATTTTACGAAACAAAAATTTTATACATTTATTGTTTTCTACATATATTACTTGCCCTGCCGACCTCACCCTACTTCATCTGATTACCCTAATAGCAGGCGCATACAGTGAGCAGTAAAAATCATGAAACTCCTCTCATATGTCTCAATCCACCGGTTATTATCTCAGTCTTATGCGCAGATATCCTTGTCAGACGTCTCAACACCACAACATTTTATGTTCTTGTGTCCTTGTGTAATGACTTTTTAAAATGCACTATAATCAAAGATATTTTGTGGCATATTTTACGGCACTGTCGGGATCTCCGTCTAGGTAACGCACACGGTAGCGTGAATAAGGAAATTGACAGTATTTGGGAGTGGTCGTGTTCAAGTGGACAGTCTGGGAGACCAAGGAAGCTAAACTGTAACTTCCTCTTGATATGGAATAACGCTCACCGTGAGTTCTGACAACGAAGAGCTGGTAATGATAGTCTGACGTAGGTGAAATTGAATAAGATATGGAGAAAATCATAGTATAATGAGGAAATTCATAATACATACTCTTAATAGAAATTACTATTAAACAGAATTTTAATAAAAAATACATGTCGCACTTTCTTTACAAAATTAATCCACATTGCCAGAGCGAATTCGCACACATATCACAGGAGTGCTGCGGTCGCACGTGAAACAGCCCGAGTCACGCGAAGTTTACAAGGTTTGCTCCATGGACAAAGAGCATTCATACAAAAATAAATGAACATAGATGAAAGTCATTATTTCAGCTATATTGTGCTATATGAGAGCAACTGCGCACGTTATGCAACAGTCATATCTTTGTATCCGATGGAAGTTGCAGGTAAGGGCAGTTCTACAAACAGTTACACTGCCACATTAAGGAATGTTACCAACTAAGAAGAAAGTACGAATTTAACTTCCTTGTTCCATTCCCGTAGCGACAATTAATATATTATTCAGCATCTTGGTAAATTAATTGGACCCGTGCGTTTTTTGCATGGAGTCGGAACAGTACAGTTCCATGTGTATAGTCACTAAGCCACGGACTGGACGGCTGATGAATCGTGGTTCGATTCCTGGCAAGGACAAGAGATTTTTCTCGTCCTAAACGTCCAGACCGGCGCTGGAACCAAACCCAACCCCTTATCCAAGAGGAACCAATGTTTCTTTTACCGGAGGTAAAGTAGCCGAGGTGTGAAGCTGACCGCTCACAGCCATCTAGTATGGAGATTATGAATGCGTGGAGCTACATCTCCACTCCCCACATGCCTTCATGATATATATAGAGGCAACTTGACTTTGCTATCTTTCTTGCAGAATTACGCACACTTAACGCAATATGGGGAAGGAAAGGGCAGTCTGTACGACCAGATATTTTAGATCCTAAATCACTGTACGGATTTCAATAATTTAGGTGCCGAAAATATCTACATTAAAATCTATCAGTCACTGATCAGTTCAAACCGGTCTGCTACAACCCATACTTACTTTTCGTTAAAGGAGAAAGTTCTCGGATTCCTGAAGTAGAAGAAAAAATAAAACTTCATTGTAAAACAGATTATATCAAAACTATAAATCAGTAAGATCATTTCCAGTTTTCTCTACGATGTATATTTAACGATATGCTACAAAATAACTTAAACCCCCAACCGAGAAAGCCCACGGAAAAGAGCTATAGTTGACAGTCTGATAGTCGCTTTATTTTCCTCTTTCATGAACCCCGATGGTTCATAACTGGTCTCCATTCTTAACCAGATAATTCCGGTTCACGTTACACCATACTTCTGCAAAAAACATGTTAATATTATCCTCCTGTGTGTGTCTAGGTCTCTCAAATTGTGTCTTTTGTCCAGGTGTTCAAGTCTGAATTCTGCAGTCGTCTGTCGTATCTCCCCTGTGTGCTATAAGCCCTATCCAGCTCATCATCCTCTATTTGAACCGTTGAACCGCGCAAAACAAAAGCACACCTGCAGCGAACTTCCTGTTTTGAAGTGTACGGTTCTTAAAAGGAAGTAAGCTACACTCAGTTCCATACTTTCGTAATTAGCAGTACTGGTTGTGAGAGGAAGTAATAATCAAAAAGGTTTCGGACGGAAAAGTTACAGCAGCTCACAAACCTCATTTTAGCAAATGCTGTGACTCTACAATTTGGCCTAATAATGACACATCGCGGTAAAACATTCACTTGTCCTGATAAATTGATAGATCACTAGACCATGAACGATTAGTTCGTATGTTATTTAACGATGACGAATCACAAAAATGTATTTAAATATAAATTTGATACGAGGGTAGTTGTATTTGGTGAACAGGAATTAATGGTCTATTTCACGGTACCGTTGCAGAATTCGTTGAGAAGAATTGGATAGGCTAGTCGCTGTCCGCGCCTAACCGCTTAGCTAACCGGTCCCTAGTCCAGCCGCTGTCTACCTGGTGTCCCGGTCTAATTGCCAAAGTACCCGGTGCCCTGGTCCTGCCGCTTATCTACCTGCTGTCCAGGCCTAAACGCTAACCCACCCGGTGCCCTAGTCCAGCCGCTAGTCTACCTAGTGCCCTGGTCTAACCGCTAAGCTACCCGGTGCCCTAACCCAGCCGATGATCTACTGTTCGGAGCAGATAACATGATGTCTGAGCCCCCAAACACTGCATACAGCTGTGGTCAGCATGGTCCGGCCACTGCTTGGTTCAGGTCGACACGGTCAGGCAACGATAAACCTGTTCCAAAAACATCCACATTGTTGGGAGCAGCAGTACATTGTCTATCGCAATGGAATTGCTTCTGTTAAGGTTAAATTTTCTGTTTTATTAGAATTTCTTTTGTTAAAAATTGAATTGTTTCAAAGAAACTGCAGTGATGCGGGTTACGAAACAACGTTTTTGAAACCTACAGAACGTTTGGAGCTGTGCGCGCTGTGTTTCGACCTTGACCAGCTTGCTTCTTAACCCCCGTGCTGCAAGGGATCAAGCTATCTAATGAAGACAGTACCTGGCGTCCCGGTCTAACTGCTAAGCTACCCATTGCCCAGGTATCCGGTGTTCCGGCGTAGTCGACAAGTTAACCGAGTTATCCTACCCAATTTATTATTCATCCTACCATTCGATATAATTTATCTGTCAACTATCGTTCGTAGCTTCCGGCCGCTATACTGCTGCGCGCTTGGACGGTCCGAGGAGTGGGCTAAGTTAGTACGAAAGAGGAGCCGACGAGAAGTAGTAAAGGATAGTTTTCAGATAAAATAATAAAGCTACAACACACACAAAAACACACATGAAGCGATCGTCAAAAAGGTAAAAATCTCCAAAGCCAACTGCATGGAGTTAAGTTGTACTTAGAAGCTGTCACTCCCATTATAAAGAAATTACCCGCCTCTCACAGAACCAGCCATTTTACCCTATCTTGTGCCACCTGTATATAGTCCACAGTCTCACTCCATATCCCTTAATATCCATTTTAGTGGCATCCTCCAATTTGTCCCTCCCAAGTGGTATCATCTCGTCAGATTCTCTGACGATAAGATTCTATACATTTCTCGTCTCCGCCATGTGTGCGTAATGCCAATAAGGTTTCTTGCAGAAATACAAACCGGAACAAAGTTACAAGATGAAGACTGACGATTTCGCTGTACGAGCAGGTCGCTGGTGTGTTTCCCCATGTGGAAACTGTTTGCTCCTTGAAAGGAAGGGCGGGCAAACAAAAGAGAACACTATCCGCTCGACCGGAAAAATGAAACTCTGTTCCCTCTGAACGTCTACTTACTATCTGTCTGCTCTGTCAGTAATTAAATATTAATACAAAGGATACTTGTTCTGTCTCTTCCGAAAACCCTAACAAGTCAGCTTTATCCCCTCATCAAACTATATTAAGTGGTGTTTGAATCCAGTGTATGCAAGTTATATTATCTCAGTTTCCTCAATATATCAGAAAAGATAATTCTATCGTTATAGCATATCTGAATATGCCACCCCCCCCCCCATATAAAGTACAATTGGCAGATATTCATGGGTCCGTACATAAGGTGTATAAGCGTAGGAGGCATGGGAATAATACTCCATACATTGTTCATCTCTAAAATCTACTGATGTTTGTTGCCAGTGTTTTCCCTTGCGAACGAAGCTCCTGCCCACTGGACAGAACGCTGGTTGGGTCCCAAAGTAGTTTCTGCAAAATGGCTAAGGAAACTGCGGGAGTATCCCAGTAACACTCATCACGAAAATGTCGTGATAATTTCAGCATTTAATGCTTATATCACTATTTACAGGTGATGGGCGACCAGGATGTGAGGTATGCACGACGGAGGAGATTGAATACTGCACCGGCAGTGCGGCAATCGAGGACCACTGTTGCTGCGATATGCGGCACCTCGGTAACAGCCAGATGCCAACTTGCTTTATGGCCGCTGTGTTAAGGTTTCCTTCAAGAGTACAAATATATTAGAAATGCATTCTTTGCTGTTTTTCATACCGTATTGGCCTTACTGTTCTCAATTACTGCATACAAAATGTGTTGTTTCTAAGTAAACTACACCATGAATACCATCTACAGCCAAAATTTTTATTTTGTTAAATATTCACAACAGAACGGTTTAGATGTTCATAAGGCCTGTAGTTTATGTCATGTGGCATCTGTGTTAAGAACCATCTTAGATAAAATTGGTAATTCAGTTCTAAATTCGATGTTGTGTCTAGTACCGTTATACTTGGTCTATGACAAACAAAAATAAACTCTTCTTACAACTTTTAATGTCATAGTCAATAAAAAATTCCATCCAAGTGCGTTCCGTAGATGAAGCGTGCGAACACACGGACGTAGAACAGAGGCTGTGTAGCACGGAATGAAGTACGGTAACAATGATTTCCAGTTTCTGAAAAATGGTCGTGGCTAATTTCAATGTATCTTATGCTTAAGCACTCCTCTCGAATAAGCGTTCTTTGCATGACCAAATCAGAGTGCAAATATTCACATCTGCTAAACATGGCTACGAGGATTCGTAAATCATGCCCATCTTCGAAGGCCCGTATGCTGGTGTAAACATACATCTCTGCGATGTTAAAGGAAACTCTTGTCTTCTAAAATATACAAATGAGGCTCCACGACTAGCGTCAAGCCTTATTATCACATTACCTTCAGTTTTGCCACAAAACAAATTTTTGCATCAAGATATTCATTGAGGCGAACTCCAAGGCCCTGCTGGAAAGAAATACATTTGCGTAAGAGCCATACACACTGATGTCAGACTTCTCACTTAGTGAACAATGCGTCATCGTGCACAATACGTGCTTTGTGCTATAAGGTCTCTGTATTCAACCAACGTCTTTTTAGCACACATGCAAGACTCCACTGAGTCGCAAAGAAGGGAATGTTTACATTTTTTGCAGCACGTGGGAGCTGTGTGCGTGCGTGAATGCCATGTGACACTCGTCAGGTGTCCCATCCAAACACAGGTGTGGATCGACAATACGTTACAACGAAGGGGTTCAAAGAACTCACCAACAGATCACTGATGGCTTACGAACAAGAAAGTATAAAACAATAACTCATATTTGGCACGAAACTACACATCGTTTCGCGACGAAATAACAAAATAATTATACATTGCTCTCATTTTCTGTGATCTGTGTTTCTGTAGCTTTTCGAACATAAGAACCCCTTCGTAACTTAAACATCTGGCAACCCCCCCCCCCCCCCAAACCACAGTAATAATCCTACTGCTAGGCTTCGTTAATTCATCTTGTACCTGAGGATGCCTTGGTTGGGACGA
>Ga0131853_10022779_pt1 | contig 11328 bp, 13 predicted proteins | sample TergutLab28metaG_FD_92764 | JGI IMG/M metagenome (GOLD analysis project Ga0131853, IMG submission 92764) | Labiotermes labralis P1 segment gut microbial communities from Petit-Saut dam, French Guiana - Lab288 P1 (version 2) (version 2) | ecosystem: Host-associated > Arthropoda: Insects >...
GAGTGGATATTGATTTCTGGACTAAGGAAGAATTTGAAAAAGTGTTGACAACCTTTAACATTGATGATTTTTATGAACATTTCTGTTTTGTGTTAGTTTGGTTATATTACATGACAGGTATGAGAGTTAACGAAGCCACTGCATTACATTGGAAAGATAATATTGATTTCGATAAAAAGTTAATTCGAGTTTGGCACAACATGGCAAATGTTAGTCAAGACAAATTTGAAAGAGAATCAAAGATGAAAACCGACAGTGCCAGAAGAATTATAGCGATTGATGATGATACAATCCGAATATTACAAGAATGGCAAGACCGACAGAAGAAGCTAGGGAAAATAGATTTTGTACTTTCATATAATGGCTATCCCACTCACAAAACACTAATCGCAAGAATCATAACACGTCATTCGGAATTAGCAGATGTAAAAAGAATCCAAGCTAAAGGCTTACGACATTCTCACGCCTCATTATTAATCAATGAATACAATGCAAATCCATTAATCATTAAACAACGATTAGGACATTCAGATATTCAAATTACATTGTCTGTGTATTCACATCTATTCCCAAATGTCGATTCAGAAATCGCCAGACAATTAACAGGCTCAATCAACATTCAAACAGCCACAGTTAATCAAACCACATGGGGCGGTAATCAGAATTTGAAGCGTGCCGAACTGAACGAAATAACCACCCAAAACAGTTAGGAATAATTTGAATGGCTACCAAAAAAGCTACCAAAATCAAAAAAGACACTTAGAAATGCCGTAGTATCAAGCATTCTAAGTGTTTTTAGTTCTATTCCCACTCTATAGTCCCCGGAGGCTTGCTAGTAATATCATAAACAACCCGATTAACGCCCTCAACTTCATTAATCATACGCGTCGAAACATGTGCTAACACCTCATGAGGAATCCGAGCCCAGTCCGCTGTCATCCCATCAATAGAAGTCACGCCGCGAATCGCAATCACATGCGAATACGTTCGCTCATCTCCCATTACCCCAACTGTTTTAACATTTGGCAACGTCGTAAAATACTGCCATACATCGCGTTCTAACCCTGCCTTTTTAATCTCTTCTCTCAAAATCGCATCCGTTTCGCGAACAATCTCAAGCTTCTCTTCCGTCACTTCTCCAAGCACACGAATCCCCAATCCTGGTCCTGGGAATGGCTGGCGATAAACAATTTCTTCAGGCAATCCAAGCTCCAAACCTAGCAAGCGCACTTCATCTTTAAATAAAGTTGCCAGCGGCTCAATTAACTCAAATTCCATTTCTTCAGGCAATCCACCGACATTATGATGCGATTTAATCGTCTGTGCTGTCTCTGTTCCACTCTCGATAATATCCGTATAAAGTGTCCCCTGTGCTAAGAACTTCATATCTTTCAATTTTGCCGACTCTTCATCAAAGCAATAAATAAACTCATTCCCAATAATTTTACGCTTTTCTTCTGGATCCGAAACACCAACCAGTTTTCCTAAGAAGCGATCTTTCGCATCAACTTTGATAAAATTCATTCCAAAATGACCGTCAAAAGTATCCACAACACTCTCAGCTTCACCTTTTCTTAACAAACCATGATCAACAAACATACAAGTTAACTGATCTCCAATCGCTTTATGAATAAGTGCAGCAACAACTGACGAATCAACGCCTCCAGAAAGTGCGCACAAAACATGACCCTCCCCAACTTGCGCTCTAATTTTCTCAATCTCAACCTCTACAAAATTAGCCATTGTCCAATTAGCTCGAGCTTGTGCAATGTTGAAGACAAAGTTATTTAAAACTTGAATACCATATTCAGAATGTTGTACCTCTGGGTGATACTGTAACAAATAAATATTTTGATCCGAATTTGATGCAGCTGCAACTGGACATGATGGACTACTCGCATCAACTACAAACCCTTCAGGCAATTCTGTTATATGATAACTATGGCTCATCCAAACTGTCTGTTCTGTTGGCGTATTAGCAAATAACCCTGAGCTATTTTTAACTGTAATTTCAGCTTTTCCATATTCGCGTTTATTTGCTTTTTCGATTTTTCCACCATATGTATGAGCAGTAAGTTGCATCCCGTAACAAATTCCTAAAATCGGAATCCCTAGCTTATAAATTTCTTCATCAATTTTGTACGCATCCTCATCAATGACACTCTTTGGACTTCCTGACAATACGATTCCTTTAACATTACCACGTGCTTTAATTTCCTCAGCCGTAATTTTATGTGAAACCATCTCACTATAAACCTTAAACTCTCTGATTCTACGAGCAATTAACTGGTTAAATTGGCTACCGAAGTCTAATACAATAATTTCATCATGTCGCATTTTAGAACCCACCTTTATGTCATAAATTTTCTTCGGAATCGTTCAGAACTATTCCTTAGGAACTGGTAAATAATAAGTTGATTACTTTACAATGATTTTTACTTCTTTTCAATTTTATCGAATGACGAGCCTCAAATTACTTATTTGCAGATCCTTACTCAATTTTACCACAAATTTGCAGATTTCGCTATCCATTTTTGCGCTAAAAAAGAGAGGAAGTGCTTCCCCTCTTAATTTTAAACCCCTGTTGCGAATTTTTTAACAACTTTATCAATGTTCTTTTTGGCTTCTTGTGGGATCATGTACCACCCATTCTGCTCCATTGCATCAAAAACTTCCTTTTGCAAAGTCAAATGTTCTGCCAACACTTGTTTAAAAACTGCATTAATTTTTGGGCATGAAGCCTCAGTGGCAGCATGCATATATAAATCACATGCACCTTTTAATAAAGATAGCATATTGTTCATGATTAATTCATCATTCATTACTATTTACCCCCTTTCTCATTGGCAGTGAGTAATCCATAAATGTTGGCAAACATTTTTTGATTTTTCTTACCTACTTTGTCAATTAGTTTTTTTAACTCTGCATCCTTTACCTGCGTTTTAGCATGATCACATTTTTTCTTCATAAATTGAATGTGTGCCAATGCATCTTCCACATATAATAGCTCTTTTGGAGTCATATTTTTTTCCACCTTTCTAATTTTTTCAATTTTAGTATGACCCATTATTCTTTTTCTAAACAAAAAAACTTCCAAAATTTAACTGGAAGCTTTTATTTCATCTTTCATCCTAATTGCGACCCTCTACAGAAGGCTTACTTATACCTATTCATTAACCACTTATTTTTCATATTATCTACATTCGTTTATAGCACTATACACAGTATCTTCAACGTTTTGCAGTAAAGTGAATTTACAAGTATAGCTTTATATTCATTTAAAAAGGGGATGAATTTTGGGGATGAATTTTTAAACTAATAAATTTAATATTGCCAGTCAAACCGTAAGAGTGATGATTAGAGATTGCTTATCATGAGTAATCTTTTTTTCATCCTGCTTTTCTCTAAGAGATCATATAAATTATCTTCTCTTACCCACTTTTGTTCCCAAAAATAATAGAGCAACTACTATGAAAATAGTTACTGTGTTAGAGTAGGCTCGACTGTCAATTAATTGGTCGGACAGTGTCAGACTAATTCAAATTGCCAGACACTGTCTAGCAATTCTGAGAACGCAAGTATTAAGATTATGCAGAGCGAAAATCATGAAATTCGGTGACAATCTAGATAATTTCATGATTTTACTGTATACTAAATAAACAACAGGTGTAATAATGAATTTGATAGGAGTGACTTTCATGACACAAGTTAGTACGAGGGTGGGCGAGGACATTAAAGTTCCAGCTACTGTTGACGAAGTTCAAATAATAAAAGAATTTGAAGATAACTACGAAGAAAACTCAAAATTTGTTAATGTAGATGATCTAAAGAAAAGAATAAATATGATGCTTGAGAGTGTGCAGACAAGTGAAAATACAAGAAATCTATGAAATCAATATTTACATGCACACATTTTTATGCTAAAATAAGCGTATAATAAAAAGCGAGGCACTACTCACCACAAGTAGTACCTCTCGCAGACCGATTAAGTCGGTAGCAAATTAGCGTAAGAAAAAAATAACGTTAACCGCTAAAGTTAAGACGTTATTTTTTTCGACTTAATTTAATGAGGGCGACCATGATACCGATCAATCCGAAGATGATGGTCACAATCAAACCGCTCAACTGAAGCGCTAGGCTTAATGAAGCTTCGCAATTCATTGGGGCTTCTCCTTTCGGAGCAACCAGTCAAAAAAGTTAAATTCATGGTATCCGCTCCTTTCAAAAAAATTGGTGTTAACCTCCTTTCCTGAATATCAACGCTTCGCCACCGTCTTAAACTCCTGCTAATGAGTATTCTATCAGTTTTTGATATAAAAGTCGACCTATATTTACAAATCGAAAATAATTATTGGATACTATTTTCTCTTTGAACGAAAGAAGAATCAAGTGCTTTTTAGGCAACTGATTCTTCTTTTATCAATTTATTTATATTCCGTCAGAATCGTTTCTTTTGCTTGTTGGTGAATCACTAAGACTTGTACATAAAATAAAAATTTAATATCGCCAGTCAAAGCTTGAAGGTGACGCTGAAGATTGCTTATCATGAGCATCTTTTTTCTTATGCAAATGAAAAAGCCGATAAAATGCTACAATTATTATTCTCAATTTCTTTAATATAAAAATTTCTTTCTAATTCATCATCTATTCCTAAAATTTCCACATAATGTGACCAACTCAATAGTCCAGACAGTGTCTGGACTATTGGAAATTTTAAGTAAAGAATCCTCGTCATTTACCCTATTTTAGTTTCAGCAAAAGCTTTCATACGTTCAACATCTTCTATTGTCGGGGTGTAATTTCCAATCATAGATGAACCAATGGCATACCAGACCGTATCAAAAATTCGTTTGTTTTGAAAAGGAACACCTAATATGGTCATGGTTTCTTGATTAACTGTTAAGGTCATATTAAGCCCTCCATCGCAATGTTTTTCTTGATTTTATTATACCCGATTTTAGGTGGCTTTACAATGGTTTTGAGCGGAAATAATGGTGTGAACGTTGATGCTGAAATGAAATTTATTGCCGGTCAAAACGTAAGAGTGACGTTGAAAGATTGCTTGTTTATGAGCAGTCTTTTTTGCTCACCTTTTGAAAATAGAAAAAATGATCTAATTTTCAAACTACATTAGACCGCTTCATCTTCACAACTGTTCAATAGTTTCATATTGAATATTTAGACTCTCCCATACCCGTTTACAGTGTGGAATAAAATCGTCTTGCTCAATACGCTCTGTCATACTAAGCAAAGTTGCTCCAATAGTTGTTAGGCGTATATTTCCTGTAGTGATTCTATTCTCAGAAGATAAATTATAAATTACTCCATCATATTTAATAGTAGGGGATGTAGCGGGCAATACAAATCCGTTCGCTATATCATACTCAATAAGTCCCAAATCAGCTAATGAGTGAAGATGGTATCGCCTAATGTTTTTTGAGTTGTAGTAGCTTGGAAAATCACCTATATAAATGAAAGGATACTTTGATTTTTCTTTCTTCACATTATCAAAAGTCATAGAGCATATTTTGCAAAATACATCTATATCTTCGCCTTCTATGACAGAAAGAATGTGGATAAGCTTTTTTGTCATTTGCTGATTCCCATTTATTTTATTTGCAAGAAGTTTCGACCAAACTAGCTGTATTTCTTCGTTACTTATATTTTTTGCATATTCAAAAAAGTAAGCTAACCAATCTGGATCAATGTTTTCAAAATCAGCATTTTCATCTATATCTTTTATAGAATTTTCAATTATTTTTCGCTGGTTTATATATTGTCGTAAATCTTTCCTAGCTGTAGAAATCCTTGCCCCCTTTTCTTCTCCAGAAAGAGATTGATCATTTTTGATTGATTCCTTATAGATTTGTATGCCCTCATGAAAATCTTTTTGATTACCTTTTGGAGAAACTATCCATCCAACAGATTTTTCAATCATGCTCAGCAATTTAATCACTACTTGGCTTGAGCCTTCAATATTTATTAACGACATCGTTTCATTCACCTCTATTACTGATATGAGTTTACAATCAACTATTAATTGAAGATTGATGTAAAAGTGTTCATAAACTAATGAATTCTAACACAAATGTGATACAAAACAACTTCTATACCTGAGCGATTGTGGTTAGTTTTCATTATTTTTAACTCCGAATATCCATAGGTATCAATATTTTTTTCTGATGAAATTATCGGTACAGGATAATCGTGATTTGCCACATGATCAGAATATTTCCCCCAAAAAGAATTAAAGTCTGCAACATTGACATAAGCTAATGAAATATTGAATTGATTACCTGCTGTGTCATATGAGAAAATCTTATCTAAATGTTTATTAATATAATCACTGTTTACGGAATTCAAGTTCATTGCCTCAATAACAGTGAAAGGAAGTCTATCTTTAGATACGTATATGTCTAACTCGCCTGAGTTTTTTCCTGATGATGAAGTGCCTCTTCTAGTTTGATCTTTTAAATCATAGCCTATTGCCTCTAATATATCTCCGATATAGTCATTACGTTCATCTTCACTTGCCTCACTATAAAGCTTTCTTGCTTGTAAGTTAAGACATGCTACAATTAGATTTCTTATGAAGTCATTTTGTGAATTCGGATTTCTTATGAAATCCATAGACAAGGTTTCACTACTATTTTTGACTTGAATTACAAAAAGATTCTTGTCATTAATATTAATGTTTTCACACTCGATTTCAAGTTCGGAAGATATTAAACTTAAAGCCGTTTGAATAGGCTTTTTTGCTCTTTCCTTAGTTGTGCAACTTACCCCAGTAACTTCATAGTAACCTATTACTTTGGTTACTCCCATTACAAGATAACCATAATTTTCCGAACTATCTAATGCTTTCAATATCAGTGTCGCTAACTCATAGGGTTTCAGCTCTAATCCGACACCAACTAAGTTTTTTGATTTCGTAGTACTCAACAAATTTACAATGGTATCTTTATTTATCATTTACCCTAAAGCTCCTTTAAAGGTATTTTGTTTATACCAGTCAGTTTAAGAATTTTACCGAGTGTGATCTTTTGAGGTGATGAATCACTCCCATCTTCTACCCAAAGTTCGCAGTCTTTGTCATAATCTAGTAAATCTATCTCTGTTTCATAATATAAAATTACTTGTTCAAAGTCCGATGGTCGAGCAATAATATAAATGTCTTGACCAAATTTTTTGACTTTAAATATTGTCTTTGCAATAGAATCCAAATTTTCTCTATCTAGCTCATAATCCTCATGCTTATCTAAAAAGTTGATAATATTATTTATTGAGCGATCTAGTATTTTATTAACATAATCAAATAGCTCCCCATTGCCTGTTATAGATTCGTGAATATTCCCATTGCCAAATACATTGTTTGATAAAGCCATACTAAGCTCTTCTTCCGATGAGATACCCCATTGGGCGAGTAACTCTTTAGATATTTCAATTGTTTCCTTATTCGGTACATCAGTTTCAGAATATGAAGCTAATATCGTTACTAGCTCTGCCATATTCGTGATACTATATCTTTCCAACACGCTATCGTATTCTGCAGATTTTGCCATACTCACTGCGATTTCATCATCATCGTAAAACCAATGAAAATTTTCGATCAAATCTTTAAAGCAATCATTGACCTCATGATCTCCACGATTACTTCTAATCCAAGTGTAGGTTTCTCTAAGCTTTTCTCGAACCTCGGCACATTGCTGTCCAATGTTTTTGCTATTATCACGAACATATCTTATTATGTTCGGGGCAATGTGTGAAAGTGGTATAATTCGATTTTTTGGCAAATTCAACCTAACACCATTTGACAGTAATCTTTCTCTAACATCATAACCAGAAATTTTAGATGCATCTTTAAGAATTTCTTCAATTTTTGGACTTCCTAAAAAAATTTCTTCTCTTTTTTTGAAATTACCGTATTGATTAGGGAGTAGAGGATAAGTATCTAGTAAGCTCCCTTCTCCTTCTTGTAACAAATATTCAATCAAATTTGAAATCCAATCATGTACTGCTTTTTCATTCTCAAATTCGTAATTATTAAGAGTACCTTGGATTCCTAAGCAACAACTGAAATCATAACACATTTTTGCCCTCCAAAATTTCAAAGCTTCTAAAAGGAGTCTATCTTGTATATAAAACACAGTTTCGGTGTTGGTAAAATCATTGGGGTACAAATATTTTGCAATTTTAAAAAATACTTCTTGTTTATCGTTTCTATTATTAACACGAAGGTTAATAATACTTTTATAGAATTCACTTTTTGTCTCTAAATTCAGAGAAGTTTGATATATTTTTTGATTTAGCTCGCTGAAGATGTCATTAATTCTAAGTTCATTTAACCCTTTCAGATACAGTCTAGATACCCTATTATCAATTAGTCTTTCCCTAAAATCTATATCAATAATACTAGCAATGTCTTTATATACATCATCAATATTATTTTCTACCAATATTTTATCTTGTGATAAAAATGTGCCGTGTTGATTGGGCAAGATAGTAGGATAGCGACCTAATTCTGAACTTAGATTATTGAAGTTAACATAAAAGCTATTAATCAATTCATTGAGCCAATTAATAGAATTATGACCTAGTTGTTTTTCCAAAGCTGTGACGTTCGTATATCTCTCGACGCTTTCTACCAAGTTAAGTATACCGAAATTGCGACAGTCTTCCCATAATGAATTATGCCAATGTTCTATCTCATCTTGTTTGGTCATAGACTGAGGAAATAATTTAACTGATAATTCCCAGATTTTATATCTGAATTCTGGAGTTTGATCTTTCATTACGTATATTCGAGGTTGATCCCAACTATCAAAAAGGGGGCGTAAAACACCTGTAGAGTCTTGAATTAGACTTGTTTTCCTAATATGATTTTTTATCGGTTCAATTAATTCTTGCTCAATCCATCCATTGTCTAACCAATCTTTTTCAGGTTGAACAGGAATTTTAACCATATGATAGATCTCTTGATAACCCCTGAAAACAAAGTGGTCAAGCATAGTATTGAAAAGAGTCACTGCCCCTTTGATTATATTCATGTTCTCATTGGAATCTGTGCCTTCACGCTCGGTTTGATTTAAAGGTATACCATTTCGAGGCTCGGTAGGATTAAAATAGGAACTATTAACCACAACTGGGAATGAGAAATCATTTGTGCCGAGCAAAGGAAAATCACAAAAAATTTTCGGTAATCTCTCATCAATTTTTATGACATGTACCACATTGTTATTTAATCTAACTTCTATGGCAACATCTATATTATTATCCGATAAAACATAGACATATCTAGTTTCAGCAGACGTAGTTCCATTGCTTTCTGTAGTGATGTTGACCTCAGTAATTTTTGAATTTTCAAGTCCTGATTCAGGCTCTTGTCCTTTGCAAATTTTCCTATGAAACCCGTCTGCTAACACAAAAATAGAATTTAATTCAGGCACAAACGATAGGACATATGGGATTGAGACTAAGAGATTACTTAAGCCTGCTTTTGCAGTTCTGATACCCAACTCATCAAGCTCATATACAAACTTGGTATTGAATTGGCTTTCGTCTACTATACACTCCGTTCCTCCATCAAGCATATCACAACTACTGCTAATGGCAGTCATGATTGAAACTTTATCCATTCCAGTTCTGTCTAGAAGTGTCTTAAAAGACCGTGGATTTTCTCCTTCATCTTGCAGAAAACCATCCACCCAGACTTTTTCGGATAGTAGATGAGTTGTTAAAAAGCCAGTTCCAAATTTACCAGTTGACTTTCTTTTGTTTTCCGCAGTTAAAGAACGCTCTTTTGTTGAAACCTGCTCAATCAAGAAAATTATATTCTCAGTGGTAAATAACTTCCCATTGTGGCTGAATTCGATAGTTTTGTTAGCCTCACTGAACTTGATTTCTATATCCACTTTTCCTGTACTATTGGTAACATCTTTTGCATTTTGAATTAACTCCCACACCCACCTATACGAAGTGTTTTCATCATTGCTATCTTTAAGTTTCTTCAGCATATCCATAATCTTATTTGCAGACTGGGCTTCACTTGCCCCTTTGCGTAATTTTTCAATTTTTTCTCGAAATGTGAGTATCATAGACTTTCTTCTCCTTATCAGTTCGCATTACCAACTTCGTAATAAAGAATTGCTTCTGAAAAATTATGGCAATAGTATCAAATAGACTAGAAGCAATGAATCGAATAGTCATCAGTTTGAATCAATGCGTGCTTTATATTTCTTTTTGCAATTTATTCATATACTTAGTGTAGCTTTCCTTGCTGTCCCATGGACATGTGGCATCATCATAAAAATAAATAGTTTTTGAATGCACAATGTTGTCATATTTTTTATTTTCAGAACCTAGAGGAATGTATTTTCTGTTAAATAAAATTTCACTTCTGTCTTCTAACGTCCATTTACCATAAGGCAAACAACTCCGCATGTTACTTTCTTTTTTTGTAATCATATTATATCTTCGCTCCTTTTCTTACCCATTTTCCTTTAATTCACGAATCAACCCTAGACAATGTTCCAGTGCTTTCGGATTCAACTCTTTAGCTTCTTTCATTAACTCATTGAACAAAGCAGTATTCTTAGTTCCTTCATCAAAAAAGTCCTTTAATGAAACCTCAAAATACTCACAGATATAAAATAGTCCTTGAATAGATGGCAATGCTTTCTCGTTTTCAATATTGCTAACATAGTTATTCGACTGCCCCATTGAAAGGCTCATATCACGAGCAGAAACATCTTTTTCCATTCGTAATTGAGCTACACGTTTCGAAATAAATGATACGTCCATATGCTTATCAGCTCCTATGATATATTATACCTCATACAATATCTAAAAATGATAGTTGAAAATGTGTGTTTGTTATGTTATAATAGTTTTAATCTATTGTTGTTTATATTAACGAAAGATATTAGCTATTAAAAACAAGTAAGGAGGAGTTTACATGAAAAACATTGATCTAAAAGCTCTTAGTCAAATCATACTTGATGGTATCTTTGACCAAGAGCTAGACAAAGAGATCAGAATAGACATTTTGGATAATGTACCAGAAGAACACTACGAAGTTGCTTGCGGGGTGTTCAATGATGCACGTCCAATATATTTTGATTTGGGCTTTATTGACAATAGCTACACCGAGAAAAAAGATATTAAAGCCAGAGAGGATATAGTGGAAAATATCCATTATAAGCATTATGATATTGCTAATAAGGTGTTTGATTTAACTCGTGAAGCCTACTATGATCTAGGCTTTGAATTGCGGAGACTTTTGAGGGGGTATTGATGTGACAATAAAATCAGAGTTAATAACTATCTTGC
>Ga0131853_10022780_pt1 | contig 11328 bp, 11 predicted proteins | sample TergutLab28metaG_FD_92764 | JGI IMG/M metagenome (GOLD analysis project Ga0131853, IMG submission 92764) | Labiotermes labralis P1 segment gut microbial communities from Petit-Saut dam, French Guiana - Lab288 P1 (version 2) (version 2) | ecosystem: Host-associated > Arthropoda: Insects >...
GTGCGCAGCGAGGTGCCGCATTACGACCTGGACCGCCATTTCGCACCGGACATCGCGGCGGTCACGCGGATGGTGCAGGGCGGGGCGATTGCCGCGCATAGCCCGTTTGCGTTCGAATCGGAAGCGGCGGCATGACGCTTGCTCGGGTCGCGCGATGAACGCCCCGGCCTATCAGGGCATCAAGGACTTCATCCTTGCGCGCATCGATGCGGGGGAGTGGGCCGAAGGCGATCAGGTCCCTTCGGAGAACGAACTGGCTCGCGAGTTCAAGGTCGCGCGCATGACCGTGAACCGCGCGCTGCGCGAGCTGACCGCCGAGCAGGTGCTCACGCGCACGCAGGGCGCGGGTACGTTCGTTGCTCAGCCGAAGTACGAATCGACGCTGGTGGCGATCCGCAGCATCTCCGACGAGATCGTCGCGCGCGGCCACCGTTACCGCGCCGACGTGCTCGCGATCGATGCGCGGCGGGCCGACACCGGGCTCGCCGGTGAAATGCAGATCGCCGTAAACGACATCGTGTTTCACTCGCGGGTGCTGCACTTCGAAAACGACGCACCGGTGCAACTCGAAGAGCGCTGGGTCAATCCCGCGGCCGCGCCGGACTACCTCGGGCAAGACTTCACGCATACGACGCCGAACCAGTACCTCGTTCGCGTTGCGCCGCTGCAACGCGTGGAATATCGCATCGAAGCGCTCACGCCCACCGGCGATACGCGTGTGCATCTAGCGATGAACGATGTCGATCCGTGCCTCGTGTTGCACCGGCGTACGTGGTCGCACGGCGTGGTGGCTTCGGTGGCCGATCTCTGGCATCCGGGTAGCCGCTACCGCCTCACCGGGCACTTCTAAACCCTGTTTTCAGCCCCCATACATCCCTGGCGAGCGCCTCGCCGGGGACGCGGGACGCGCTGTTTTCCTTCAAGCTGTTCGGACCCCTTGGCATTCTGGTTGCGCGTTGCAGCGTGCAGCGGCTAATCTTCAGTCAACGTCTCGCATGGCCAGGCGATGCAAGGTGGCGTACGCGCAGAGTACGTGCACATTCGGCATCGCACCATGCGTTTTCCGTGGATTCGGGGTGGGGCTGCGTTCGCGGCGCCCACGAACCAGGGGGATTCGAGCAATGGAAGACACCGGCGCTACGCTCATGCCAGTATGGCGCGCCAATCTTGCCCTGCTGACCCGCAGAGTCGGCGCGGCCACGCGGCTCGCACGCATGATGACGTTCTCAGCGAGCTATATGTCGTTGATTCTCTCGGGGCGGCGCGACTTCAGCGCGGAGTTCGCTCGCGGCATCGAGGCCGTGACGGGTTTGCCCGAGGGCTGGATGGACGAGCCTCATCAGGAGGACGAGGTGCCCGCCACGGCGCGCGAGGCGATCGACAGCGAGCAGCCGCACGCGCGTTTTCGCGGCACGGCACATCCGGTGCGCAAGCCGCCCGTGCTGCGCGTCGAACCGATCTTCGGGCAGTCCGCGAGCGCGCGGCGCGACGAACGCGTAACCGGTCCCGAGTCGCAGGGGCGCATGGCCCGCGTGCGCAAGATCCGCGAGCTTGCCGTGCAGGACGTGCGCCGCCTCGAGCGCCAGTTCAGCGTGCCGTCGGTCGATGCGCAGGCGTTGCGCGCGCGGGTCGCCGACGCGATCGCGGCGGCCGAGCCCGAAGAGCCGGTGCGCGCCGATCTCGAAGGCCGGCTCGAACAGATCGAAAAGCACCGCGAGATGTTGCTGCGTCACGTGTCGAAGCTGCGTGAGCTGCTTGGCCGTCTCGGCGATGGGTAAGCGGGCAGAGGTGCCGTGGCGGCGCTAGTGCCGCATTAGTACCACCCGCCGCTCAGAAGTTGGCCTGCAGTTCCAGCAGCGTCTCGCGCAACTGCACGAGCGGCGCCTTCGTATCTTCGTCGGCCCACTCGTCGAGGTCGTCGAGCGCGCGGTTGCAGCCGTCGAGCACGACGTCGAGATCGACGGCCACGCCGTTGGCCAGCGCGAAGCGCAGCGTCTGCGCGAACCGCTCGCAGTCGTCGTCGCCGTAAGCGATGTCGAGGTTATCGGCGATCGTCTGCGCGATGTCGCTGCGCGCGCGATCGTCCGCGTCGACGAAATCGATGATGCCGCGCGCGACGTCCGGCGCGTGCCAGAGCGCGATATCGAGCCACTGCGTGGCGTCGAAGTCGGCGTCGTGGCTATGCGTTTCGAAGTATTCGATCGCTTCCTGCTCGTGCGTTTCGCCGGCATCGACGGCCGTGCAAAGCTGCTCGAAATACTCTTCCTGTTCGCTGCGGATCGGGTGGGACATCGGCAATTCTCTTTGAGCTTGGGTGTGGCGCGAGATCATGGCGCATAACAGCGCGCGGCCCGCATTATAGGCCGTGCCGCGCTCATGCTCGCGTCACCCCGGCGTCACCCCAGCATCACCCCGCGTCCACGGCCCAGGCGTCGAACCACTCGTGCGGGCGCGCGATCAGGTCTTGCGCCGCGACGATCTCCAGCTCGTAGCGTCCCGCGTCCCATGTCTTCCGGACCACCGCGTTCACGGCTGCCACCGTGTGTTCGAACGCGGGGCGCAGCGCGTCGCCCTGCATCAGGCGCGCGACGAACACCGCGCTCGTCAGGTCGCCGACGCCGACCGGTTGACGCGCGAACGGGTAGAGCGGCCGCTGCGCGAGCCACGCTTCGCGCGTGCTCACGATGAGCATGTTGTAGCGGTCGGCGGGGCTGTTGCGGTCGAGCAGATACTTGACCAGCACCATCTTCGGGCCGCGCCGCATGATCTCGCGGCAGGCGCTGACGGCCTGCTCGACGGTCTCGATCTCGCGGCCCACGAAGTGCTGCAGTTCGCCGTGGTTCGGCATCAGCACGTCGGCCACTTCGGGCAAGTGCTCGACCAGGTAGGTCTGGATGCCCGGCTCCGGCCGGCAGCCGGCGGGGTTGCTCATCACCGGATCGCAGAAGTAGCGTGCGTGCGGGTTGGCGGCCTTGACCGCATGCACGACGTCGATGACGGCTTCGGCCTGCTCGGGCGTGCCGAGATAGCCCGAGAGCACGGCGTCGCAGCGCGGCAGCACGCCGATTGCGCCGATACCGTCCACGAGCGCGGAAATCTGCGGGGCATCGATCGCGCTGCCCGCCCAGTGGCCGTATTGCGTGTGATTGGAGAGCTGAACGGTGTTGAGCGGCCAGACATTCACGCCGAGCCGACGCATCGGGAACACGGCGGCGCTATTGCCCGCGTGTCCGAAGACGACGTGCGACTGGATGCTCAGGACGTTTCTCATGGCGCGGTTCGCGAAATCCTTGCTCGTAGTAGCGAGAAAGCGGTGCAGGGATCGTGCACCGTTTGCAATGCAGCAACGATAACCGAATTTGGCGGATCAAGTCGATCGACCTGTCAGAGCGGGTGCGCGGCCTCCCTGGGTTCGCCGCCGTGTTCGCGGCTTAGACGGTCGGCGTCGGGTGTGTGCGTGGCGCCGCGGCCAGTTCGTCGCGTACCTCGGCGGTCAGCTCGAACGAGCGCAGGCGCGCAGCGTGGTCGTAGATCTGCGCTGTGACGATCAACTCGTCGGCGCCGGTTTGCTCGATGACCGAGGCGAGGCCGGCCCGCACGGTATCGCGTGCGCCGACCACCGAGCAGGCGAGCGAGTGCGAGACGCCCGCGAGTTCGAATTCGTTTGCTTCGATTTGCTCGACGGGCGGCTGCAACTGGCCTGGCGTACCGCGTCGCAGATTGATGAACTGCTGCTGCAGCGAGGTGAACAGGAAGCGCGCTTCGTCGTCGGTGTCGGCCGCGAACACGTTGACGCCGACAATCGCATGCGGCTTCGCGAGCGTGGCGGACGCGCGGAACTGCGAACGATAGACGCGCAAGGCCGTCAGCAGATGGTCCGGCGCGAAGTGCGAGGCGAAGGCGAACGGCAGGCCCATGGCCGCGGCCATCTGCGCGCCATACAGGCTCGAGCCGAGGATGTAGAGCGGCACGCCGAGTCCCGCGCCGGGCACCGCGCGGATGCGCTGGCCCGCCACCGGCTCGGCGAAGTAGCGTTGCAGTTCGGCGACGTCGTCGGGGAACGCTTCCGCGCTCGATTGCAGGTCGCGCCGCAATGCGCGCGCCGTCGTCTGGTCGGTGCCGGGGGCGCGGCCGAGCCCGAGGTCGATGCGTCCCGGGTACAGCGATTCGAGCGTGCCGAACTGCTCGGCGATGACGAGCGGCGAGTGATTCGGCAGCATGATCCCGCCGGAGCCGACGCGGATCGTGCGCGTGCCGCCCGCCACGAAGCCGATCACGACCGAGGTCGCGGCGCTGGCGATGCCCGTCATGTTGTGATGCTCGGCGAGCCAGTAACGCAGATAGCCCCAGCGCTCGGCGTGCTGGGCGAGGTCGAGGGTGTTGCGCAAGGCGATGCCGGCATTCGCGCCGGCCGGCACGGGAGAGAGGTCGAGAACGGAGAACGGGATCATGGGGTTGCGCGGTTCATAATGTCCCGGTCATTGTGCCCGAGCGTTGCGTCCCCCGCCGCGGGCGGACTTGAACCCATGCCCACGTCAGGGTCACCTCTGCGGCAGGTTGTCGCATTTCCGGCACGTTTATGAGACTGCATCGACGTTATTTGCGATAGCCGCACTCGTGATACACAGTTTTGCAGTATGGCGACGGCGGGGCACGGACGTTACTGCTACAATTTTGCGCGTCGAATCGGGGCGCAAGCCGTCCCATTCAAGGCAGTTATCGCTTTTTAGTGATTGCTTGCTTCATTCAGTTCGATAAAACTCAGGGTAATGTAAATGGTAGGAAGCGCTTCATCTGAAGCGGCCGGCACGGGCGTTTGTTGCGTTCATTGCATTCATTGCGCCCGTTCGCACGCGAGGACGATGCGGATTGCGGCGCCCGGCGCAGCGGTGCCCGGAACGCGGTCGCAGGGAGCGTCGGCATGAGCCTGCAGTCCCTGGCCGTGTGGTGGCTCGCCATCGCACTGTGTTGCGTAGCCGCCCTCTATGCCGTCTTCGCCGCCCTGACCATGCCGCGCCTCGGCTCGGCCGCGCTCGTGCGCGAGGCCGCCCGGCGCGCCCGCACGCGCACGCCCATCGCTGTGAGCGTGCTCAAGCCGCTTTGCGGGGCCGAGCCGCGTCTCTATGAAAACCTCGCGACCTTCTGCGAGCAGCGCCATCCACGTTATCAACTGCTGTTCGGTGTGTCGTCGCCGTCCGATCCGGCCGTCGCCGTCGTGCGCCAGTTGCAGGCCCGCTATCCCGGGCACGACATCGAACTGGTGATCGATTCGCGCGTATATGGCAGCAACCTGAAGGTCAGCAATCTGATCAACCTCGCGGCGCACGCGCGTTACGACGCGCTCGTCGTCGCCGACAGCGACATCGCCGTCGAACCCGATTACCTCGACATCGTCACCGCGCCGCTCGCCGATGCGTCGGTCGGCGTCGTCACCTGTCTTTACTATGCGCGCAGCGTGGGCGGCTTCTGGCCGCGCGTCGGCGCGCTGTTCATCAACGAGTGGTTCGCGCCTTCGGTGCGCGTCGCGCACAGCACGGGCTCGCGCGCGTTCGGCTTCGGCGCGACGCTCGCGCTCTCGCGTGACACGCTCGAACGCATCGGCGGCTTCGATTCGCTGAAGGACTGCCTCGCCGACGACTATCTGCTGGCCCGTTTCGCACGCGACCGCGGTCTCGCGACGGTGCTCGCGCCCGTGGTCGTCGCCACCGACGTCATCGAGCCGACCTTCCGCTCGCTGTGGCTGCGCGAGACGCGCTGGCTGCGCACGATCCGCTCGGTGAATCCGGCGGGGTTCGCGTCGCTGTTCATCACCTTCACCTCGCCGTGGATCGCGTTCACCGGCTGGCTCACCTGGCTCTTGAGCTCCGGCGAGGCCGATCACGCCGCTATCGCCACGGCGGCCACGGCGCTCGCGGGCAGCGGCACCACGTTCGCGGCGGTCGTCGCGCTCGGCGCGAGCACGGCAGGCGGTATGATCGCGCGTGTACTGGTGCATGCGCGCGGCAGTGCCAATGCGCGTACGTTCTGGCACGATTTGCCTCTCGTGCCGTTGCGTGACGCGCTGCTCGCGCTGCAATGGCTCGCGGCCGTATTCGGCTCGCATGTCGTGTGGCGCGGCGTGCGCGTGGCGGTGGAAAATCCCGAGGGGGCGCGCGTGGCGGCGCCGGGACGTCCGGCCGTCGAGGTGTCCGACGGTCACTGAGTGCGCCAGTTTGGATGCCTGTCATCTCATAATTTACCCGTGACTCATTTGCCCGAGAAACGCGGGGTTGCCGGAGCTCTGATTCAATGACGATGAAAACGCTGTTTTTGCAGGCCCCGTCCTATGACGGTTTCGACGGCGGCGCCGGTTCGCGCTATCAGGCGAAGCGGGAGATCCGCTCGTTCTGGTATCCGACGTGGCTCGCGCAGCCCGCGGCGCTCGTGCCGGGCAGCCGCGTGCTCGACGCACCCGCCGATGGCCTGTCGGTCGAAGACACGCTCAAGATCGCCGACGACTACGACCTCGTGATCATCCACACGAGCACGCCGTCGTTCCCGACTGACGCGCTGTTCGCACAGGACCTGAAAAAGCGCAAGCCGTCGATCCTGGTCGGCCTCGTGGGCGCGAAGGTGGCGGTCGATCCGCACAACTCGCTCACGGCGACCGATGCGATCGACTTCGTCTGCCGCGAAGAATTCGATTACACCTGCCAGGACGTGGCCGAGGGCAAGCCGTTCCCCGAGATCAAGGGTTTGAGCTGGCGCGCGAAGGACGGCTCGATCGAGCATAACGAAGCGCGTCCGATGATCGAAAACATGGACGAGCTGCCGTTCGTCGCGCCGGTCTACAAGCGCGATCTGAAGATCGAGAATTACTTCATCGGCTATCTGAACTACCCGTACGTGTCGATCTATACGGGCCGCGGCTGCAAATCGCGCTGCACGTTCTGCCTGTGGCCGCAGACGGTGGGCGGTCACCGCTACCGCACGCGTTCGGTCGCGAGCGTGATCGAGGAAGTGAAGTGGATTCGCGACAACATGCCTGAAGTCAAGGAGATCATGTTCGACGACGACACCTTCACGGACGATCTGCCGCGCGTGCAGGAGATCGCACGCGGTCTGGGCAAGCTCGGCGTGACGTGGTCGTGCAACGCGAAGGCCAATGTGCCGTACGAAACGCTCAAGGTCATGAAGGAAAACGGCCTGCGTCTCTTGCTCGTCGGTTTCGAGTCGGGCGACGACCAGATCCTCGTGAACATCAAGAAGGGCGTGCGCACGGACTTCGCGCGCCGCTTCAGCGCCGATTGCAAGAAGCTCGGTGTCAAGGTGCACGGCACGTTCATCCTCGGCCTGCCCGGCGAGACCCAGGAAACGATCAAGAAGACGATCGAGTACGCGAAGGAACTCAACCCGCATACGATCCAGGTGTCGCTCGCAGCACCGTATCCGGGCACGACGCTCTACAAGCAGGCCGTCGAAAACGGCTGGCTCGAAGAGAACAAGGTGATCAACCTCGTCTCCAAGGAAGGCGTGCAGCTGGCCGCGATCGGCTATCCGCACCTCTCGCGCGAGGACATCTATCACAACGTCGAAAAGTTCTATCGCGAGTTCTATTTCCGTCCGTCGAAGATCTGGGCGATCGTGCGCGAAATGCTTTCGAGCTGGGACATGATGAAGCGCCGCCTGCGCGAAGGCGTGGAGTTCTTCCGCTTCCTGCGCGCTCACGAGGCATAACATGATGAACCGGCAATCAGGTCCGGCTTCGGACCTGGCGCCGGGTTCGCAGTTGGGTTCTCAGTCTGTCCCGCAGTCTGCCCTTCAGTCTGCTTTTCAGTCGCGCCCCGCGCGCGCGCTGATCTTCACCGCCGACGATTTCGGTCTGCATGAACGCGTGAACGCCGCCGTCGAGCGCGCGCATTGCGAAGGCGTGCTCGACGCGGCGAGTCTCATGGTCGCCGCGCCCGCGGCCGCCGATGCCGTGGCGCGCGCCCGGCGTCTGCCCGGTCTGCGCGTGGGCCTGCATCTGGTGCTCGCCGACGGCGCATCGATGCTGCCGCGCGGGCAGGTCCCGGCGCTCGTCGATGCGCAGGGCCACTTCGGCCAGAACATGGCGCTCGATGGCGTGCGCTTCTTCTTTCTGCCGCACGTCCGCGCGCAACTCGCCAAAGAGATTCGCGCGCAGTTCGAGGCGTTCGCCGCTACCGGACTGCCGCTCGATCACGTCAACACGCACAAGCATTTCCATCTGCATCCGACTGTGCTCTCGCTGATCCTCAGCATCGGCCGCGAGTTCGGACTGCGCGCCGTGCGCTTGCCGCTCGAGGCAGGTGCGCCTTTTGCGCTCAAGCCCTGGCTCTCCCTCGTGCGCGCGCGGCTTGCGCGTGCGGGCATCGCGTATAACGACTTCGTGGTCGGCATCGCGAAGACGGGCGCGATGGACGAGGCCGTGCTGCTCGATGCGATCGCGCATCTGCCGGCGCAGGGCGTTGGAGAAATCTATTGCCACCCGGCCGTGGCCGCCGAGCCGGGCGAAGGGGCGATCACGGCCTCGATGCAACGCTATCGTCATGCGGACGAACTCGCGGCGCTCGTGTCGCCGCGCGTCGCGCAGGCGCTCGCCGCTGCCGGTGTGCCGCATGGCGGCTTTGCCGACATCTTCTTCGGCGGCCCGGCATCGGCCGGCGCCGGTGCGCGCGCGCAGGAGGCGCACGTTTCATGAAATGGTTGCAATGGGCCGGCTTGCCGGTCGGGATCGCGATTTTTATCGTGCTCGTCGTTCACGAGGGCGCACGCGATGTCATCAACATCATCGGCATGGCCGGGCCCATGCTGCTCTGGCTCGTGCCGTTTCACCTGCTGCCGCTGTGGCTCGATGCGCGCGGCTGGTACTACCTGCTCGGCAAGCGCCAGCCGATGACGTTCCTCGTGTGGGTGGCCTCCATCCGCGAGGCCGTCAACCGCCTGCTGCCCTCGGTGGGCGTGGGCGGCGAGATCGTCGGCATTCGGCTCGCGCGCTGGCGCGTGCCCGACGGCAGTTTCGTCGCGGCGACGGTGATCGTCGAAGTGATGACCACGATCGCCGTGCAGTATGTGTTCTCGGCGCTCGGTCTCGTGCTGATCGTCGCCGCGACCGGCGATAGCAGTTCCATGCGCACGATCGTCACGATCGCGCTTGCGCTGCTGTTGACGCTGCCGCTGCCGATCATCACCGTGCTGCTGTTGCGGCGTGGCGGCGTGTTTCACGCGATCGAGCGTTTCGCCGGGCGCCTGCTCGGCGAGGGACGGCCCGTCGTGCTCGGCATCGACGGCAATCAGCTCGACCGCGACATCGACGCGCTGATGTCGCGCACCGGCCTCATGCTGCGCACGTTCGGCTGGCAACTGGCCGGCTACATGGTGGGCGCGTTCGAGACGTGGTGGGCGCTGCGTCTGCTCGGCCATCCGGTGTCGATCGGCGGCGCGCTCGCGATCGAAGCGCTGACCCAGGCCGTGCGCCACGCGGCGTTCATGGTGTCGGCGGGGCTCGGTATTCAGGAAGCGGCGGTCGTGCTGCTCGCGCAACTGTTCGGCGCGGGGCACGAAGTGGCGCTCTCGCTCGCGCTCGTCAAACGCATGCGCGAGGTGGTGTTCGGCTGCCTCGCGCTGCTGTCGTGGCAAGTCGCCGAAGTCGTGCGCACGCGCCGCCTTGTGCGCAGCGGCGCGGCCGGCGATTCCACCGCGATGCTTTCGTCCGACCGTTCCCCACATCGCGAAGAAGTTCATTAACGGGTACATTGAAAGCACGCAGGGCGCGCATCCGAGAGTTACCCGAGAGTTTTCCGCGAGTTTTCCATGTGGCAGACACTGAAACACTTCATCGACTCCGTCAAACCCGATGTGCTGCTGCTCAAGGGGCTGACACCGGGCGTCTCGACGCTCGACGACGTGCGCCGGCAGATGGGCGAACCCGAGACCGAGCGCCGTCTCGACGACGGTTCGCGCCGCCTCGAATATCCGCGCGGGCCGCAGGGCCTGCACACCTGGATGGTCGACATCGGCTGGAACGGCCGGCTCGTCGCCATCACCCAGGCGCTCGTCGCGGAGAACTTCGCGAAGGTCCATCCCGGCATGAGCGACGAGGAAGTGCGTCAGTTGCTCGGCAAGCCGGGTCAGGTGGCCGTGTTCCGGCTCAAGCAGGAAACCGTGTGGAGCTGGAAGTGGCTCGAAGGCGGCGTCACGCAGGAAGCGTATTTCAACGTGCATTTCGGCACGGACGGGCGGGTCGTGACGACCTCGCGCTCGGACGTGGTGCAAGGTCGCTGACACACTGACACAGGCAGTGACACAGGCAGGAGGCCCACGCCATGATCCGGCGGCGTAACCAGCGTATCGGTTTGGTGCTCGGCGGCGGTGCGGCGCGCGGCTGGGCGCATATCGGCGCGATCCGCGCGCTCGAAGAGGCGGGCATCAAGCCCGATGTCGTGTGCGGGACGTCGATCGGCGCGCTCGTCGGCGCGGTCTATGCGAACGGCGATCTCGACTGGCTCGAGGAGTGGGTCGCAACGCTCACCTGGCAGACCGTCGTGCGGCTGCTCGATCTGCGTTTCTCGGGCGGCCTGCTCGGCGGGCGCAAGGTCATCGATCTCTTTGCCCACCAGTTCAACGGACGCGGCATCGACGAACTGAAGCTGCCGTTCACCGCCATCGCCACCGAACTCGATACGGGCCGCGAAGTGTGGCTGAGCGAGGGCGGGGTGGTCGATGCGGTGCGTGCGTCGATCGCGATTCCGGGCCTCTTCACGCCGATCTGGCACGACGGCGTCTGGCTCGTGGACGGCGGCCTCAGCAATCCGGTGCCCGTCTCGGCCGCGCGCGCGTTGCGCGCCGACTGTGTGATCGCCGTCGATCTCAATCACGACATCCTCAACGGCCGCGACCTCGGCGGCGCGATCGACACGATGCCGCGCGAGGCCGCCGACTCAGCGGCCGCAGACGGGACGGACGCCCCCAACGCCGTGCACGCGTTGCTGCGCCGTAACGGCAAGCGCTTTCCGCGCTGGCTGCAGCCCGCGGGCGACACGCTCGGCAGCACGGCGAGCCCCGACGTGCGCGTGGCGCCGCCGCCCAGCGCGCATCCGCCGTCGATGCTGAGCGCCGTGGCGCAGAGCCTCGACATCATGCAGGTGCGCATCACGCGCAGCCGTCTCGCCGGCGAGCCCGCCGACGTGCTGATCCAGCCGCGGCTCGGCGGCATGGGTCTGTTCGACTTCCACCGGGCCGCTCCCGCCATCGCGGAAGGACGTGCGGCCGTGCAGTACATGCTGCCCGCGATTCGTGCGCAACTCGGCATCGAGTAGGTATCGAGTA
>Ga0131853_10022781_pt1 | contig 11327 bp, 10 predicted proteins | sample TergutLab28metaG_FD_92764 | JGI IMG/M metagenome (GOLD analysis project Ga0131853, IMG submission 92764) | Labiotermes labralis P1 segment gut microbial communities from Petit-Saut dam, French Guiana - Lab288 P1 (version 2) (version 2) | ecosystem: Host-associated > Arthropoda: Insects >...
CTGCATTTTGAAGAGAAAAAAACGGAGAGTATATACCATGTTTAAAATATTCAGCACCTATATTTGTTGAATAAATATATAAAATGCAACTTTAGAGGTTAGCGGTGCGGTACGACCACTATATTTGACACTAGGCGTCAAAGGGTTTTGGCACCATCTAGAGTACGGCCTTCTGAGCGATGACACCGTGCAGTCAGGTACATGTAATAACCCAGAATACTGCAAGATGAATCTTCAGAGACATGACAAACCTACCAAGTGATACGTCACTGCTTCTGTTGTTTGCAATATGTTTGGTTTTAGCAAGCGGAGATCCGGCGTACTGTTCCGGCCTACTGCTTCTCGCAAAATATTGTTCGTATGAAGGAAGATGAGATTAGCAGGGCATATGGCACGCATGGCGAGAAGAGAATTTCATACAGTCTTTTGATGATAATTCATGAAAGAAAGAGAAAACTTTGAAGACCAAAGTGTCGATGGTAGCAGTGTATTGAAATCGACCTCAAAGAAAAAGTCCTTGTGAAATGGATTCATCAGGTTCAAAATAGGGGCAAATTGTGCTTTTTTTTAAATGTTAATGAACTGTAATGTCTTATAAAGGGGCACGTAGTGACGCAGTTCTTGTGGCACTGCACTAACAAGCCGGAAGGTTGTGGGTTTTATTCCCGATGCTGCCATTGGAAATTTACATTGACATACTCCCTTTGGTCGTACTATGGCCCTGGCGTCGACTCAGCCTCTAACAGAAATGGGTACCAGTAATATTTTCTGGGTGGAGGAGGGGATAAAGGCGGCCGGTGCGTAAGCCTGACAACCTCACCACCCTCATATGCCGATCGTTGCAAAATATGGAAGCCTCAACTTTCTGGAACCCTCAGGGCTTATCCAGGCCTGTTACATGGACTGCTTCACTAGCTTCTCCTGTTTTATAAAATTTGGGGATTTTCTTGAGTGGCTTAGGAACTTTTAACCGGCTCTGTGCAGTATAAAAAGTTTTCCGTATAAATATACATACTTTCCTTAATGAGTGTTGCGGTATTTTGAAAAGTGACACCGTGTAATTTGGTAGAGTGGTAGATACGTTTCGGCGAGACGTGCTGACTGTATCTGCATTGACGACAGAGACGACACAGGCAACACGCCCAACTTGGTCACTAGCCACCTAATGCTAAACTGCACGTTGTCACATGCCCAAGAACGCGTCACCTGACGCTCGTCGCCGTCCGAACGCCAAACCACACGTGATAGTAACTGCTGTTCAGCAGACCCACAGGAAACCTGTAGTCCGCTCGGACGGTCCTAAACAACAATCACACCACAAACTGAGAAGAAATGAAAAATCCAGAATGGAGACACTGAAGCCAAATTTTTACGCCCGAGTTTTGCGACCAGCACTGCTAACGGTGATGATACAATCGGGTTGGCATTTCGCAATCTGTCATTGCGCGTGTTTCGATCGTACTGAGCGGGACGTTTATCAAGACATTCAGTACGGAGGATATTAGAAGAAGAAGAAGAAGGAGAAGAAGAAGAATAAATAGGACAATGGGGCAGATGATTAGTACTTAACCAGCTTAATGCACAAAATCTTGTTTTATAATAAGTTTATTATATGCCTCTACATGTTTCTAGCACTATGTGCTCACCACCAGGAGGTCAAAATTGTATTATATTGCATGTGGTATCATCACAACTGTAGGTGGCACTCCGGTGCACCTGACACCCACCTACAGGTGTGACGATAACAGATGCTGTATAATAAAAATTGACCTCCCGATGATGAGCACAACAGTACTCGAAACATGTAGAGGCATATAATAAAGTTATTATAAAACAAGATTTTGTGCATTAAGCTGGTTAATTACTAAGATTATACTGAAATGCACGGTCAGTGAAACATAAAAAAAAGAAGGGGAGAAAATTAAGAAAGATCTTCAGAAGGAAAAATGAGGCGGAGTAGAATGATGAGGAGGGGGATCAGGTGGATGTAAACGTGCTGTTAGTTGACAGCTAAATGAGGAGGGGGATCAGGTGGATGTACACATGCTGTGCAGTTGACAGCTTAATGAGGAGGGGGATCAGGTGGATGTACACGTGCTGTGCAGTTGACAGTTTAATATGGAGGGGGATCAGGTGGATGTACACATGCAGTGCAGTTCACAGCTTAATGAGGAGGGGGATCAGGTGATGTACACATGCTGTGCAGTTGACAACTTAATGAGGAGGGGGATCAGGTGGATGTACACATGCTGTGCAGTTGACAGCTTAATGAGGAGGGGGATCAGGTGGATGTACACATGCTGTGCAGTTGACAGCTTAATGAGGAGGGGGATCAGGTGGATGTACACATGCTCTGCTGTTGACAGTTTAATCGCGGTGGTAATATTACTGTACCCGTGGTAAGTGCAGATTACGATATATAAAGACATATCGAAGGAAAATAGCCCCCAAATGCACAGTTAACTCTCTGTGAGTCCTTCGTTTCTCAGAATAAATAGAATAAGCAGCTAATTTTTCCACAAGAATCAAACGTTTATACAGGGTTATTAGAAGTGATTGTCGGGGTTTTAACACCTTGTCATACACAATACAATTCATATAGCATTATATGTATATTTTTTTATTTAATAGAACAACACTCCAAGTTTTTGTTACATACCTTACAGGTGCTCTATATGTGCACCCTTCCCGGAACTCAAGGTCCGAATCAGAACCGCCACTGAAACCATCACCGCTGACATGCGGAACGAACTCGATTATCGTGTTGATGTTTGTAGAATCACAAATGGTGCACATATAGAGCCTGTACGGTATGTAACAAAAACTTGGAGTGTTTTCTATTAAATAGAAGAAAACATACACTGCTATCTGAAGTGTATTGTGTATGACAAGTTGTTAAAACCCGGACAATCATTTTGAATAACCCAGTATTTGAAAGCCAGTAGATACGTGTTCTGTAAGCCAGTAGACACGTGTTCTATAAGAGACTGCGACTGACATTTTGAATCTGAAATTCGCGCGGCTGTTCCAACTAAAAAGATCACCCCCCCCCCTTCCAAAAGCAGGTATCCATTCTTTACAAAATACCGCCCTGACTCCATTCTCTCAGTGCAGATATCAAAATTCAAGTGCTCAAATTCATTTCTTTGTTCACTCTCAAAACAGCCCACCTTCCGTCACTCTTTATTCACTCGCAAACTCCTTAACTTTCGTCCGAACTATTTCGCATAGAGCAGCAGGAGGTCACTGCATTGGAACTCACTTAGCTCTAAAATTTCTCTCTTCTTCTGTAATAAATTCATTAGCTTTCAATAAACACACTTCTTCATTCATATAGTTTTTTCTTACTTTTCTCATTTTAAGTTGCATTTGGTTTGAACAACGCTAACAGTTATAGCTGAATATAGCTATCTGTGTAGCGAATCAACGGAACTTCTACGCATGCTAAGATATGGTCCACAAAAATGTTCTGACGTGTACCAATACCAATAGAACCGGCCACCTTCTAATTTCCTTTACACGCCACTCTTCCCTTGACCCACAATATTTCACATGTATGAAGTGTATTATAATATACAAGCCCTGGGTTCTAGCTGTACCCCTCTTGTCCTGTCTGCATGGAAACGTTCATTCGCACTTTTATATTTCGGGGGGGGGGGCACCAGTTACTTTCTGGATCTGATGCCACATTGCCTGATAGGCAGAAGTAACATGCTGCTTCCTGGCTATGGCAGAACAGTAAGTTACGTGGTTGCAGGGAAGTAAACAGAGAGGCACAGACGTTAATGGCGAAGCTCCATATCCTACAGTGCCGACCGTTGACACCGCGAGGTTTATTTTTCTACACTGAAGATAGAGGCAGCAGATTCCTCGGAAGCAAAGTAATTATTCTCTGTAATACCCAGCTTCCGTCCAAGAAGAAAAAGCTCCTTGTAATCACCAGTGGCGTACCCAGGAATTTTGTTCGAGGGCGGTTCAACAAATTCAGTTAAGGACAGAGGGCAGAGAGAATGGGGATCTGGGGGTGTGGGTGTGTGTGGTGTGTGTGTGTGTGTGTGTGTGAGTGTGGGTGTGTGTTTGTGTGTGTGTGTGTATGTGTGTGTGGGTGTGGGTGTGTGTGGTGTGTGTGTGTGTGGGTGTGTGTGGGGGGGTGGGTGTGTGTGGTGTGTGTGTGTGGGTGTGTGGGTGTGGGTGTGTGTGTTAACTTAAAGCAAGCATGCGAATAAGTCTGCTATTATCAGTGCTAACTATTAGCGGTACATTTCAGCCTGTAGGCCCATTTTGTTCCCGAAAAAAGTTTTGAATTTGAAGCGGAAATAATTTTTTTTTTAATATTCGTTAATTCTTATGGGAGGCGAATTGGGAGATAATTCTGCATACAGACACACCGACACCACACACACACACACACCACACACACACACACACACCACACACACCACACACACCACACACACTCTCTCTATGACACAGTGCTCAGTTGCTCTGCCATTCGCTTGTCTTTTGGCTCCTGTGAACTTTACGAACAAAAAATATTTCTTATGAACCGTCTTTTTTGATCCTCAGTTTCTTACTTCCTCAGATTACATGAATGAAAGTCTTCAGAACATTTCTCAGCATTTAGAAGCTTTCCCAAAAATAAATCCCACCAACATAACGTTATGTTTATATCCTCCAGCAAACATTCACATTTGCTTGTTGCCTCGCGAGGTAGAGACCACGTCGGTCTACATGTTCACACGCATTACGTCGACCGTATGACGGTAAATAACATAGAAAATACAGAAGTATTACATCGCGTCACGTGTGATGACGCAAGGATGTGACGGAGGGCGTCATGAAATTGGAAGCTCGACAACCTCTCGCTGAGATGAGAGGCAGAGGGATTACTGGCGCTGTGCGCAGTTGCACTGCGAGAGATCATACTAGCAAGAGGGGGTAGGAAGGAGTCGAATGTGTCTGCGTGGTTTGGAACAGTTGGGGTTGAAGGGTGGCTCCGATAGAGAGGTTGGGTTACCGGTTCGTGGGAAGGTAGAGACGAGAAGGCTAAGCTGAAGACAGTAACGACCTCTTGTACTGAGAAAGGGACCGTTTTTTCACACGCTGATGTACAGTTCTTCAAACGGACATAGTGCGATTAGCTGCCCTCAGTTCGACGTTCATTTTTTAGTTTCTTTTTCACTTGCCCGCTTTTTTCAAATCGAGTTTATAACTTGCTGTTCCGTGCATTTCGATACCACGCCATGGTAGGCCGTCATCAGAGTGCATGAGGCTGACTGATACGAAAAATACGGGTGCTGCAGTAACACCACCACCACCACAACCACCACCACCACCACCACCACCAGGCAAAGGCGGACGCAGATTTGCCGCAGGTACGTTACTACGACCTTAGGAGTCGCTCTGTACTAATCACGGCCTATGTGTACTGTGTTATGTGTCTTTATATTTCCTGTTAGTTCTTTAATTGTCCAACTAATGCACACAATTATTATAAAATTGTTAAACAGTTAAATTCATTTAAAATTATAATAATTGCTCCGACATGTTTCGCTTTACATAAACCATCATCAGGGAGCTACAGCCTGTGCTTCGCTGAAGTTACAGTTTTGCTCCATGATGATGGCTTACGTAAACCGAAATATGTTGGAGCAATTATTATAATTTTAAATGATTTTAACAGTTTAACAATTTTTTAATAATTTATATGCATTATTTAGACAATGAAGAACTAATATTATCAACATGCACGGTGCAACTACGAAGATTATATTTACTGTGTATTCTATTGTTTCCTTTATGTATATTTATGCTTATTTGTTTTGTCTGTACCAGTGTAAGGACTGCTGACACCGAGTGACAGCTCAATTGCAGTTAGTAATAATAATAATAATAATAATTATTATTATTATTATTATTATTATTATTATTATTATTATTATTATGAGGACGTGAAGACTGTATTCTGTTGTGATGTGACGCCCCTGGTTATGTATATCCTTTCTTCAGAAATGATCGTGCGTACGTACAGCATGGCGACCGCGGTGGCACAGTGGTTAAGGTGCTGTGATACAAATCGGAAGGTCGCTGGTTCGATCCTAGATGGTGTCATTGGAATTTTCCATTGACAGAATCCTTCCGATCGCACTGGGGTCGACTCAGCCTCTAACAGAAATGAGTACCAGGAGCATTTCCTGGGGGGTAAAGGCGGTCGGTGCGTAAGGTTGACAACCTTAGCACCACTCTGTGCCGTTGTCATGTAATCTCGGAACCTTAACTTCCTGAAACCCTGTGGGCCACTCCAGGCCTGTAATGGGACTGCTTTACTTTTACCTTTACGCACCAAACTACACGCTCTCACATCCCTGCAAACCTCTACCCTTATGCTCACCATAGCAAAACCTGAAATTTCATAAACAAACAAAAGTGTCAATATTTATTTGATGTTTTGCTGACCGTGCATCTCAGTATAATCTTAGTAATGAACCGACTTAATGCACAAATTCTTATTTTATAATAAGTTTATTATTTTGCTCTACATGTTTCGAGCACTATGTGCTCATCATCAGTAGGTCATAATTATATTATACAGCATCTGGTATCGTCACACTGTGTAGGTGGCCGGCCGGCGCACCGGACGGCCACCTACAGGTGTGATGATACCACATGCTGTATAATACAATTTGACCTCCTGATGATGAGCACAACAGTGCTCGAAACATGTACAGGAATACAATAAACTTATTATAAAACAAGATTTTGTGCATTAAGTTTGTTAATTAGTAAGACTACGACAAGTGTCAATGCAATTACTGAAATCTGTGGTACGGCTATTTTTCATGTTAAGAAATTCCCGAATATGAACCAGTATTCGAGGTACTTCCACGTTTTTCCTGGGTCTTTTTAGTGTTTGCACAGCTCATTTTTCATACGGCAAATCTCGACACATATTTCTCAGTTTGTGATTTTCAGCAAACCCATTAATATTCCATAAATAATTATGAAATTTGGGATGCCAGTATTAATAATTGTCCAACGAGTTGCAACACAAAGCAGTCTATTTATTATTCTGCAAGTTCACTCTACATGTTTCGGGTATCAACCACACCCATCATCAGGAGTACAAAAAACTGTAACTACAGCCTCCCGTACTGTGCAGCTACCTCCCTCCTACGTGGCAAACTTGGCCACGTTGGAGGGAGGTACCTGCACAAAAAATATGACCAGTACCGGAGGCTGTAGTTACAATTTTGTGTACTCCTGATGATGGGTGTTGTTGACACCCGAAACATGTAGAGTGAGCTGCAGAATAATAAATAGACTGCTTTGTGTTGCATCTCATTGGACGATTATTAAATAAATGTTATCAGCGATGCACGGAACCATAAACATAAAATTTGGATGCCAGTGTTTGGGAGGAAAATATTGCCTCCAACTTCATATGGAAAGACTGACAGAGTGGGACTATTTTATTCTGAAAATAGACGAAATTTATAGCTTGTGAATGTTGAAACTGTATATTAATGTGGACAAAAATTTAACCGGAATTTTTACTGCTGTCTTCCAAAATCGCAGACAGTAACCATCATCGTTAGCACTGTTACCACTGTCTGCACAGCGCCACTGTGCGATGGCCAGTGTTGACTTCAAAACGGTGTGCTTGCAGTTCTCAATTGGAGCAGCACTGAGCCGTGCAAACCCATACTTGCTGATGCACATTTCTTCGTCAAACTGCAGTTTGTAGTTGGACATAACAACACATTCTTATTTACATTTTTAGTATCAGCGGGTATTTCATACCAAAAATTCTGAGACGAGTGTAAGACGTACTCCTGCTCGTATCACCACTGACCCTGCTTATTCATTATTAGTCTATATTATTATTATTATTATTATTAGCAATAAAAACATTAATTTCAAGAATAACCCTAACAGTCAACAGTAGAAATGGTTTTGACGAGTCTCTTGCAAAATAAATCAACCTTATTTTTTGACACTTACGAGACTAGTGTTGCCGGTCCCGGTGGCTCGCGTCTTAAAGCGTGGGACTGCGCCGCTCGCTTTCTGGGATCGCGAGTTCGAATCCCGATGGACGTTTTTATTTGTGAGTGTTGTGTGCTGTCAGGTAGAGGTCTCTGATTAGGGCTGAGCACTCGTCCAGAGAATTCCTATCGAGTGTGCTGTGTCTGAGTATGATCGTGAAGCCTCGACAATGAGGAGGCCCTGGCCCACTAGAGGCTGTTGGGCCGTGGAAAATGAGGTTAATGTTATGTAAATTTTACGCAAATATTCAATTCTTATTTTACTCCAAAAGGCAAGGTGCCTTCATCTTCGGGGTCTAGTAGTTTTCGTTTCTTAGACTGCCAAACTCTGGAGGCGAAGTCCATAGATCTACTACTGATATCTCGACACTCACCTACCGTTCCGGACGAACTGTACCTTCGACAACCCCGATGTGAGAGCCTGCAATGTCGCCTTCATCTCTCATACTATGAAAAGCAAGTGTTTTAAGTTTTGGAAGGTGTTGATGTTGTTAATGGCAGAGTTATGGGTACACTGTTGGAGCTTAGACGAGAGTAAATAATTGAGTGAAGGCTGGAGAAGAAAGTACGTGTTAAGTAACACCGTGCGGCGTTCGTGTAATGTTTGTACCTCCTCGGCTTATCGTAAGAGCCTGACACAATTTCATTATGGGTGGACGCTTTCATGGGGATTTCAAGTTGCCGGAAACTACAAAAGAAATTAAAGTACCCCCCTTATTTTTTGTCCTATTTTAACCGAATTTTGAGTTTCTTGACAGTTTGACATGGCAGCCATTACTACCAAAGTTCACAGAAAACTGCCAAGTGTGAGCAGTACTGATATATGCGGATGGACGGACGGACGGACGGACAGAGAGACGAACCGATACATCAAAACAAAAAAGGCGCTTTTCACGGCTATATGAAATGCGACTAAAATGCAAAATATACACACTGGATTTTTCACCAAAACAAGTTAATGAAACAGAAGTATGAAATTGGTGGGACGTGTAGGGTATCTGACAGAGGTGGGATATGAACTCAAAACACTGTTAGAAAATCTGACGGAAGGGGACCATCGAGGTGACAAGTGTTCATGCTTTGTGTACGGAGTGTGTGGTAGGGTGGTTGGGAGCTAGGGGGTGTGAAAACACTGGGAGAAGAGCGAAGTTATGTCTCGATATCTGAATGGAAATGAACCGAGTAAAACCACGAAATACCTCAATCAGTATAGCCAGTATCTGGAACGAGATTCAGACCGAACATCTTCCGAATAAAGATCTAGCGCAGAGATGCCCAAACATTTTTGGCAAAGGGCTACAACCGCCACTGCAGGCAGGCTTGCCAGCCACAATTGTAACAGTCACAACTAGCAGTGTACCTAAGCTCTTGAAAATAGCGTATTATATATATAAGCCGGGTAGCTCAGTCGGTTTAGCGACTTACTACGGGCTGGACGGTTCGGGATCGAATTCCGGTGGGGACGAGATTTTCCGTCCGTCCAGCCCGGCCCTGAGGCCCACCCAGCCCCTGTAAAATGGGTACCGGGTCTTTCCCGGGGGTAAAGTGCGGCCGAGTCGTCCTGCTGACCACTCACCCCCTTCCAGTGCCGCGGTCATGGAACAGTAGAGCTATACCTCTACCCACTTTCTGGGCCACACCGGGCCTGTAACGGGATCACTTTACCTTTACCTTTACCTTTATATATATATATATTTATATAAAGTGGACAATTTTTCCGCTGTCCTCATAACCTAACCCGGCGGACCGCGAGTTGGACACCCCTTGTCTATAGTGTTTCCGCTACATGCAGGTGCGTTTGACCTGAAAGTATTTCAGCCAGTGTTAAATGTGCAGTGTTTGAGGTGTGGCCAGTGGCCAGGTCTGGACAGCTTCGGCTGTATCATTCGGGTTGCATAACTTCAGGGGATCTCTACATGCCCTGGCGTACTAACGATACGGACAGTGTACGCAGTACGTTCTTATACAGAGAGGAATGGTGGATAATTAGCCAAATGTGCTGTAGGGAAGAGAAAAAGTATAAGCCGTTCAGACTTTCAGATAATGCAAGTTAAGTTGCTACTGCGTTATTGTGTGTAATTAGCTTAGCGGAAACATGGCGGCCCACTTGATCCTGCTCGTTTTGCCTACTTTTACTTCCGTAAGAAATCAGTTTTGAACTTTGGCTTCTGAGTCATCTTTAATTGCTCTTCCCAACTGCGTATCGAAAACATTGGCTAACACAATTGCTTCATTTATTAATCCTTATCCTGCTAACGTGGAGAATGTGGTGAGCTCCTAATAATGTGGTGAGCTCCTAATAATGTGGTGAGCTCCTAATAATGCCAGCAAATGGCAGATGGGATTTAACTCGGCGCTTAACCCTTTAAACGCAGAGTTAAATCCTATCTGCTGTTTGCTGACATTATTAGGAGCTCACCATATTCTGCACGTTAGCAGGATAAGGGTTAAAGGGTTAACACAGCTGATATAGCTGCGTGTTTCGGCTAACTATGCGCCATTTTCAGACTGTCAATAAAGAGTAATATACAAAATGAACAGTAAATTGTATTGTCAAACAAAATGAAGATTAAGATGCCCACTCCTTAAGTATGTAGCCTAGAGTTTAAGGTAGGTTGGCCTGATATAGCCTGATTTTTCCGTGATCAAGATTTGGTAAAATGTAGTGGTCACCCTATAACAGGCCACGAAGGCCCATAGGGGGAGTAGAGATATAGCTCTACTCTTTCGTTAACGTCAGCGCTAGATGGGAGTAGGTGGTCAGCGCCACTCTCTGGCCGCTTTACCCCCCGGAAAGTCTTGGTACCCATTGTACAGGAGGTTGAGTGGGCCTCAGAGCTGTTGTGGACGAGTTCGGAAAATTTCGTCCCCCCCCCACCGGGATTCGATCCCCGGACCGTCCAGCTCGTAGCCACTCGCTATGCCGACTGAGCTATCGCGGCCCGGTCAAGATATATTGAATGTAAACGTAAAATTAAATGTTTTTTGCTGTAGCGTTTGCACTGAGCTGTGATGCGTAGGTTTTTTGTAGTTGAGAAGTTCCGTTCTTGCGCATTAAGCCTTATCATCATCATCATCATCATCATTATTATTATCATCATCATCATTATCATTATCATCTTCATCACCACCTCCTTTATGCAGGGTATTTATACTTACATCCCTCAGACAAACTATGTCCCTAGGGAATACAGTGTTGCAGCTATTCTGTTGTTACTATTCATGGTGCTTATATCGTTAGTTTCAGTGTTGAATCTATTGTACTTTTACATTAGTACTTTCCGC
>Ga0131853_10022782_pt1 | contig 11327 bp, 5 predicted proteins | sample TergutLab28metaG_FD_92764 | JGI IMG/M metagenome (GOLD analysis project Ga0131853, IMG submission 92764) | Labiotermes labralis P1 segment gut microbial communities from Petit-Saut dam, French Guiana - Lab288 P1 (version 2) (version 2) | ecosystem: Host-associated > Arthropoda: Insects >...
AGTTCCCTAGACAACCTGATGATGGCCAATACAGGCCGAAACATGTAGTTGTTTCCATCACATAGTCATTAAATATACCTCAGTGATTAAGTTGTGTTTGACTACATACATTTTCCTAGTTTCTTGTTGAGGTATTTCATAGGCCACGTGACACAACATATAAAGTATGTTTCCGTAATCAGAGTTATTCCAAGCTCCTACCAGAAGGCATTAACCGTCGGCACATCTCATCGCATTATTCCATAACACGTTTAAGTTTCATGCTTTCTACAATTACCAAAGTCAGTAACTGTATGTGTAAGCCTGTAAGTGTTTCCGTATACTTGTGCTTACAGAAGGCGGCATCCACAGGGAAATGTTAAAATAGTGTCACAGATGTCTTAATGTAGGTACCGTGTATTTTGTATAATTTTATTATTTAGACCAACAAATGCACAATATGTAAACAAAACAGTCTGCATCGTAAAGTACTCCCACATGTTGCCGTGTATTTGCATCATCTTCAGGGAGTCTTTTATCAAACACGCTAAAGTTACAATATCAGTTAAGTTACAAAATCAATAAAGCTAATAAGTTAAAAGTTAAAACCACTCATGTAAACATTTTAACTTACAAATTTTATTGGTTTTGTAACTTTACTCATATTCTGACTTTAGTGTACGATACAGACTTTATTGTTAATATATTGCGCATTTGTTTGTCTAAATAATAAATCAGTGTCATATGTGTTCGACTGATAACTTAGATTGTTGCGTATCGGCATGCTGTGAGCAATATTTACCTAAACCGTTTAACATGAAGGGGAAAGATAGGGCAAGGAGGAAAGTAATTCCGATTGGATGGACAAATAAAAGGAAAGGGAGAGGAATATAAGAAAATAAGAAAAGGAGGTAAATTTGATTACTGTTACAATTAAACTGCATTTGGTCGGTAACAACGTAGAATTCTGCGTGATTTCAGACTTCCGCCGCTAGTACTTGAGATATTTTGCGCAGAGTAGAATCACAAAAGAGCGCAGATCTCTCAATCTGGATCTTTTGAACAGGTGTTAAAGAAGTACTTACAGACTACACATCAGAACACTACATGCTGCACTAAAACTGGTCACCCCTGTAGCTATTAACACACACAAACTTATGTGTAAAAGCTTTCGCGCATATTCACTTTGCGAAGATTCACAGCTCCATGGACTCCTGTGCAAAATTATATTCCTGGCATTTCTCTATACCACTCCCTTTCAGTTCGCTGTATGTATGCATGTATGTATGTATGTGTGTGTGTGTATATATATATATATATACATACATATATACATACATATATATCGATTTTCTGTAATATGTAACAACACTGTATGCTGTGGCAATTCCATCCTCCATAGTTCCACGTATATCAGAGAAACACATTTTATAATTGTATATTGGCCAACATTACACGTTTTGAAAATTAAATTCCCGTCGTCAAAGCCCCTCCCCCCCCCCCAAAAAAAACTCTTGTGCATGAATTATTTATGAAAGGAAATTTAAAATTCTGTGCATCTAGGGTTAACATCACAGCCATAAAGCAGTGCTGCCTGTTATTTGTTGTTAATCGAGTCAGTGTGGTGACTGCAATAAAACTCACATCAATGGTTTCCCGTTCGCTGATTTATGACGACATCAGCGAAGCACTTACAACTGGATCTCTCTTTCAAATTACAAATGTAACTGATATTTCAACATTAAAAATTAGTTGTCCTCAAGAATTACACTACAATTTTGTTTGCATGTACTATATATTTGGTTTTGAACTTTTATTTCTCATCCCAAACAGACTGATTTGTAAGTTATTAACGAAGCTCATTTATCTGTACCAGTGACGTGGACGGAAGAGGCCACTTGTACAAGAATAAAAATTAAACTTGACATCTGCTTATTTATTTCACCGTTCTGTCAATAGCTGGCACTCTATATCATGGAGTAACAAGGTAATGATGAATAATAAATGGAGACTGACGAAGAGGAATGGGCAACGACCTAATTCGGGTTACTATTCTAGCATTGAAAGGTAGTGAGGAATATTACGAAAAATATCAATCACATTAGGGCATCAGAGCATAAAACTTTAACACGCGAACTCCAGAATAATAGTGCTACCAAGAAATTTCGCTGTCCCCAAGTAAATAGGGTAAAACATTACATAAAGTTCTAATTGTTATTATTCAAAACATAACTTTTATTTTCATGGCTCGACAGACAGAGGGCAGAGCCCCCCCCCCCCCAATCGAAGCTTCACGATCACACTGAGACACATCACACTCAGAACGACTCCTCTTTATGCGTGATCAACCCGTCGCAGACAACGCCTCCTGACAACACACAATATTCACAAGAGGAAGACATCCATGCCGTCGGCGGGATTCGAACCCGCAATCTCAGCAAGCGAGGGGCCGCAGACACACGTCTTAGACCGCGCGGCCACTGTGACTGGCTCTACATACACGTAACAGTAGTAAATATGCATTAGTGCGTAATAAATATTACACGTTTTTATAAAAGTAAGTTCCTATAAAGGAAATTAAATGTGCCGTCTAATAAATGTTATTAATGTATGTATAGTGGCAACTTAGGGAAATGTGATTGATGAGTACTAGATGAAGTAAAATAAATATAGTTACAAGCAAATAAATTTATCTGTGTTCTGTGTCACTGTAAGACTTTTTTTTTACCGTCTTCTAATTTGGGTACTTTTTTTCTTAATTTTCGGATGTTTGTAACAACCACAATGTTGCCTTTTTCAACAAGATTTTGCAGTTTCCATGAAACCACTTTTTACAGACTAGGCGTTTCATGCAAAACCACTCTTCTTTTCTCTGGCAGTAATATCCCTTGCTTTCCTTACAGCAGTCGTCACTTTGATTACAAATGCTCTCTTCTGTAGAAATGATTCTCCATAAGTCTGGAAACCTTCTATTTATTCCCGTATACGTAATGTCAAGTGGCTGAGACCCGTTCTTTACCCTTGGTGGGCCTGGGATTGGTATTGCTGCAGGGGAAAAGTACGTGAGAATTCTATTCAACGTTTCGTCCTGAAAAATCTGGGTAGGATTTAATACATGGAAGAACGAAGGAACATAGTTTATTTTCCTGAAGAGTTGAAAACATTACTGAAAATGGCGACCTAGATGAGAATAGCAGAGTAATTGTGGGGGGCCTTAAAAGTGGCAGAACTTTTGTTGAGGTGGCCGTACATGAGAGCGGCAGGGCTATCGAATTAAAGTTAGACTGAGACAGGATACATGCCTAGGATATTTCTTTTGAATAATTGCATCCAAACCTGTTAATGTTGAATGTATACGCATGCTGGCATTCGACCCTGCAAGCGCGAAGTAAGGAATAAAATTCTTATCCAGGGGTTGTGTTCCATTCCCAAGGCTGCCATTTGCAATGCTTAAATTTTTCGCAGTCTTTCCCCAAAAGAAGTCCACGTTACAGAAGAGTGACTTTGCGCATTTTGTTAGCCCTAAAAGATGAGTTACATTTCATATTGCAACATTCCTTCAAGGGCCTGAAACATGTTCCATCAAAGGGCTTATATAAGTGGTGGTTTAAGGAGATAAAACACAGAAGCGTACTGTCATGGATTCTTGCAAAGTCAAGCATCTGAAATTCACTACAAAGAGACGTGTTTCCATCTCATATCAGCAATACTTTACCTGATGTTTTCCATGGAACGAACCAACACATAAGTACGCAGCACATCACGTACGCAGATTGTTTATTCATTAATTACCTACATCCTGATGGTAATAATAGTACAAACTTTTGCTCACTGTTTAGTCTCTTAGAAATCAACCAAACGACAATAAGGGAAAAACTAATGCTATCTTTTTTATCCCCAGCAAAATTATAACGTATGATTCCAGAAGGCGAAAAGTTTACACCGTCACGACCTTAATAAGATCATCTTAGTAACTAACCAACTTAATGCACAAATTCTTGTTTTATAATAAGTTTATTATATGCCTCTACATGTTTCGAGCACTATGTGCTCATCATCAGGAGGTCAACATTGTATTATACAGCATCTGGCATCATCACACCTGTAGGCGGCCGTCCCGTGCACAGGTTGAGGGAGGACGTTTTCAACCTGTGCACGGAACGGTCACCTACAGGTGTGATGATACCAGATGCTGTATAATACAATGTTGACCTCCTGATGATGGGCACATAGTGCTCGAAACATGTAGAGGCATATAATAAACTTATTATAAAACAAGAATTTGTGCATTAAGTTGGTTAATTACTAAGATTATACTTAGATGCACGGTCAGCAAAACATCAAAAACTTAATAAGATCAGTTAGATCATGTTGCATGTGCACTACGCTGACAATAAGACTTTCATGTATTTGACAAGCCTAAATCTCGATTTAGTTCCGCACTTTGTTCTGTTTGCCCCAAACCGGATTCAACTCCCCAACGAAAGAATGAACAGGCGAATAAAAAGTGAATACAATACGTTAGGTTAGGCAATAAGCTACAGATTTAAGTGACACTTACCATGGCCAAAATTGGGTGGCAGGAAACTACGTGCTATGCATGCGTAACAATATACACTACACTTGACACCACAGAGTTGGAGAAGGCACATTTCCTTTGCAAGTGAACTCTTGTACTTCTAAATTCAAACTCAAATTTAATAATTTTATCTTTGACTGTAACCGGTAACACTACATTTTCGCCAGTGCACTACATTATTGACTGTACTAATGGCTAAAGTTTAAATGGTTCATGACCATACACTGATGATTCATTATGAGAAAACCAACAAATCTATATACCAAAACGTGACACCATCTCTGCTTGGATGGTGTCACCATATATACAGCATATGTACAGCATATATACAGCATATGTACACGCAATTCAGCACACATAATTTTAACAGTATTTTATACTGTAACACAGATTTTCAACCATTTATTTAAAACTGAACATTTTTTTATTTTATTTTATTTTATTTTGACGTTGTGTTTAATATATCCTTCAAACTGCACCTCCCTGAAGCCGGTCACAATGCGTGCCGAAATATGCAGAAGACTGCGCTGTTTATACGATAATAAATTTATATATTTGTATAAACACTTGTTTCTTTTGTTCTAACACTAATGGTTAAAGTTTATCTGCAGTAATTGCTATTTTCCCCGAAGTGTTAATCTCACGTAAGTTTATAAGGGTAACACATTTCTATTTAGAATTGCACCTCCATCATTTTATCTAGACCTTGCACCCTTTTTTGTCAGTTGATTTTTCCAGTTTCCATTTACTTTACAATAACATTTAACGGATTTTTTAAATTTTATGTCCTTATTACAACTGATTATTTTTCTATGGTGTTTTTTCGTTTATGTGCAACCATTTTATATTTTATAACGTAAATGCGCGTAATAAATAGGGCCAGTTTTACGGTCCTGGAGCTCGGGCGACTTTGACGGCATTTACGTGTGGTTAGGGTGGAGGAAGACACGAAAAATATACAGAATGTTAATGGAAAATTCTGTTGCAAAAAGAAAGCCATTTGGAATATCAATAACAGCTTAGCTTAGAAGATGCCATTAAGATGAATATTAGGGGCAAAAGTCTGAGAACTAGGAACAGATGGAGCAAGATAAGTACCTTGTGTAAAGGTACGCTTTGATATTATAGTCTGTTCAGGATGTGCATGGAGCGTACGGCAACAAACACTTGTCAGGGAACGAAATAATACTGACTTCCTATTGGACGACAGCCGGGGAAGTAACTTTGAACACGATTTATGTCATGTTCCAGGATGCTCGGAATTGAGTTTTACGTATAATGGAACTTGTGTGGGCCGTCGGGTGACGCACTACGCATGTCTCTTCTCTGTCAATGCTTCTCTTTTCCGCTCCAGAGCGAAATTGGACCTTCCGGTTTTGTTACATTTCCTCGTCCTACGCTTACTTGTTCCTTCGATTCCTAAGACTCTTTGGCCTAAACGTCCAAATACTGACGAAATGTTACGTTAAGAACACTAACGTTCCACTCATTTCCCTTACTTACATATAGTTAATGAAATTCTCGTGCATGGCTTTGGTCCCAGTCAGCGTACAGCGTGTTCACTTTCACCCCTGTTTAGATCGTCTGAAGAAGGTGAATTGGGGTGGGTGTGATCTGGGGGGATTTAAAATGGCCATTATCCAGTGACTAACGACTACCATTTGCCTCGCCTCCTCCTTGCAGTTGGCACATTCTCATTTGATACCGACCCGATGCTATACTCGCATATAAAGTCAGGAAGGGCATTAGAAATTTAATTAAGTTTCTGTTTCTGTTAGTAATATGTTATTATAATTTCATTTACTTGGAGAGCCCTATTGACAGAAGGCTACGATGATACACCGAAATGAGTCCAGACTTGCATTAAAAAGTTTTTTGAAAATCAGACTGAAAGTGACATAAAATTTTGGTTTCGTAATATCGCAAGAATAGTAAAACTTCATTATCCTTGTAAATTTTGGATTTCAAAACAAAGAAATCCGAGATACTAGAGTTAGTGTAATTGCGTGTTTATACCATATTAACTTAAATAATTCGACTATTAAAACCCCGAATAAAAATATAAACTGTATTCATTCTTATATGTGACTCTGTATTCTGCGGTAGAATTATATAAATATTTTAGAAAGAGCTTTTACCTCCACTTCAGAGATATTTTTTCTTAAACATACGGGAACAGGTTCTTCTGAAACGTCGGTGAATTACATAACGTCACTCTGTAAGCAGACTGTCCTACAAAGTCGCAGTCTTCAGAACCTGCAGTCTCCCATCTTACAATTGTCGCTGAAGAGACAGAAAAATACGACAGCATTTTAGAAAATTATTTCGAGAGAACGGAATGAGGCTACATCACACTGCCGACATTCTTTTACTACTCAAGCGGAAGACGCCCCTTAAAATGCTCGAAACGACAATGAATAAAAGCAGTAACACAAGCAAGTTCATGATGATGATGATGATGATGATGATGATGACGACGACGATGTTGATGATGATGCTAGTGGTGGTGGTGGTTGTCCTGAATTTTCACGTCACTACGTGTAACCGGTTGAGCTCGGCCAAGAGACACACAAATATGCTACAATAGTAAGGCTGAAGGATGAACCAAACAACCAATCAACAAACGAATTAGTCAGTCAACCGATAAATACGTCCCATTCTCAGTCCTGAGTGCGAAAAACACAGGAAAGTATGTGAAAAGTGTGCTTTATAACTTAACTTAGATTCTGCTTACGCAAATCGTTTGGCGTCTTTGCTGAAGTCCTTCACGTGTTCATACTCAGGACTGTTGTTGTTTGCGGAAGAAACTCCCAAACTGGTACTCTTGGGAGAAACATTTGGTTGAATGATTGCGGATTGCACCAAGAGAGGATGTGAACTCCTTGATTGATGGTCTCCGTCAATGGAAGTGTTCCGTGTCCCGGCCTTGATTACGTCCTAACTTATGCCTTATAACTGAGTAAGATCACGAATGAACATAATCACCTAGCATATTAATGTGTTAAACACTAAATATTCTGTCGAACCGGCCACTTCCTCTCTTGCCAACTGACCTTCAGTTGTCATAAAAGTAGTAACCTCACATGGCCCTTGGTTGACGCAAGTGCCAAGAAAAGAAAGTACATTCCTTTTTAATGATCTCCGATTTCCGAAAAAGCAGCAACAGTTTTACTGGAAGGTTCTCATAATCTGCCCGTTTTTCCTATGTTAAGAGCAGCACTGAAAATGACGATGAGATGGGCAATTGGTGGAAAATTAATAAAGAGAAACCCGAAGTACCCGGAGGAAAAAAATCGCAGCTCGAATTTCTCTACCATCCAACACGGACTAACCTATGCTCGAACTCTGGCCGATGTGGTAAAAGGCCGGAGATTAAGCCCTTCAGACAGTCAATTGCCAAAATTAACTTCATTACAAAAAGTCAATTCGTAGCGACATCAACCACAATAAACTCCATTTCAAAAACAAACACAAATAATCCGTGTCGAAAGGGAAAACCGTGTAAGAAACTAAATGAAATGTGAAGGCAAAATTCAGGTTTTACGAATGTTTAAGCAGGTAGCATGTAGGATGACGCATATCCTTGTCTTTAAACGGTTACGAACTTGCTTGCATTTTAAGCTGCAAAACAGCGTTGTGCTAAAGTTATGTGTAGCTATTTCATTACTAGTAATGCTTACTTAACAAGCGTATATTTGTTATACTTACATATCTCCTCGCTAATAATACAAACGGTCCCAAGTCCACAGCACTCTCAAGAGGAAGCGCACAGTACCGACAAGAAACCGAGACTGAAGCTCATTGGTTTAGCTGTCACCACGTGGCAATCAGTGCTTCATTGCAACTGACATCAGCAACATATGTGTCTTTTATTGCGGTGGGAATTGGATGGTACACAGCACAGTGTGTGATTACACACGGAAATTTGTAACGAGGAAGTAGACCATCCTTGGTTGGCCCTCCCTGCATCAAGACAGTAAATGGTTCTGATCAATGTGAAAGATTACCACACATTACTTCATTTAGAAGCTTTCTAATATTACGTAATTACCTGTCTCCATACAAACGTAGATGAATTCTCACCAAACATGTCGTTAGCAAGTTTTCACGTGTGATCAGTCACAATTAGGTAGATAACATTCAAATTTATTCCACACACACACACACACACACACACACGTACCATGTTGATCGGGCAGCCATATCTCATGAAAGTTGTTACTGTAGGGTATCCCGTACGTATTCTATCTATGGAGTTATTACCTTAAGAAACGCTGGTGAGTATCTTCAAAATTTCAAAGGGACATTGTTAAAATTACTATTTACTGTATCTACACCATTTTTCCTCCCATATAGTCCATGTATAAAAATCCACAGTCATACAGAATTAGCTTTATGAGTTCACATGCTGATACAGTGTCGAGAAACGACATGCCCGTCAATCAAATTGAATCACAGTAGGCTACATATTTTCACTTTTCATCATCATCATCATCATCATCATCATCACTGCGTAGTCTGTCTTACAGCAGGCCCATTGACATATCCAGAGCGAGTTCTCCACAGAGTGTGATGTAGTGTTTCCTCTTTCATGTTCCAGTATCTTGTTTCTTCCTTCAGGATATCGACTAGCTGCCCATGCCTCCTTCCTCATCTTCCCTTTCCCTGCATACAGCGTTCAATAACGTGTTTCAGAACGCAGTTCTTTCACAAGATGTGATCAATTCCGCAAGCCTTCCCTCGTCGTACTGCAAGAAATAAAAGCCGTCAATGCACAACTTCATAGTAGCGATTTTGATAGAAGCTACATGTTTCGGCCACGTAAAGTAGCCATCATCAGGCTGTGTATATCAGATTATATATGTGTATCAGAAGTTTACTCTTCTGATACACAATCAGTATATCTGAAGTTTACACTTCTGATATACACCGCCTGACGATGGATAATTTACGTAGCCGAAACACGTAGATGCTATCAAAATCGCTACAATACAGTTGTGAATTGGCGGCTTACATTTCTTCCATTACGTATTCTACAAGCACAACGGTGATGTCACAGCTTACAATTGTTGTGCGTAGGATGTTCCTTTCCCCTTTTGAATCTACGTAATACGTCTTCATTTCTCACATGATCGGCCCAACTGATCTTCACTATCCTCCTCGTGGACCTTATTTCTAAACATTCACAGTATTTCGGATCTATTTCCCGAAGTTTCAACGCTTCAGCACCATAAAAAGCTATGCTCCTGCATTTCAATGGCCAACTAAATTTGGAAAAAAAAATCTAATAAAACAGATATAAAGATGCAGAAACTTCTCAAAGGAAGCACTATTCTGCAGTGAAGATACGGAGAATTAACCTTCTTTCCTGTTTGTCCCACTCTTCAGCGAAAGTTTGGTTACTCTTTTTTTAAAGATTGTACTGCAACATGCATTTTGATAAGATCTGACGCAAATTAGTGCGATTCCATGACCATATCTTTCTTCTTTCTTTATTCCTGTACGGTGTACTGTAAAATTTTGAGATGTACTGTTTCACAATGATCCCTGTTAAGTAGGCATCACGGTGAAATATCAATGGTGGTTTTACATTGTCTTGTATGGCAAAGTACCCGCACTGTTGTCTTATCTGTGTGTGCAGCATCCGGGCTGCTGTTGCGCTATGTGGCATAGAATTATCCATGTTTTCTTCATAATCTGTTTTACAACCAAATTTCGGTCTTGTCCTTACAAAACCTATTCCTCTGGTAAGTATGTGTGTTTTTCTTGCAGCACGTTGCACAATTATTTCTCCGTGTTTTTATTATATCTTTTGCACGGCGAAGTATTCATGGTGACGTCACAGTCTCCTTCACGAAAAATTACACGTTTTATTTTTATGATCTGTTGGTTGGAGAAGCTTCTGTGCTGTTCTCGCAGTCTGTCAAATTGAGGGGTATCCGTGATCTTCCTCTAAACGTACTGTTTCTTGCGGTGTGCGCAAGTTGTTGCTTGTGTTCTTACAATCTGCTGTAAAACAGAATATTTGTATGGTTGATCATGCATCTTATTAGGCGACAAAGTACCTTATCCCCGTTTTCCAGTCAATTTTATATCACGCTAAATATCCCTGTAGGCCTAGCTCGTGTTTTGCCCAATAGCGAAGTGTCTGTGTTGTTTAATTCCAGGATTCGAAGTTTAGCCGAAACTGTGAATTGGAGATCGCTCAGAAGTCACGTATTAGTTAAGTATTTCGGCGTAGCTATGATTACTGACAGTGCCTGCCTTGTACAGGCCACGAAAGCTTAAGATGGAGTATAGCCGTCTTGTTCCCACGGCATTCTTGTTTGCAAGAAAAAGTACCTATTTCCATTGCTATTACATTTTGATTTTAGTCGAGATATCTACTTTCTTATGTTTATTGGACCGTGCATCATCTGGATAGTTGAATAAAGAGACCAACTTGATGTCACTTGTTTCTGTATTTCATTATTTAATGCTTAACATGTTTCGGATGTTAATGCATCCATCATCGGGAGCTTGCGACTTATTTGTTGAGTTATTTCATGGGTTGTATTGCTCTGGTACGATGTGTGTTGGTGTTACGTTGTGGTTTGGCTGGGGTAGTGTGGTATCCGGATGCAGGATGAGTAATGCTTCAGCCTGTATCCGGATACCACACCACCCCAGCCAAACCACAACGTAACACCAACACGCATCGAACCAGAGCAATACAACCCATGAAATAACTCAACAAATAAGTCGCAAGCTCCTGAGGATGGATGTATTA
>Ga0131853_10022783_pt1 | contig 11327 bp, 11 predicted proteins | sample TergutLab28metaG_FD_92764 | JGI IMG/M metagenome (GOLD analysis project Ga0131853, IMG submission 92764) | Labiotermes labralis P1 segment gut microbial communities from Petit-Saut dam, French Guiana - Lab288 P1 (version 2) (version 2) | ecosystem: Host-associated > Arthropoda: Insects >...
AAACCGGTGAAAATATGCTATGCGAAAATTTTTAACATGTACCGGCAATAAAGCCGGCGGCCATAGGCCGATTTTGTGAAGCGAAATTACTGAGCTCAAAAAATGGTTCGTCTCTTGGGTTAGCGGACAAGTCTACTACATAACCACCGATAGCCTTTCATTTTTATGCCCGGAAAACATAGGCGGCACAATACAAGCAATCAAAACCTTGCACATACCCGAAGACCAAAAAGAAAAAAGCCACTTGCAAAATGAAAACCAAGTAAAGGGCGCATTGTCCGCACTTAATGAAAAAATGTGGAGCGAGTATAAAATAGATGCAAAGTGGCGCATTAGCATTTTTGTAGGCATGGCGCTTGCCGGCCTCGGCGATGCCGACGTCCCGCTCAAAATCGAGGATCTCAAAGGCTCGCAAGCAAAGGACAGCGCCGATGCGGACATAATACTGCGCAAAGTACGATCTGTTTTACAAAGCCGCACCTGCCTACCGACAAGCTCAACCACATCATGCACGGCTTAACAGGCACACTTAAACACGATACCACAATAAACACAAAGGCAACCGTAACAAAGACTATCCTAAAGTCTATTTATCGAGAAGTCAAAGAAAAAATCATGCAGTTTGTTGAGTACAAAATGATAGGCTTTGACGGAGCTGTATATAACGAAGTGACAACATGGATGCCTCTTACAGATGATGAAGCAAATGATGTTGTCAAGGTGTGCGTAGCAGGGGTGGAGATTTTTTGATAGCTCCATCATCAAAAATACTACCCCTTGCCCCTTGATGATCTGGAGGTAGCCAATACATAAAATTGAAAGAGGGGTTGTTCTCTGCGCACTTTTAGAGAACAACCCCATAATTACAATCTTTTGAAAAAACAAAAGCAACTAGACATAATGCCTGGTCGCTTTCTAAAGTTTTAATCAAGCCATACTGTGATAGCAAGCCCACCTGTAAAAAAATTTGGGGTTCGTGTATGGCTGGTATAGTGGAGAATACCGGACTTGAACCGGTGACCTCCTGACTGCCAGTCAGGCGCGCTCCCAACTGCGCTAATCCCCCTTTATTTCTAAGTCTGCCTTATGCCGACATCCTTAACAACAAGACTATTATTGCATAAAGGCCATAGTTTGTCAAGTATTTTTATATAAAAGGGAGAAGAAAAGCCTACTGTGTAGCAAGTGTATTTGACAGCAGCTCGATAAATATCTCGTTGCTTACAAAATCTCCTCTTTTAATCATCTCCAAAATTTCCTCTTTTTTAGCATATCTTGCATCAATTGTTTCTCCTTCTTGCAAAACCACGTCCTCCAAGTCAAAGTCCTGTTTAAATAGCCAGATGTCAACATGGGCGTCAGCTCGTGTGTATGAGGCAGCTATTTTGACTTTATCCGCCTCAGCATCAAGGCCTGTTTCTTCTTTAACTTCTTTCAGCACTCCAGCGAGGCTGTCATCACCTGCCACAGCCGAGCCTCCGGGAAATTCCCACATACCGGGGAATCCTTTTGTGAGCGCGCGCTTGGTGATTAGGTATTCGTCTTTGCTGTTTTGCAGCATCGCTATTACTACAAGGTGGTAGCCACCTTCGGGCATGGGGTCTATGCGGCGGTGAACCTTGCCTGTTAAGTTGCGGTTTTCATCGTATACATCCCACATCTCATCTTTTGCCGAATTTAAATTCATCCACCCTTGCAGATAACGGAAAAGCACGGGCTCTATGTTCGGAAAGCGTAGCTTTGCGGGCAGGGCATCGAAAAGGGTGGTTTCCGCCATCTCGTAGTCGGGCAATGCTCCCAGCTCGTGGATTTGTGCCAGGAAAATTTGGGTGTTGTAGCTTTCGGTTGGGAATTGCGCGTAGTAGTCAAAAGCGTGAGTGATGTCAAATCTTAACGCGCCCGTTTCCTCGAAAAGCTCGCGTTTGGCTGCTTGAAGAGGTGTTTCTCCCGGCTCTATATGGCCTCCGACTGTCTCGAAAGTATCCCGGCTCTTGGCACGGCAGAACAGCCATTTGCCTTGATATCTCACATACACACTCACAAAATGATAGCTGCCAAGCTCGCCTGCGGGTACACATCGCGACTGCGCTTGGTCAAACACCCAATCCAACATACGGCTAAACAACACGGGCGTGATATTTGGGAATCGCAGGCCCTCCGGCAGACGATCAAACAGACCGATTTCGGCCATTTCATAATCAGGCATATCGCCCAGCTCGTAGATATCCGCATAAAATACCTGCACCGCCGAATACTGCTGCGGATGTCGCACTATGTAGTCAAAAGCCGGGGTGATGTCAAACTTTGCAGCACCCGTCTCCTCAAAAAGCTCTCGCTTGGCTGCTTGAATCGGTGTCTCTCCGGGCTCGATGCGTCCGCCCGCCGTCTCATACACATCCCGCGTCTTTGCGCGACAAAACAGCCATTTACCCCCATAACGCGCAAACACCACCACGAACAAGTATGCCTTTAGCTGCCCCAAAGCCACCGCGCGCACCTGTGCTTCGCTGATATCAGGGATGGCTTTTGGCGCGAACAAGTCAATTTTTTCAATAAGAGCGCAGTTGTTTTCATCATTGAATTCCATCCGCACAGCCCACGGCATGATTTTTGACATGGCCAAGAAGTCATCAACACCGTAATCGGGGTCAAAATAATTGATGATGGTCGACAGAGCCGTGCCATGTGTGCCAACGGCGATAGTTTTGCCCTTATGCTTTGCTAGCACCTCGTTTAACGCAGCGATATTGCGGGATTGCACTACATTCAGGCTCTCGCCTCCACATGCGTGATAATCAAAATCAGCCCATTGAAGCCGCACATTCTCCCAAAATTCATCTGCGGCAAGCCATCTGTCAGAAGGCTTACGCTCCCGTAACCCCTCAAAAAGCTCAATCTCAAGCCCGGCCTGCGCCGCAAATGGAGCAATGGTGTCCATGGCGCGTTTATAAGGGCTGGATGCCAACACCTGCACCCCTTTATCTTGCAAAAATTCGGTGACAATCTCGCAATCCGCAAGGCCTTTTGGCGTGAGCGGCCGCGTCGCTTCGTCTTTATACTTATGATCCGTTTCACAATGGCGGATGAAATAGATTGTTGTCATTTTTATCTCCTTTTTTGTAGCGGTATAAATTGCCGCTGTGTTGATGTAATTAATTTTAGCATAAATAAGTAATAGGTTCAAGTGAAGGATATTTATGCACCATTGCCTATAGCATGTATTATTTTGACTGTACAGGCAATATTTTGGATTATTTTCATAGGATATATTAGCGGCAGGGGAGATAACCCCCTCGCAATATATTTTCAGGAGGTATTTCGATGAACAACGTAGCGGGTACGCACCACGGCGGCTCATTTGGCCCCACTACAGACAACACAATGATGTTGCTGTTAGTTTTACTAATGCTCAACCCGGGGATGTTTGGAGACAACATGATGATGATGCTTGTGTTGTTTATGATGATGTCCGGGGGCAAGATGTTTTAATGCAGGGGCGGCCCATTGGCCGCCCGCTTTTTGTTTTATGGCCAAAAGATAACGATAACAAAAGATAACACTTACTATCAAAAAAGTTCATAAAAAATCTTGACATGTACATTTATTTATGATACAATCATGTTAAGAAACACTTCTTGCACTAAGGCTACACAAAAAAATACATAGGAGGAACTATCTAATGAAAAAGAAATTTTATTCACTACTGTTGGTGTTTATTTTTGTGTTCAGTTCTGTCGGTGTTGTATCAGCACAGGTGCAGCCAGATGATAACCATTCCTTCCTAGATGGCGTTCTTACGATTAATGATTTATTTGAATACGAAGGCTTTGCGCAGCTGGAGCTTGAGGCTGCATTATCATCAGGCTTTACCGCAGAGAGGCTAATGAATCAAAACCGCTCTTTTATGTACGTTGATGCGCTCTTTGATTCAATGCCGCGCAATAGGGCTGATGAGATTATATTCCCCGAATATTTTGGAGGCATATATCTTGACAGTGATGGAAATTTGGTGATTACGGTAGTTGAATCCGCTTTTGCGGATGTGCGCTCCGGTGATATTATGCGTGCATCTGAGCTTGACGGTATCTCAATTAGGCTTGTTGAATTTTCACATAGCGAATTGCTTGACACAATAGAGCGTCTGATTCAGATTACTCCGAGCGAGCTTGCATATGGCGAATGCTTGGGGTTTAGCTGGTGGTTAAGCGAGAGGGATAACAGAGTTGTTGTAGGGCTTTTTGATTATGGGGATGAGCAGATTGCTTGGTTTAGGGAGTCTGTTCTTGATTGCGCTACTATTATTTTTGAGCACTCGTCAAGTGTTCAAAGATATGATGAAATACTTGATGACGCTTATGTTGGGATTGAGCCGTTTGTTATTTTAAATCCCAATATTAATCCCGGTAGACGTATTTATATTAATGGCGGAAGGCTATCCGTCGGTTTTAGAGTTAGGAGTATTTTTGACAGCAGAGATGTTGGTTTTGTTACTTCTCCTCATGGTAGAGCCGCTTGGAATGCAGATGTAAGAGTAGATTCACTGGCAGGCTCTACTGTCGGCAGAGTGGAAGGGCAAGTTTTTAGCGGTGGTGTTGATGCCGCGTTTGTGAGATTAACAAACATCCGCTATGCGCCAACCAACGTTTTGCCTCCGCCCATTGCAGGCAACCTCGTCCCCGTCACGAGGATTCCTATCCAGGGCTCAATAATCTTTCAAGTAGGAGCTACGCATGCTGAGAATCATCCTCCTCGCACAGGCCTTATGTCTGCCGAAGTAGTCAGCACAAATGCTTCTACAAGGATTAACAATGTGCTATTACACTCACTAATTCGAGTTATTTATCCTCATAACATTCCAGGGCCGACAGTAGGAGATAGCGGAGGAGCAGTCTGGAATCCTGACCGAACAGCAGCTGGATTACACGCTGGATCTTTTAGGGCGCAGGATGGGACAATATTCGGATACTCAGTTAGAGCAGGATTGGTCTTAAATGCGCTTAGTGTAGAAATGTATTAATATCAAAACTTATCAACCACCCCAACCTCACCGTTTTGGTGAGGTTGGGGTGGTTGACTCCATGTAGCTTGTATCGCTTATACAGCAAAAGAGGTGGTAAAATGTTAAGCATAAAAAGGGTTTTTGCTTTATGTGCGGCTTTTATATCCTGTCTAGCTTTGGGCTCATGTAATTCTTACATCGAACAAACAGAACAGGAAAAACCAGAGCCTACTCCGTCTGTCGCACGCCCCCGTCAGTTTCGTATACCTGTCGATCCAAATCACTCAACTCCAAGCGAAATTATTGTGCCAATAGGAGAAATTGAAGTCAGCAGAACAGAAATACGTATTTTAATAGAAAATCAATCAGGAGTTAATTTCCAAGTTGGGGGCCAATGGGAGATTGCTCAATTTGTCGATGAGCGTTGGCAGCCGATCTCCTTCCGTCCTGAAATCGACAGAACAATCCCTATGCTTGACATTGGCATGCTCTTTACTTTATTCGCCGAAGGGATTCGCGGTGACGGTACTAACTGGTATTGGCTTTTTGGTGAATTACCTCCAGGTCGTTACATGTTCATCAGACACTATGATTCCCCTGAACTTGGCCCGGTTTATCAATGGCCGCGCGAGGGTAGAGAGTTTTTGATGATCGAATTCACGATAGACGAAGATACGCCGATATCCCTGCCTCCGCAGCCATCCGGAATTGTGCGCGGGCGTTCATTTTTTCCGCCCTTTGCCCCAAACCACACAGTCACAAGCGAGCTTGTTCTGCCAATAAGCCAAGCAGAAGTTAGCAAGACTCAGATACGTTTTCAGGCAGAAAATCAATCAGAAATAAATTTTATATACGGAGCACCTTGGGAGATTGCTAAATTTATAGACGGGCGCTGGCATCCCGTGCCGTTTCGGCCGGAAATAAACGCGCAGACGCTTGAGTTTTTCTCTGTTTACCTAATGTTTGCCGGAGAAACCAAGTATGTTTACGTTGATTGGGATTGGATTTTTGGCGAGCTGCCTTATGGCCGATTCATGTTCATTCAAAGCTATTTTGAATATATGCCCGACCAGCCTTTTTTCTTCCCGATACACGGCAGGGAGTTTTTGATGGTTGAGTTTGCCATATGCGAGGATACGCCGATAACTCTTCCTCCGCAGTAGATAATCAATTACGTGAGAGGAAGTAATAAAATGCCCGAAAGAAAAAGATTTTTTGGCCCATGGATGGTCTTTATAGTCTGTATGATTTTAAGCTCATGTAATTCTTACATCGAACAAACAGAACCAGAAAAATCAGAGCCTACTCCGTCTGTCGCACGCCCCCGTCAGTTTCGTATACTTGGCGCTCCGGATAACATAACTTCAAGCGAAATTATTTTGCTGGCAAGCGAAACGGAGGTTAGCAGGACGGGTATACGTTTTCAGGTGGAAAATCAGTCTACAATTAATTTCCATTATTCTTATCCTTGGGAGCTTGCTCAGTTTGTAGATGAGCGTTGGAATCCAGCTCCCTTTCTTCCGGGAATTGATTCGACATCATTTGTATTCCCCCTCATTAAGCACTTGCTCCTCGCCGAAGAAACTAACGAATCCAATATTAACTGGGATTGGCTCTTTGGAGAATTGCCGCCGGGTCGTTACATGTTCATCCGATACTATGATTCTCCTGAGCTTGGCCCGGTTTATCAATGGCCGCGTGAAGGCAGAGAGTTTTTGACGGTTGAGTTTGTAATTGACGAGTATACGCCGGCAGCTCTTCCTCCGCGTAATTGAGCAAAGTGGCTCGTTGCACGAGCAAGACAAATCATTGTTTCGGGCGGCCAATTACTGCCCGTTTTTTACTTGCTCTTTTATGGAAAATAGTGTATACTGATGGTGAAGGATTTGCCATGGAAGAAGGTTGATAAATATGCTCTGTAATAAATGCAAAACACTGTTAACAAAAGATGAGGATGTCTGCCATAATTGCGGTGCCGCTGCGGCTATCCGCAGGCGCGGGCTCTCGCGTGTTGTTGTTATGCTGGTGCTGATGCTGGTTTTGGCGGCGGCGGGCGGAGCTTTGGTGCTTAATATGGTGGTGTTGGATGAAAATGAGAGCATACTCTCGTTTATAGCAGGGTATTTTCGGGCAGATAGCCCCGATGGCGGTGATTTGCCATCAAGTTCCGGGCCGGATGCTACACCCGCTCCACTTCCGGGCGCTTCGGGCGCGGCTTCTTATGAGAATTTAGAGCAGCAGCTGAATGTCGCATTGACGGCTATTGAGGCTTATGTGCGGGACGGCTCGCAGTTTGTGCCGTTCATATCCCGAATGGGGCATTTGTTTGATGCCTCCGCGCAAGAATTTGTTACATTGCAGCGGCTGGTGGACAAGGGTGTTTTAAGTGAAAATTACGTGCAAGTAGAAGCTGCGATTCTGTTTTTGCGCCCTGTTGACTTCATGCCGTTTGAGGAGATCATGCTCTCAAATTCGGACAGGCATAGGATATTTCTTGCGTATGATACAACTCTTGGCGTCGGGCTGATATCCGGTGAGGGCAGGCATGTTATTTTCCGCGAGAATCTAAACGAACTGATTGCCGGCTATGATTACAGGCAGGGCGAGGTGCGGCTGCCTTTGCGGGATGATTGGGAGTTTGCGGCGATATTAAACGCGGTTCATGCGTGGGTTTCGCCTATGGAGTTCGCCTTAGAAGCCCGCTATATCGCCATTAATGATGTTTATGCCTTTGCGGCCATCTCAAGCGGAGATGATGGAGCGATTCGCAATTTCATCCTACGGCTGGGTGCCGGCGGTTTTTATGTAGTTATGGCTGATTTTGAGGATGCGCGGCAGTTTATTGTTGATATTAACAATCTTTTGCCTGATTTTTATCTGGGGCTGCTGCCCGATTATGACATCACCCGCATCACGCTTATCAGCAACGTTCATTTTCATATCATAATAGAGGATATGCGCGGCGAGGGACTTATTGACGAATACGCCAATATAGTGTTTTTATCCGGCAACAATGAATTTGTATATATGATTTTTGATAATGAACAGAGGTTTTTGGGGCATCTCACGCCGAACGTGGGCTGGCGCGTTGAGTATGTGGCCAGTTTTACTCAGGCGCGCGAGCTTATGATGGAGCTAAGTGCCAATCCGCCGTTTTATGTGTTGAGGCAGGAATAGGCGGGGCGGGCGATTGATAATCGCCCTTGCGGTTGTTCTTGACTTTATAGCACTTCTTTGTTTATAATAATTAATTGGGGGCTAAAAATGATTGCGCTGAACATTCCCGATATTAAAGGCTTTATGGCAAAGCTGCTCCGCGAAAATACCTTTGATAGCTTTGAGCTCAGACACCTGATTATTGATTCATTTGCCCGCTTTGAGATTAACGGGGCCGCGCCCGTCAAGGATCTGGGCTTTTGCACATGGGGCGTTATGCGCAAGTATGCTTTTGAGATAATTAAGGGTGAGCAAGCGCCGCGCACGGTCAAAGCAGTGCTGGGGCTTAATGCCGAGAAGACACAGACGGGGTTTCCGGCTTCGGCCGCATTGTTTTGCAACATAATCTTTGAAAACGGCCGTATTATTCTAATCACAGGGCAAAGCCCCAAGAGCTTTACGCTTGACAAAAGCGATGAGCAGAAATGGGATAGCGCGATACAATCGTTTCTTACAAAAAACGGTATCACATATGATGAAGAAATCAATTCAATAACGAAAGGGGAGCAAGAAACAAATGACGAAGGGTAATTTATCAATAAACTCAGAGAATATTTTGCCGATAATTAAAAAATGGCTTTATTCAGACAGGGATATTTTCGTGCGAGAGCTGGTATCAAACGCGGCTGACGCCATTACTAAGCTAAATCGCTTAGCAGGCATGGGCGAGGCTGATTTGCCTGAGGATGAGGTTTTTGAGGTGCGTTTAGTGCTGGATAAAGAGGCGCGCACGATTAAGTTCATAGATAACGGCATTGGTATGACTGCCGACGAAATTGAAAAATACATTAATCAAATAGCCTTTTCTGGCGCTACCGACTTTATCAACAAGTATCAGGAGCATGATCAGGACGAAAGCAAGAGCGAAGCTGAGATTATCGGCCATTTCGGGCTTGGTTTTTATTCCGCGTTTATGGCGGCGGGGCGTGTTGAGATTGATACGCTGTCATATCAGGCGGGGGCAAAGCCTGCGAAATGGGCTTGTGACGGCGGCATTGAGTACGAGATATCCGAGGGCACACGCACAGCGCGGGGTACTGAAATCACGCTGTTTATCTCTGATGACGCGGTGGATTTTTTAGAGGATTATAAGCTGCGCGGCGTTATCAAAAAATACTGCGGCTACTTGCCTGTAGATATCTACTTCGACAATGCCGCACTTAAATCAGACGATACTAAAGAGCAAACCCCCATCAATGACAAAAACCCGCTATGGACAAAGCGCCCGGCGGACTGCACCGATGAGGAATACAAAAAATTCTTCCATCAGCTTTTTGTGGACTTTAACGAGCCGCTTTTCTGGATACATCTTAATGCGGATTACCCCTTCCGCATGAAAGGCATTTTGTATTTCCCAAAATTAAAGCATGAGCTGGAATCTATTGAGGGGCAGGTAAAGCTGTTTTCAAATCAGGTGTATGTGGCAGAGAATATACGCGAGGTTATCCCCGAATTTCTGCTGCTGCTCAAAGGCGTGATTGATTGCCCCGACTTGCCACTGAATGTCAGCCGCAGCTTCTTGCAAAATGATGAGAACGTGGCTAAGATGAGCGGGTACATCATCCGCAAAGTCGCGGATAAGCTTACGAGCCTTGCGGATGACAGCCGCGAGGATTACAATAAATACTGGGATGACATCAACCAATTCATCAAATACGGCTGTATCCGTGAGGATGATTTTTACGACAAATGCAAGGATGCCGTACTTTACAAAACCACGGGCGGCGATTATTTGACACTTGAAGAATATCTTGCGCGCAATGAAGAGAAGGCCGGAAAAAAAGTGATTTATGCAGATAGCGAGAATCAGCAGTCGCAGTATGCAAAGCTGTTTGCCGGGCAGGGCATTGACTGCGCTTTGCTTACAACAAAGCTGGATGTGCCTTTCATACAGCTTGTCGAGCGCAAGGAGGAGGAGATCAGCTTTGTGCGTATTGATGCCGAGCTGAGCGAAGCAGTAAAAGATGAGGATGACGGGGCTGATTTTAGCGCGCTGATTGAGCTGTTTAAGGCAAGCCTGGGTGATGCCGCCCCCGAAATTGAGGCGGCGGCCTTAAAAGATGCGGATATCCCCGCAATAATACTCGTGAGCGAAGATAGCCGCCGTATGCAGGAAATGATGAAGCTCTACGGCGGCATGATGCCGATGGGGGATATGCCCGGGGGCGAAAAACTGGTACTAAATAAGAACAACCTCGCCGCACAAAAACTGCTGGCCGCCGTTGATAGCGGCCTAACCGAGCAAAACAAACTTGCGGCCGCCTTTATGTACGACGTGGCGCGTCTGGCGCACAGCCAGATGGATGCTGTGGCTTTGGAGGGGTTTGTCGCGCGCAGCTGCTCTTTGTTGGATGGGTTTATTGGAAAGGGTGATTGAGGTGTCAGATGATTTTAATGCATCCATCTGAGAATTCTCATGAAGGTGTGTGTACCTGCGAATTCTGATGGAGTATCTTAAACAAAAAACTCTAGATCAAGATTCATATGAAAATTTTAACCAAGGAGAGTTTTAGCATGACTGCTAACAAAAAAATCTGGAGCGAAGAAGCCTACATGAAATACCCCAAACAATGGATTGTATTCGTAGAAATGGAGTGCGACCCGGAAACCCATAAATACATGGGCGTCGTGCATTTTGTCACAAATAGCAAAGACGAGGCTTATGAAGCCGAAAGAGCATTGGGGCGAAGCAGGGGCAAGTCCGTGGTTATAGAGGGCTTTAATGACACACCACAAATTGGAGGTTTGTCATTGTGGCGGCGATAATTATTCCCTTTGAATTTAACAGCCTTGGGCGAGTAGACTTTATTGCCGATGTCGTGACAAGTGATTTCAAGTCTTTCAAGGGCGTTCGCTTCAAATTGGATTCCGGCTCGGATTTCACAACCATAGACAGCAAAGATCTGTATAATCTCGGCTACACGCGAGGATTTTTGGAGAACTGCCCTTTTCATCACTTAAGTGCGTCAACAGCCTCAAGCAACATCCGCTTGCAGTATATAAAAAATGTTTCGATAAAATTTATCGAGCGTGAAATTCAAAATTGCCGAATTTTCTTTGCTCTTGATTCGCAGCTTCGCAGTTTGTTTGGTAGCGACATTTTGAAATATTT
>Ga0131853_10022784_pt1 | contig 11327 bp, 3 predicted proteins | sample TergutLab28metaG_FD_92764 | JGI IMG/M metagenome (GOLD analysis project Ga0131853, IMG submission 92764) | Labiotermes labralis P1 segment gut microbial communities from Petit-Saut dam, French Guiana - Lab288 P1 (version 2) (version 2) | ecosystem: Host-associated > Arthropoda: Insects >...
CATAACACCAGCACGCCTCAAGTCAGCCTACACAACACAACAAGTACTCGCTAGCTTCTGAAGATGGACGTATTAACGTCTGAAACATGTTGAGCAATATATAATAAAGCAAGTGTCATCTAGCTGGTCAACCTTTATTCAAATATCAAGATGATGCACGGTCCAATACGCATAAGAGCTTACTGTGTTACGTTCCAATCATTTAAGTTCAAATCACATAATCTTCTTCTGTAATTTCACGCCGCTAATTAGTCAGTGACGCTGATACAGAGTTTTCGAACGAACCATGCACACGTTTGGGTGGTGGCAGCATATGGAAATGTTGGTGCAACTTTACTTTATATCTTGCAGTTCACCGGGATGAACAACATAGTCTCATATGCCATTTTTGCATGTAACATAAACTACGCGTCTTCGATATCTATTATTGTTTTTTTTTTCTTCTCAGAAACGAAGTGAGCCTACTCCAATTTGTATTTACCCTTGAATCTGATATGCCCATGCGTACATTACAGTGTGTTTCAATTACGGTATAAATGCTTCCCAATAGAGCGTCTGCGCCTTATTTGAACCAGTGCTAATTTGCAAATGAAGCTGTGCAGTGTTTTAATTATAGAACGGGAGTAATTTGATAGGCAGTCTGTTGTAACAGGTGAATCAGTTAGGGTATATTTGAATCACTGAAGACATTTTTTCTCATCCTCTTTCGCTTGGAATTCTGATGGTCCACAGCTTAGTTGTGTGCTATAAAATAATTATTCCTTTATATGTAGCACAATGACCTACTTATCTTTCCCTGTCGCCATAGTTTGTACAGTTCAGAATTAAAAATTACGACATTCCATTACACGGTCACTTAATGTTCTTGTCAAATTGATGTACTTCTTGATCCTTAAAGCTGAAATTTGAACTTGAAAAGTCGTCTGTAGATATGAGGCTAGTGTTTTTTCGCACATCTTAAAAGATGTTAAATTTTAGATTAATAACTGTCTTCATACCTGCTAGTGTAAATTAGATTTGTATACTTTTCTTTTCTTTGAACAATGACCTAGATGGCTAAAAATTAAAAAAAAAAACCTTCTCCTTTAGCGGCCTGTAAAGTTAGAAAAATTTTCAGTTCCAAGTTTTTTGGGAATTTGAATCTAATAGTACCTAGGCCGTCCAAGAAATTCCCTGCCCCCTAATAGAACGGAAAAAGTCAGCTCGATCTAACTGACGCCATCACATTTGTCTTGCACATATACTTTAGTAATATCCTCCCATATACTTCACTTCTGTTATCAACCAACAACTGCACTTATATAACTTTCACATACATTTTAAAAACACTTAAAATCACTCCGACATGTTTCGATCTTGTCAGATCATCATCATGGAGCTTTGTTGTTCCTTGCTAAAGTTATATTACAATATTCACAATTTAATTCGTTTTTGCAAACAAGGTGTTGTGACAGCATGTCATGTTGTGTAGGAATGTGTTGTAGAGAGAGCATTTGTCTAGCCAACACATTCCTACACAACATGACATGCTGTCACAACACCTTGTTTGCAAAAACGAATTAAATTGTGAATATTGTAATATAACTTTAGCAAGGAACAACGAAGCTCCATGATGATGATCTGACAAGATCGAAAAACGTCGGAGTAATTTTAAGTGTATTTAAAGTGTTTTATGTGGAAGCTACATAAGTGCAGTTGTTGGTTGATAATAGAAGTGATTCTACAAAAATGCACGATGCAACAATAAGATTTATATCCTCCCATCTACTCTGAGATTCACATCTTCAGTGCACTTCTTTTTTTACTAATACTAATATTTATAAATTTCACATTTTCCATGTGTGCTGCCTGTGACATTCGTCTCCTTTCCTAAATTTCTTATCCTAATAATACCTAATGAAGAGTATGTATGATACTGAAGTTCTGTTTCTGTACCACGTTATACAGATCTGGCGAATTTACGTTCCTCAACCTTAAGTCTTGTTCCTCCCATCATTTGAGACTATACAATTTCAGAGTTCCACAAACTTTCGGAGTATATACGTCCTGTGTTGTACAGTTCACTACGCTGTTCATGTCACCAGGGTTTAATTGCTAATGAAATATTTGTCTCCCGAGATGAGGGCGTTGACACTAAATACGCACACTCCTTAATTGGCGCACTGTTGCCAAGCTTATTTAAACCCTAGCGAGTCACAAAATTTTAATCGAATATTCAAGGTGAGAAAGATGTAAGAATGTCCATGTTCATACCATAAAGACATATGGGGAAGTGGAGGTGTAATTCCACTCAGTCTTAACTTCAGCAGTAGATGGAGGTGAGTGTGCAACTTTACGCCCCCTCAGCCTTACCACCGGGAAAAGGTGCCTTGTACACACTGAATAAGATTCAGAGTGGACCTCAGAACCGGTCTAGACCATTTGGAGAAGGGAAAATTTTCTTGCCCCTACCGTGACTCGAATCCCAGACTGTCCAGCCCGTAGCCTAGTCGTTATAGTGGCAAAACATCACATTATTACTTATGATTAATATGTGGCACTGTTAACCGATCCCTCCATGTCTGTGTGTTACTACTGAGGAGACACCATAGTATTCTTAGTCAGACGATAATATTTCTGTGAAGATTTCGCTTCGATCAAATGTGCTGAAAGATTGTCAACCGCATCATGTATAGCTAATCTCGAAGGTTTCGGAGACTGAATCTGCCTCTGTCATCAGCGTCGAAATATCTAATCAACATGCACGTCACAAGTTTCGTGTTGAAACCCAGTAAATCCTCAGAGATTAAATTCATTGGGCTTGGCTAAACTGCATTAACACACCCAAGGCTTGACTCACAAGACTGGTTACTTAAACAAATAGGGACAATTCCTTCTGGACGCATTAAGCAACTAGGTGCTGTTGGTTCATATCCGCGCAAGATTGTTAAAAGAAAGAAATCTGTGTTAAGATCCAGTGTTGCTTATATAGCGAGGGACTGAGTGTCGCATGATGCAAACCTTCACAAGGTCTTAAAATTAAAAAAGTTTGTGAAGATTCCAGTGTTGTGGGATGTGAGGCCATATCGCTGGGTGAGTATTGCCCAACGTTTCGAAGTATTGTACTGCACTACAATACTTAGAAACGTCGGGCAATACCAAACACCACGGGGGCACGTCCCAGAACACTGGAATCTTCAGCAGAACCGCTATGAAAACCTCAGATCTGTAATAGTCCCACCTTCAGCATATTTACACAGTTATGTGCACTGCACGGAAAGCAAACATGTGTTCTGTGTGAGGCAAAGTAACATTAAGAGAATAGCATAACACTGTCATTGCGAAGCAAAGACAGCTAAGTGTTAACAGACATATTAAGGCACAAAATCTGTTTATGTTTTTGACATTTTTTGTCGGTTATATCCTGTCCGTGTTTTGGTACATAAACAAGAAAAATGAAGTGACCTTTTTTTGTTTGCCTGCCTGTTAAAGTGCGTCGTTTTAGAAGAGTTCACTTCCGAAAATTTTGAAAGAGAATAGATCGCTCAAAATCGCGTTTTTTTTTAATGTTTCTGATATTCTTGAAAAATGTGGAATGTGATATTGGCATGGTGCTGTTAACCTTTTGACGCCTAATGTCAATTATAGTGGTCGTACCGCACCGCTAACCTCTAAAGTTTCATTTTATATATTTATTCAACAAATACAGGTTCTGAATATTTTAAACATGGTATATACTCTCCGTTTTTTTCTCTTCAAAATGCAGTTTGTTTCATAATTCTAACATATTTTGTTCCTGTATTATTCACATTTTATATACAGGGTGTGCTAAAATTAAAAAAAATAATTCCGGCGCCAAAAGGTTAATTGGTAAGTGTAAATTTATTACGTAAGTATATACGGTGCTGTGGCCATTATTTTCTGTATGCAAGCCTGAAATATGTTTCGAATACAGCATTGCGAGAAATACTTCTTCACGGGGCGAGTAGCTGCAGTCTTAACAGCCAGCCAGTCATGAGAGAATCGCCTTCGTAAAGGATTACGTGTAAAATAAAATTACACATTCACTTAGTTTTTTTCTGTGCATTTTAACGTTGCATATTTACGTCCACAATTTCTTACTTGCCTGAAAAGCGTATTTCATCTTGGGACAGTTCTAACAGTCCGGTGAATCCATCTGGACTTTCCACGCGAGTGAGTTTATTCTGTAACTCCTTCTGCATCGTGTGACATATTGCAACTGCCTTTGCTCGCAACTGAGGGATATACAATGTGCTGTTTGCCGCATGAACAAAAGACACGTGGTGCAATGACAGAACTGGCAACATACACAAAAAAAATAATTTTATACCCATAATTTGGTTTAAATATTCTAAACGATAATAATCAGCACAGATTTCTGTGGCAGAATAGCAATGGCTGGCTCGGTTATCGGGCTTCAACACACGTAACTCTTTCATATAAATTTTATCGTCTTATGTGAGAAAAATTACATCGACGCCTTCTTTGCGACGCCAGAGTTGTGCGTCTGCTTGCGGCGGTTTGTCAGACAGGCTTTTGAACATAAAATCCCGAAGAATATGCAGCGTCTTTCAAATTAAAGTCTCTACTTAATCATGTTTGCCTACTAATTTTCTTCATGGTCATACTTAAAGCAGCTGATAAATACATTAAAAGTCACTTTAATTATCAACCAACAAATACACTTACATAAAATCACACATTAAAACACTTAAAATCGCTCCGACATATTTCGATCCTAAGATCATCCTCAGGGAGCTACGTTGTTCCTGCTAAAGTCATTTTAAAAACACTCACAAAATAATTCCATTATATTTACAGGGTGTTGTGGCAGCATATCTGTAATATAATTTATATTTATTAAGTAGTATTAAGTATTAAGTAGTTGTTGGTTGATAGTTAAGGTGATTCTACGAAATGCGTGGTGCAACAATAAGGACATTAAAAGATAGTTTCTAAACTCTTATAATAAAACCAACTATATCCACTAATTTCTTAAATTTATTTTTGGAATAAAACTCTACATGTTTCGAACAGTTTCTCTGTCCAACATCAGCAGTTTTTCACTGTACACACAGCAATGGTGTATGTCATACAGGTTTGCTGATAGCTTGCAAGCAGGAATGGACGGAACGTCCTGATCCTACTCGCAAGCTGTCAGAAAACCTATATGACTTGTACCATTGCTGTATGTACAGTGAAAAACTCCTGATGATGGACAGAAGAACTGTCCGAAACATGTAGAGTTTTATTCCAAAAATAAAGTTGGAAAATTAGTGCATCTAATTGGTGTTATTATAAGAATTTATCACGATGTACGGTCATCTGAAAGTCAGTTTCTAAACGTAGGCCCATATCGCGCTCCGCTGGACAATTTCATCGTGGACCAAAATGTTGGTGTAAATTTCGTCCTTTCCAGCACTACAGACGGCTTGCGAAAAAGACTCCGGCGATCGAGTCACAGTGGTACATCGTAACTTTTATAGGAGTCGTAAAGAATATGAAACACCCACTTTCAGTTAAACCGTATGACAGCGGTAAAACATGTAAATTAGTCTGGGAGGAATATTGACTACCGAATCTTACATTAAGCTAAAAAACATGAATTCGGTCTTAAGGTTTGGAGTTATTCTTATAGGAAGACGGTTGCGAATACCCTGAATTTATTCGCTTGAACAAATCAAGGAAGAATAGAGAGTCGTGTTATTAGTGTCGTTGGTTTTTATTGTTATTAACCATGACCCAGAACATTTGCAAGATGAGCGTAAATAATCGGTAAACGAAGATTGGGAAGGGAGCTCTTTCTTCCTTACTTACCTGTGCGGCTAAAATTGTCATCGGGGCTGGGAAAACCGACGAAATGTCTCAACAACCATAGTTGATTATCTGGCTGAGGCTCGAACCATATTTATGTATTCACGGCTTTACCATGACAAGATAAAGTAAAGAAACTAATAACAGTAAATCCATGCTGTCCCTCAAAATCTCTTATGTTCTTGTCTTTGTTTTAACAATACAGGCAATCTACGTATAAACGTAACAATGAGGCGCGTTCGCGTAACCGTTGTAGCCTTAAGTTTCCAGCATTCAATGCGCATGCGCCATATTATCATCTGTAGTCTGTCCGGCTGTACCTGTATTAAATATTCAACACTTATATTAATATAATCGCCAACCTATAGCGTATAATCTATTCAAGATTAGCAGTTTTATTATTTTATACTAAAATGAATGAAATTTTATATATATATATATATATATATATATATATATATATATAAGACGAAAAAGTACAAGTAAATAGATTTATTGGTAATTTTTCATCTTATGTTTATAAAATTTTATTTTTAGGTATGGATTATGTATATAAAGCCTGTAATCCAACAATCCTAAACTTATCTTTTTTTTTCCACCTTATGTCATAAACGGCACGTTTTTCGGAAGTAAGCAATTGAACATAAAATGTGTGTTCTGATTTTCTGTAAAACTTCTCTCTAAAACATTTCTGGTTCTAAGAAGAATTCAGCGAAATGCTATCTTAAATCTACATAGGTCTTAAATCTACATAGGTCTTCATGTAAATTATCCCTTATTCTTGACAGATGTTAATGAAACTTTAATTTTTTCCACAGAATTTCGAAATATACTCATATATCAAATTTCATTAAAATCCGTTCGGTGGGAGTCGAGCTGCTCCATGTTGACAGACGGCCGGGCCGACAGACATACATGACGCAACTAGTGGTCGCTTTTCACAATTTTGCGACGGCGCTTCATGAAGGCAGATAAACGTTACCTAAGGACGGAACATCGACCTAACTGTAGCGTTCTGTAACGAAAATCAACCACGATAGTACGAGATTTGAGACTGGGAGCGTAGGTTTGCTGAAGATTGACGTCTTCTGGGATGTTACGTCATGTCTGCTGGTAGCACGTGTCCACCATTTCAAAGGATCGTAATGCCTTTATCTCCAGTGTGAAGCGTGCTTGCTGTAATCGGACTGCTCGGCCCCGAATCGCTCGTAACGTCAGGGACAGCGTAACATTCCAGACGACCAGAACCTGCAACACAAGACAGACCAACAGAAAGTTAACCTCCTGCCTCGTATTGTATGGGTTACGAGTTTGAATCTTAGCCCAGAGATCGGTTGACCTGACGTTTCTCCTTCCAAGAATATTTGAAATATGGTAGGTAGGTTTCACCCTTTTTACAGGCAACGAAGGCCCTTAGGGTGAGTAGAGGTATAGCTCTACTCTTTCTAGGACCTCGGCACTGGATGGGGTCAGCCCCAAGCCCCGACCGCCCCTACCCCCGGGAAAGACCCGGTACCCATTTTACAGGAGGCTGGGTGAGCCCCAGGGCCGGTCTGGACGGGCGGAAAATCTCGTCCCTGCCGGGATTCGATCCCGGACCGTCCAGCCCGTAGTCAGTCGCTATCCCGACTAAGCTACCGGGACCACATTTGAGATGTAGCACGTACCTTAAATTAGGAAACAGCCGATTTTTAGGTGCTTTCGCAAAATTGCGAGAGGCGTTTATAGCTTCGTCATCTGTCCGTCCGTCTGTCCCCATGGAAAAACTCGGCTCCTACCGAACGGATATTCATGAAATTTTATATGTGAGTCCTTTCCGAAAATCTGTCGAGAATATTCAAGTTTCATGAAAACAGGACAAGAATAACGGGTATTTTACATGAAGACCACTAGACAATTTTGATCATATCTCGCTCACTTCTTCTTAGAAAGAGAAGTGTGAGACTGAAACTGTAGAGGAAATCAAAACACAAATTGTAAGTTCATGAACTTTTTTTTTTCTAAAATCGTGCCATTTGTGAGATAATGTAAACAAATATTGTAGAGCGGGACAGGCCACGGACGACAATATGGCGCATGCGCATTGCATGCTGGATGACTAAGGCTACAAACACATACCCAGAATATGTAATACTGCTTTTCCACAGCAACAATGGTAGCACGAACGCGCCTCAAATTTAGGTTATACGTACATTGCCTGTCTTGTTTCTACGTCTTTTCGAATTCACTCTTCACTAATCGACGCGTATGTAATTATTCCACCATTGCTCGCTACTCATCTCTCACCATCCACTGACTATGGGGTGTGCGATAACTCTGATGAGGCACGACATGAATTTTCTATAGTGTAAGTTGAGAACTTCATATCTGACCGACTCTTCGCCGGTAAAAGGGTAGTGTAGATGTTGCCTTTTTTGTGTAATGTGACAAGCTGAAGACTTCACTAAGGAAATAGTAATAATAATAATAATACCACACACCAAGCCCTTCCATTCGCCTTTTAAAGAAAAAGTCCTCAAACTTCGAATGACTTACAAAATGCTGGTATTCCCTAAAGAAGCAACATTTCGCTGATACGTAAGTAAATTTTCAATGGGTGTAACAAGTTACACGATCGCTGCACCTAGCCTGTGCGAAACCTCGCTGCATCCGGCTCTGCAGGAGCTTGTCTAGGGAATCAGAACACGTCTCACCGAAAGTACGTAACCAGGTCCTGTAGGCGATCTAGCTGTTAGGTGATTCTGTTGGCCTCAATTGAGGATTCATCGCTGGCATTTATGTACTTACGTGTCCGTCATGTATCCGGATTTTTCCTAAAATACACGTAAATTGTACTGAAATAATGATATTATCTACGTTTTCTTTCGTCTGGGTTATGACTTTGCTATCCCCGAAAAACGAAAACCTCAGCTATACTACCGCAAAAACCTAAAAACTTTCAAAAGACAGTCGAACTGGGTTATAACGTCATGAAAGGAGCTGAATATTTTGTGTCGTTTTAAACGAGTGTTGTACTAGCCGAGGAGTATAATGTTGTGGTTAACAGTGAGGAATTAATTAGTACCAGAGAATATCTGGCGATATAGACGAAGTGTCGCTTAAACCGATGTCATTATAACCGGGCTCGACACTGCTTGATTCTTACATGGCGATTTTTATTCGTCCAAATATTTCATATGATAAAAAAAATTAAATAAATCTAACTGTACTTATTATTGTTGTATTCAAAATGACTACTCATACGAAATACAAGTCTCAGTGTGTCTGCTGTCTGTGAGATGGCCTGTGGAAATCAAGTGCTAATTTTCCATTCGTTAACTTGAAAATTTGTTTCAGATATTTTTAAAAATTTGCTCTGTTGTCACTTCTAATTCAACAATTTTGAGTGTGTGTGTGTGTGTGTGTGTGTGTGTGTGTGTGTGTGTGTGGTATGACATATGTGCTGTATCTCCATAGAAAATAATAACATTAGTTTAAATCTGTTGACAAATGACTACTTTGGATTTTCGAAGTTTAATTATCGGCCAGAATGCCTATCATCCTGACTTATTTATCGAAACTTTCTTCCAGGCAAACTCTCCTCCCATCCTTCCCAACTCATTATTCGCTTATTCATGCTGTCGTTTTATACTAAGCAGTCCGAAATACTAATCGCCATCAAACAAGCAATAAATAATATACATCATCATATCATTCTTGCAGAGGTCATGGAGTAAATTCCCCATAATCATGTCCGTTTCGCAACGATGGCAAGGTAATTCTCACAGCACTTCGGAACAGAATTTGTATGCGAGTGCCAGCTGAAACGTAATTGCAATTTCAGCTCTTAATCCATTGAATTCATTCAAGCGTAGATTCGATTATGTTTAAGAAGATTTTTCCTCTTTTTGATGCACTGAATTGAATCATTGTTCCTTTTAATACACATCTTGCATTTTATGCTCCTTATACCGGATGTCAGCAAAAAGGGAAGTGGAATTCCTTTAGATCATTTTTGTAGACGTTTTGTTCATATCTTGAATCTTGAACAGAGCAGAATACACAGAAACTTTCGCTAAGCCTGAGACGCAAAGGAGAATGTTTGCTAGACACTTAGATGATTCCCTAACTTTTCTGCCTCTCTGATCAGGCGGGTACAAAAATGTAAGATAAAGCTTTGCATTTCTGGCACATTCAGTGAAGAACTTCTATCGGATGCTGTCTGAAAACCCCCGACATATTCGTACGGTGAGAAAATTAGAGAGAGGACGAATTGGGCCGGACATGCAGCACGCATAAAGTATTACTAAAACACCACTCAATTATTTTGAATTTTGTTATCCCCGTTGTGTGTGTGTGTGTGTGTGTGTGTGTGTGAAAACTGGAGAGGGTGAAGAAAACATGACGATGGTCAATAAGTGCCGAAACATGTAGTTTTTCTAGTTATAGTCATTAAAGCATCTTAATTGACATAGTTGTGTTTGACTACATATCCTCTCCAGTCAACACTCAGTTACAAATTTCAAGTTTACCCCTTTTCTAGGCGCGTTAACAAAATTGCGAAAAGCTAGTATTAGCTTCATCATGTCTGTCCGTCCGCATGTAACGACTCGGTTCCCACCAGACGGATTTTTATGAAATTTTATATTTGACGATTTTTTTTCCAAAATTTCTCGAGAAAGTTCAAGTTTCATTAAAATCTCACAAGAATAGCAGATATTTTACACGAAGACATGTACGTTTATTACAGTATATCGCTGAATTCTTCTTATAATGCGAAAATTTTCAGACAGAATTTTTGGGAAAAAAAACCAAAACACACATTTTATGTTCAATAACGTTTTTTCCCCCAAAAATCGTGCCGTTTATGAAATAATGTGGGAAAATATGGTAGAGCCAGACGCGCTACAGATGACAATATAATACGGCGCATGCGCTTTGCATGCTGGGTAACTAAGGCCAAAGATATGCTCAGAATGTTTAATACTTATTGCACTTCCACGATAACAATGGTTACGATAACGCGCCTCAGTGTTACGTTTATATTTACGTTGCCTGTCTTTGTATACCTCATATGGTCGTGCGAGGGCTGTCCGGAAAGTATCCAGCCATTTTGAATATTTCGAGAACCGATCGCGTGGCCTTGATGTAACTTGGCAGCCAGTAAGGGGAGACCTTACTGTACATCCGTGAACAGCCACTCTCCCGTGGTGCTAGTCATTCGTCAGTGAGAGGCCGTTGACTGAGCTTGTGTTCTGTGTGACCTTCGCGTTCACAAATCTCCTCTTTCAACGGCGATTTGAGCTTTGGGAAAAGTCAGAAGTCGCAGGGAGCCAAATCTGGGCTGTAGGGGGGGGGGGGCTGACAGACCGGGGGGATGTGAGGCTTTGCCCCCCCCCCCCCCCCCCCCAAAAAAAAAAAACAAAACCCAAGAGGAGATGGGGGGGCCACCTTGCTTTTTTCATGTTCTTTTCTTGCCCCGCCTCTTTTGATAGCGAGGGAACAACAAAAACACATCTAATCACAACCCCGCC
>Ga0131853_10022786_pt1 | contig 11326 bp, 8 predicted proteins | sample TergutLab28metaG_FD_92764 | JGI IMG/M metagenome (GOLD analysis project Ga0131853, IMG submission 92764) | Labiotermes labralis P1 segment gut microbial communities from Petit-Saut dam, French Guiana - Lab288 P1 (version 2) (version 2) | ecosystem: Host-associated > Arthropoda: Insects >...
AAACAAATGCACTAATGTTAAAATTTTATATTTGACGCACAATTTGTCATAACTCCGACACATTTCGGTCTATCTTGATCTTCTTCAGGGAGTTATTGAACATCAATCAAGCATCTAGAAAAACGTAGTTGGACTATCAAAAACGTTAGTATTTGTGCATAAAATGATTGCATATATTGCAATATTCGTTTGTAATAATGTAGAACTGGTTCATAATATATATTTTGTGTGTTTAATAATCCATCTATTTATCTTCATGTTTATACCGTGCATCAATAACGATTAAAAACACTTTATTATCCAACAGATGAACAAATATAGAATTCGTAGATAAAATTAGAAATTTTATAAAATATTTAAAATTGTTCAAACATATTTCGGATCACAAGGGATCCATCATCAGGGAGTTCCATACAGTACTTGGCTTGCAGTGTGTACTGCACAATCTAGAGAGGCACTCATGTCTCTCTAGACTGTGAACTACACACACGCACCACAGGCAAATATGCTGCCATAACACCGACTACGTCCATATCAACGGACACGATACCATTACTGTAATTTTAGCCAAGAACTATATAGGGAACACCGATGATGGATCCCTTGTGATCTGAAACACGTTGGAGTAATTTTAAATATCTTTAAATATTTTATACTAATTGTAATTTATCTACGAATTATATACTTGTGCATCTGTTGAATATTAAAGTGTTTAAATCCGTCAAGTTTTTATATACGCTTTTGATGATCAATAACTGCCTGATAATGAGAGAAATAGATCGAAACAAGTCGGATTTTTGCAAATGTATGTGTAAAAAATAAATCTTAACATTAGAAACTTTGTTGTTTTTATTGTGAGAATTTTTACTTAACGCAAGGGCATGAATGGCTTTACGGTTGTTATTTGTGTATTTTGCAATTTTCTTGCATATATCCTACTAATTAAAATCTTCCCATTTTCAACATTCTCCTGTACAGTTTATCCGCTAACACAGACGTCAGATCACAACATGTTAATACCGGAGGTAATATGAAGTACGGAATCAGCAATATTTATTTGGGGACATATCAAAAACAGTTTTAACCCCATCAAAAATTTTAATCGGAGCATTAACTTTATTTTATTAAAAAGTAACTCAAATTGTGGGTGTGTTTTAACCTATAAAGCGCACTGTTCTGTACAGGTTTCCAGTTTCCAATGACCAATTGTTTAGTGTAACCTGCAGAAACCAGCCACATACATTGTGGTGCACGTGTCACTGAACACTGGATGCTGAACAGCAGCAAATCCGCACACACAATAACTTCGTCGTTGTCGTCGACTTCTCGTTTCCAAACGCTTCAGAGACGAAATATTTAAACAACCCGGATATTGTAAATATTTGAAATTTTCGATAAGTGTAATTTCTGTGTCAGCGAATTTAATTAGCATGTTACCTCTAGTGCCAAATACCTTTTGCGGTGAAACTAGGATGATGTATGGTGATTCCACCTGATGTCAAGGCCTGTTGGACAATACCGTGTTGCTGAAACTTCTTATATAAAAAAAAGAATGCTTACGTTACATTGATGGAACCGCACGGCTTACAGCACGTACAGTTATGTAACCTGCAGGCAGCGTACATCCGCGCGTATTTAAAATTTAACTTTCGTAAAATTATTTAAAACACACATCTTTTCAATCCCGTAAAGGCAAAGCTGCGCTGGAAAACACCGCGTCGATTGAGTTATTAACTTCAGTACTTACATTCCATAGCAATCAGTACTTTGAAAGATCTGATGCTATAACATTCATTCAGCACTTTACACTAAGTGTGTCTCCTATTCCCATATTCCCACTTTCTCAATGTATATTCAGGAAAACGGACATGACATTACCGTTATTAGATTCCAAACTTATTTCCTTATAACGCACGGATAACACAACTTAGCTTTGTGAATTATTTATATTCTGTTCATGCTTTTAACAGCTAAAGCGCAATTTCGCAATTCTTGCTCACTTGATGGCAGTGCTGACGTAGGCATGACGTCGCACAGTCATTATTTGCGACACGAAGATACCGAGGTCAACTAAAATTACTGTATCTTAGGAATTCTATACGTTACTAATAAGGAGGTTCGCTCGGATGGTCAAATAAATATACATGTCTTTACGAACAGGATAATGACAAAACCCTTTCATACCCCGACAATATGTGTTAAGTTGCAACCTCACAATTCAGGTACCGTCCAAACTACAGTCACGAAACTTTGCTCTAAATTTACAACACATCAGATCATTTTGCATTCTTATTATGCGTGTGGGATTCTAAAACATCTTCCATATTTCCAGACAACTGATGATAATTGGCCTCAGACTGCGAGAACACTGTGGTGGCTGCCATAAAATTCTCTTTAGTAAAACCATCCAATGGCCAATGCCAGTCGCCGCGCGCTCAAAAGCGTGGGTCTGCGGCCGCTCGCTTGCTGGGATTGTGCGTTCGAATCCTGCTGGGGTCGTGGATGTCTGTCTCTTGTGAGTGTTGTGTTTTGTCAGGTAGAGGTCTCTGTGTTGGCCTTAACACTCGTCCTCTACCCAGTGTGGTGTGTCTGAGGGTAATCTTGAATCTTTGAAAATAAGGAGTCTGTGGCACACTGGGGGCTGTTGCGCAATGGTGTAAGATACTACGTTACGACCTTTGTCACAAAATTGTCAATTCTACTTTGAATAACACTGTAATGACATTCAATTAATATTTTTTTCTATTACATCGTCGGTAGTGTTCAACAAGTCTAATAAATATACATAAAACACAACAATGTTTGCGGCTACATGTTTCGTCTCGTATTATGAAATCCTCAGGCTGCACAAGTCTCTATAAATGGAAAATGTGCAACTTTGTTTGCAATATAATAAAAAATTAGATCTCAGTTTTTAATAGCCTGAAAATGATTTAATACGAGCAGTAATACATCACTGGAATTACGTTTTTAATAAACAAGTGTTGTGTTTGGCGGATATTTATTGTTATTTTTATAGTTGCATACTAAAGCAACAGAATGAATCTCATTAAACTACTAACATTTCAAAACCTGCTGGTTACGTGATGCACCACCAATTTAAAATTCCACAACTGTAGGTTCTGCCCACACTGTATTTATTTGTTTTGTATTTATCTCAGAACAAACAGCGAATCTTGCTACTTACACCATAAATTGATTGGTTTTTAAAATCGAGATGAAAAGTGTTTACAGCGCAGTACGGACTGGGTCTTTAAATAAAGCGGTCTTCCTTTCGTCTTTATAGGGTTAGTGTTTCTGAGACGCCAAAAGCAAAATATTCATAGAGGGTTTCAGGAAAATAGCCCAAATTTTAGGGTTAACAGAACAGAATTCCTTAACTGTATCAACGGACTGAAAGGCGCATGTAAATCTACGTTATACACATAAACGTTTGCAGTACAGAAGGGAAAAAAATCTTCATAAGACTATCTGTATGAAGATCACACGCCAGGAGGAACCGCGATGTACAGCATGTACTGTATACAAAGGAAAATGATAATTTTATCATTAACAATTGGCAGTATAATTCGTACATTTGTATTTTGTCTTGTGACCCATTTGTCATCATAAGAAATAACTTTAACAAGATCTAAGAAAGATCACAAAATGATCACGAGAATAAGCGATATGGCACAAATAAGGCACAGACAAGTTGTTGGGAGTAGCTACTAGCGGGTTCATGAAAAATACACAATCTTGATTCACACATATATTATTGGCAAAGAGCTTATATAAAGGTATTCTACTACTTGTAGCTGTAAATTCACATAGTTTTAGGAAGAAAGAAGTTCCTCCACATTCTCTCTACCCTGGTCAAACTCCAGTGGAATGAGCAGCTGGATCGGACGGGTTATTTTCTTCCCTTCTGGGGTGCGGAGTAGAACGGTACGTATAATTCCATCTCGTCCCTCTATGAGCTGTTCGATGACAGCTCTTTTCCACATGTGCCGTCGACGGACGTCTTCTTGCAGCATCGCAACGTCTCCTCTCCTAAACTTTGTAGATGATTGCTGCTGCCGTACTTCATGGAAACTCCACAACGTCGTGAGGTACTCCCTTTGCCACCGTCTCCAAAAGTCGTCTGCTTTTTTCTGTCGCATCCTAAATTCTTTTGTTAGGTTCCCTTTCGTCTCCGGCTCTGGTCCAGATGGTACTGCCGTTAGTCTCTCCCCAGTGAGGAAGTGTGCTATTGTTAATGCACTTGCCTCGTCTTCGGCCTGCACAATTGGTCTTGTGTTTATGGCAGCTTCTATAGTCACAAGAGTGGTATTCAGTCCTTCTTCAGAAAACTGGAATCGACCCAGTACCTTACGTAGACAACGTTTCGTGGTCTCGATCATCATCTCCCACCATCCTCCCCACCAATCTGTCCTCGGAGCAATAAACTTCCAACTAATGTTGTGATGAGCGAGGAATTGGTGACTTTTGGCTGCAAATAGAGAGGACCATACTTGAGCGAGATGTTTGTTGGTGGTATGAAAGGTCTTAGCGTTTTCCATGTAAAAGGTGTGTGGCAGTCGTAGTCTAACCACGAATCGTTGGAGAGCCAAAAGAACTTTTCGTTTAACATATCAGTGCATAATTCCAAATGAACAGCACGTGTAGTAGCACATGTAAAGGGAGCAATATAACCTTTCCTAATGGTACTCCTCACCTTGATAGAGAAAGGCCTTGCGAAGTCAATTCCTGTAACCGCGAAGGGTTTCTGGTTTATCACCCGGTCTGCGGGAAGTGGAGCCTCGATTTGGTGACCGTAGAGGTCTTTAGCCATCTTGCAAAGAAGACATCTGTGCAGCACCTTCTTTATGGCTTGACGTGCACGCAAAATCCAAAATTCTTCTCTTAGTTCGGGTAGAATGATTCGCATTCCCAAGTGATGAAGTTGTATGTGCATTTTCCAAATCAGCAGGTAAACTAAGTGGTCCTTTCCTTCGAGCAGGATGGGGTGGCGTAACTATTTGGAAAGATCTGCGCATTGTAAGCGCCATCCAAGTCGAATAAGTCCATCTTCTAGGAACGGGTTGAATCGAGTGATTTTTTATTTCCTGGGCGGATCAGCGTTTTTCTGAAGTGCGTCAAGTTCCGCCGAGAAATATTCTGCCTGGACCGTCTTGATACAGTGCAGGCGTTTTGAGTGATTTCTAACGCTATCAGTTCGCCGGACGATCGGTGGGCACCCTGGATGTTGCGTATGAAGCGAAAGATCCAAGCCGCGACACGCAGCAACCTATAATAAGAACTATACCTTGATGGATCAAGCAAAGGTGCAGGAATCTGGATGTGTTGGACTGGATGAGGAGTCTTCCTTTCTTCGGGCGGGCGGCGATTGCTTCGTAGTGCCCGTGTCACATGGCCTTAATTCGACTCCCTTTGAAAGCCAAGCCGGTCATCACCACCATGTGTCCAGACCTTTTAGCTGGTCGGCATTCACGCCCCTAGACAGGTGGTCTGCGGGGTTGTCTACTCCTAGGCAATGCTTCCACTGTGTAGGCGTCGTATATGTCTGTATTTCCGTGACCCGGTTACAAACGAATGTTTTCCATCTACTGGGATTACTATGTATCCAGCTCAGAACCACCGTAGCGTAAGTCCATATGTGGCATCTCTGATGTCCAAGCCTGTCTCTAGGCAGAAATACTCCACTAGTCTCGCTCCTACAAGCGCGGCGAAAATTTCCAGACATGGAAGGGTTATTTTCTTCACTTGAGCAAGTCTGATTTTACTGCAGGCTAGTCTGACTATAACGCCTTCACGTGTAGATGACCGGACGTACAGGACCGCTCCATAAGCCCTTTCGGACGCGTCACAGAAAACATGTATCTGAGTGTCGTGATCGTTTGATGTTCCCATTCAACGAGGAATGTCGATGTCCGCTAGAAGAGGTAATGAAATTATCCATGCGTGCCAAAGAGATCCGATGTCTTGGGGCAGAATTTCCTCCAACTGCATGCTCCTACACCAGGTTTCTTGGAAGAGTATCTTCGCGATAGCGGAAAAAGCTGAAAATAAGCCCAAGGTGTCGTAAAACCAAGCAGTCATTTGGAGTATTTGCCTCTTAGTTGCGGGGCCTAGCGATTTTTTTTATCAAGGATGTCCCTGGAATCCACCGAGAGTGCGTCGGATTCTGTATTCTAATCTACGGCCTAGGCTTGCGTCTTCCTCTGGATCACTTGACCCTCTGTCTCCCAAATTTCTTTTAGTTCTTCGCAGCTGGTAGCCCATTTAGCCATTGGGAGTTTGATGGTTTCATCAAGGCACTGAGCTCGTAATAAATACTGATTGCTCCATTGCCGTTCTCAAACCTGGCTATGAAGTCATCCATAAACATAATGCTATCTATCACGGGGGCTGCATTAGGATATTCTTCTCTACACATAGTGGCAAGTTTCTTCACAGTCGCTAGAGCAGGAAAGGGCTGAACGTGAGACCGAAGAGAAGACGAGTGAACCTGTAGGTTACCCCCTCATTTGTGGTTTGGCGGTTGCCTTTACCGTCTTTAGAGATCCTGTACTAAAGGAAACTTATTAGATCTCTATCCTTCCGGTCAAGAGACAGTTGGAGGAAAGTTTGTTGTATGTCACCAATTACTACCACAGGATGTCCGCGAAAACGTAGTAGAGACGCTAACAATTCAGGGAGTAGTTTGGGGCCCATCTCAAGTACATCATTCAAAGGGAAGTGTACGATTCTGCGACCTTGTTCTATGCGGAACGTGTCGCGGAATTCTTGTAGTAATTGGGAGTCTCCAGCTTTCAGTATCATTTGTTGGTTGGATGTGATTCCAATATTTTATAGTTCCCAAAACCTTCGCAAATCATTATCCAGATGCTCCAGATTTATGTGATTGAAAATAATCTCGTTAGCAGTAATGCTCGTTCTATTTCCAGTCAAAATCCAGCGAACTTCGTAGGGAGCAAAACCAGTGACGAAGAACCTTTATTATTATCCATTAATGATCCCCTCCAATCAGGACCTCAATTGGGAGGTCTCGTTCTCCCTCCCTCGGATCGGCTAGTTGTATTTTGCGACTCTGCGCCATAATAGTCATGTCATGAGGGACCGTGGGGTAAGGACATAGGACGTGAGTACTCTCAAAGTCAGTGATAGGTACGGTGGTATTTTTCCATATGCTTTTGCGCAGAAGCGCGCAACACTGCGTGGGCCTGAGTCAGAGGACCGTGACTCGAATGTACTTACAACCAAGTCCCGGCGATCAACCACCTCTAATTACAAATCGTCTATTAAAATCTTAGCGACGAAGCTTGACTGACTGCCGGCGTTCAAAACACAACGCGTGAGCTTGCCGAGATCCCATAACCATATGCGTGCTGTCTGTAAGTAGTTGAAGCCAGGAGAAGCAGCGTCTGTCCTACCGAAGGTACTTGGTGCTGTCTCTTTAGTAGGTGTAGTAACGTCCCCCGTCTCATTACATATATATCTATGATGCGCCCCCTTGCATCTCGTGCATAAGGCTCTATCTCTCTTGCTGCAAGCTCTTGTGTTATGGCGGCGATTCAAGCAGAGAAAGCAGCGATGTGCGTTCACTTACCTCCGTGACCATCATGCATTCTTGAGCCCACTGACCCTTTGACTCACAAAACACACAGTAAGCGTCCCCAGTATGTCTGTCCTTTCGTCCTGATTTCGACTGTTTAGAGTTCACATGAAGTGTCACTGCTGATGAGATGTAGTTCGGATGAACAAGTGTCTCTCCCCGTAATTTCTGTGCGGTGAACGCTCCGTCTATTTCTACACCGAGGAACTCCATCAGTTATAGAATGTCTCCTTCAGAGACCCTGCCGTTTGACATGGACGATCCATCTCTGGCAAACTTAGGGCGGAAAGGCGAGTAATATCTTAGGTATCAACAACCTACCGTGACCGTTAACATCTTGCCCCAAAGCCCAAAGTTCTTGCCAGCGGCGATGACACATGATGAAAGTGGTGTTCAATTCGTCTGGCGTGGCAAAATGCGCCGGGGTAGGAACTCGAGGAAATCCAGTTGGGTTTGAATGATGCGGTTCGTGTCTCCATATCTAGCGAGCAGAATTCTCTGTGTCTCTTCGTATGTATTTGCAGTCACAGCTATTTTTTGGCTCCACCTCCAAGTATCATCAGAGGAATACATGCTTGTTGATAGTCGAAAGCGAAGCGTCTTCGTCAATGGAGGTTCGGAACTGCTCCCAAAATCGGGACCACGTCTCGACATTAACTTCAAAGGGCTCAAGTTTGATTACAGAAAGCTTCACCGAATGTGTGAACGGACCAAAAGGGACGGTTCCAGTTGGCTGAGTTGATTCGTGGATGTTCAATCGTGCAGTGGAAGCGCATAGCTCGCTGTCCATACGACTAGTAGCCTTGTGGACTGCTCGGTTCGTCTTGTCAATATATTCTTCACAGGCCTTTATATCTTCCTCGTACTCATTGTCGGATAAAAGGTCGTGAATAGCATCATCCAGTGAGATAAGTCTATCTAAAGTGTCTTGCAAACACCAGCTATAGTGCTGAAAGTCATCAAGTGAAATGGAGTCATCAAACCCATCTAGCAACGTGGAAAAGCGGGTCGCATTTGCCCTCTCCCTGGCTCGCCTTCTCTTCAGATTGTGGATTTTAACAGCTGATTCCTCTGTCATCGTAGTACAGGTTACACTCGTCAGGTTGCGTGAGCAGGCAGTGTGATCAATGCGCTCGTAGTAAGGTCTCCCGCCTGAGAGATGGCGATGGTAACCGTGCGATTGCAAACGATCTAGTGGTGTTTCACAGTTGCAACAACAGATGGCATGCATACAAGTTTTCGAATAATGCAACTCTCACTACGGTCTAGTAATTGATTAAATAATAGAAGTAGCAATGTGCAATCGTGGTTTAGTGGGTCGTAGTAAATCGATTCCTTTTACATACCTGTTTGTGTGACGGACGATCGACGTGTTGAAGCGACTCGATCTCGCGACGTTCTGCTTGGCGTGTCGTATTCCTTCCTTTCTTGTAAACTGTTTCCTCTGTCTAGAGTGCAAAGTGATGAAATTACTCCGTAGACACTTTCGCAATAAATGCACTATACCACTGATCTAAATCCCTGTATACCCGGGTTTCGGCACCAATTGTTGAAAGTAGCTACTAGCCGGTTCATAAAAGGTACACCATCTTGATTCACATATATATTATTGACAAAGAGCTTACATAAAGATATGCTACTACTTGTAGCTGTATATTCACATAGTATTAGGAAGAAAGAAGTTCTTCTACACAAGTAATACACAGGAAAGTCCTTTGATTCTCGTAACACACAAGCGAAAACATTTGTTCAACTTATGTATGAATCGTCGTTAAAAGCACAATCAGCACCTCAACAGTCTACATTGAAGGGTATGAATTGTGAGGAAAATTCGAACATCCGCTCCTGAAGAAGTTAGTTTAATTCTTCGCACCAAAATTCGCTGGAAATAACATCGATTTATTGGCGGGAGAATCAACTGAGTTTAAACTTTTGTTGGAACGGAACGTTGTGACAGATAAAAGCTAAAATAAATTCAAAAGTCGTCAGACACAATATTTCTATATATGTGTATTTATTATGGATTTTTACTAAATATTTCGGCCTGTTATGGTCACAGTGATTTGTATTTACAAAAATAAAAACTATTAGCAATAAGGAAAATTGCAACCATAATATTTTACGGTTAAAATAAGATTATCTTCTTTACAGATACCGTGGGATTATATGAATGAAGAGTCATGAGTAAAATGCAAGTCCTGGGGTACTGAAAACTCTTTAGCGAGACCAAAAAGGAAAAAAAGTTCAATTCCCCTCATGTATAAAGCTTTAAGTTTCATTACCACATTCACAACAGACCACCACATGTCCCTACCCTAGCAAAATCAATCCATTCCGCTTCCATCACACATTTGACTGCGCAGCTTGTTCCTTTCCTGGTCGGGCTAAGGAATTATTAGGAACCCGGTGTTGTACGGGTATAGAGGGGGTTGGGTATTACAAATCTGTAATAGTATCCTGTCGAGTTATGCATATAAGTTTATATAAGGTATTTGATCTAATTCGGTACGTTTTAATAACGTTCGTCCACAGGTATAGCTTGCAAGAAATATCAAAGAACACGCAACTCACTAACGATGTATTAAAAATCATACCAGAGAAGAGAATGAAAAGAAATGTAATGACGAAAACGATCATAATAAGTAAAGATAATGATATGATTATTATTATGTAACTTATGGAAATATTGGTAGAGAGAAAGAGAGGAGATAGTTAAGGGGGAGAAGGGACAGCAAACATTACTATGATCTTGTTAACATGAACATAAATGATGAAGGTGGAGATGGTGGTGACGGTGAAGATGCTGCAGATGATAATGACGCTGAAGAAAATTAATGGTGATTTCTAAAATGAAGAAGGAAGGATTTTATTACTTCACTTTCAGTCAAAAATGTCGTCGTTAAATAGCTGAAGAATCAGTAACAGAGAATAAAATTATAAATGTAACAGTCGGAAATGTTACCTATTTTAAAGCGAGAGCTACATGTTTCGACTGTGAAGGTTACTGTTCCATTCGAGCAGTAACATTCAAAGTCCTCGCACCCTACAACGCAGCGCCCCACAACCGCTACCAACCACATCCAGCAGAACCAGTGCAGCACACCACATGCATAACACACGTTTTGGTCTCCTGAAGATGGGCATAATGATGCCCGAAATATGTTGAAAAAGTGTTGATAATAAACATCTAATTGTTGCATCTTGTTGGTTTTCTCTCTCACAATTATCCTTATTGTTGCACAGTCCATATCGTCCAAACACAAGTGCACATACATAAAAATTAAACATTAAAACACTAAAACTGCTCTGACATATTTCGATCCAAGGATCATCTTCAGGGACCTACAATTTCCCCGTTGAAATCAGTTTTTAAAATTAGTCAGTGAATAATTTCGTTGTATGATCAGGGTGCTGTGGCAGCATGTCTTATTGCGTAAGGGTATGTTGCTGAGAGTGCCCGAATGCGGGTGTGCGTACTGTGCTTTGTGCGTGATACGCAGTAAAGTACACTTTGACGTAATCCTACAGCATGTATTCTCTATACAACAACCGAAAATAACACGAAGGCGTTCGAGAGGTTATCGTGGCTTATATAATATTTCCGGGTTGGTGTTTCACGAATATATATATATATATATATATATATACAGGCGGTAAGACGTGATGCCACGCATTCATTCCCAACTTCGAAGTAGAAGAAGACGAAGTTTACAAGTTCCACATCTTCGT
>Ga0131853_10022789_pt1 | contig 11324 bp, 5 predicted proteins | sample TergutLab28metaG_FD_92764 | JGI IMG/M metagenome (GOLD analysis project Ga0131853, IMG submission 92764) | Labiotermes labralis P1 segment gut microbial communities from Petit-Saut dam, French Guiana - Lab288 P1 (version 2) (version 2) | ecosystem: Host-associated > Arthropoda: Insects >...
CTGCTGCTACTACTACTACTACTACTACTACTACTACTGCTGCTGCTGCTACTACTACTACTACTACCACTACTACTGCTGCTGTTGCTACTACTACTACTACTACTACCACTACTACTGCTGCTGTTGCTACTACTACTACTACTACCACTACTACTGCTGCTGTTGCTACTACTACTACCACTACTAATACTACTGCTACTACTACTACTACTACTACTACCACTACTACTGCTGCTGTTGCTACTACTACTACTACTACTACTACCGGTACTACTACTATTACTACTAATGAAATTTGTATGTGAAAGAAGGAGAAAGGGACAAGGTGATGGCACGAAACACACTGGCTGCACGAAGTTAAGATAAATGGGTACGATCTGATAAATTAATTTTGTATTGTGACATGTTACAAACACTTCTGACAGACCAGTAGTTACTGACCCCCGTTACATCTAGGCGTTCTGGCTCCAGAGTCTTTTTTTCATAAGTATCAGGTTGAAGCATCGGCCCGGAGGCCACTGATTAAAATGTTGTAAATAAAGAAATTATTGGACATGTTGCAGGCTTGAATTATGTGGGCTACCGAATGTTGTGTAATTAAATTGAAATGAAACTCCGAATGTTTATGTGCCTATAGATAATACCAGCTGTTCCGGACGCCCTTGCAGGTGTAACGTGGGTGAAGATAGGGCCTAATGAAATGAACTGGCTGCTTGAGAAATATTGTTTGTGTTAGGTCACGAGGCAGACACTAAACTTGTACTTGTAAGTGAAAATTTAAGTACTTTTTAGGCTGAATAAGGGAAGTGATGTTGTAAATAATGATTAGAGTCGAGGGACGGAATTTGAATAATAAGTAACAATTTAGCATCGGAACCCCAAATTTAATACCTCTTATAACAAAGCCTGCCATTAAATAAGATTCAGAGTCACTACTCTTATGATTTGTCCTTGCAATCTATTTCTAAGGTCGATTTTAATATTATCCTGCGTAAAACGAAAAGCTGTCTCTATATTTATAAATAAATAAACATAATTATATATATATTAAATACACTTCTGTGAGTAACTTTGTGATTGAGTCACACTATTATTGTCGTCTTTACGATCGAACTTCTTCCGTGCGAGACGTCACAGAGCCGTTTGATTACAACGGAAACAATGATATTTTGTGTTAACTTAACGTAGCACCACCTTATGGAAACGCACCCATCTTTAGGATAGAGCTCAGTGTGTGCGTTACGTCATAGACGTTGGCTGTTCGTTTGGTTGCCATGGAAAATAAATGACATGATGAGACATGTGACAGCGCACCCATGGTTAGGACCGATCTTGGTTTGTGCTTGACGTCAGGGTATGTTTAGTTTGCCTTTTATGGTAATTTGTTGTTCTGTGGAGCGGCATTTATATGAACAATAGTAATATGAATGGAAGGCGAGAAGGTTTTTAAGAAGGTATGTTCAGATTTTCTTGTATTTTGTATTTTGTTTCAGGACGCTAAAAATGACTGAGGCCGTACTATAACATTGAATGATTCGGTAGTATTGAATAATGAATAAGACATCGTGTGGCCTAATGTAAGGTATTATCTTGTCATCTTTCTTGTGGGAGATTTAAATAAGCACTCCCCATTTTAAAAATCGGAGACGTTAAGGTTTACACCACTTCTCTTTTTGCTTTAAAGAAACTGATAAGGAAAGTGTAAAATTTAAGAGCCATTATACGTCAACGCTCCTAATCGCGTTAGGTAAAGAAGAAGACATTTAAGGGCGTCGATTTCCAATGAAAATTTGGAGCCACATACTCTCTCTTTCCCTCTCCTGAGGCACGCGAACGTTATGTAGAATAGGCAGCATGACGAATGGATTACATAGCTACCCACATAGCACACTCTGAGCTTTGTCATCTTTCTCTTTGCCCAGGGTAATGCGAATAAACGGGAGATGAAGACCGCGTATTTATCTTCAGGGGCATTTGTAAACCGTACGTTAGCAATATTAAATGTTATTACGTTTTTATGCGTTCTAAGTAACCAGTATCAGAAAGCAAGAAATGTGGCACACATGCAGTTCAGAGGTCTTTGTAACTGCTACCTTCTTTTTTTTTTCTAAAAATTTACGTGTAAACTAATTTTTGTTTCTAAACTATTTCAGAGCACGCGATACGTACAGAATTTTGGAAGGAAGACCGAAGGAAAGAAATTATTTAGAAGACCTAGGCTTTAAAGGGAGGGTAATATTAAAGTGGATCGTAAAAAAAGATGTTTTGTGTTCTCGGGACTGAACAGTGGCATGCTGTCGTGAAAGAGGTAATGTACTCTCAGGTTGCATTAAACTTGGAAATCTTTTGGCTAAATGAACTGCTATTAACTCGTCAAAAGGAACTCTTCTTTTTGGAGTTGCCTTGGAATTACCGCGTGAACCAGCTTCCTTGATGAGTTGACCTTCTTACAGAGGTGTTTAGGAAAATGTATTAATAAAAATTTTGAGATTTTTTTTTTTATTTTGTCCAAAACGTCCGGTCCAGCTGTGGGACCCACTCAGCCTCCTGTTCTGTTGGTACTGGAGTACTTGCACGGAAGTTAAACGGCTCTGGATCAAAGTTGGCATCTCTGTCTAGTGCCGGAACTCAGAATGAGTGGAGCTATATCTCTATCCCCCAATACACCTTCAGGGTATGGACAGGGAAAACTCTGCCTTTATTGTTTTTGGACGGTAAGGTGTGTATAAATCAAACCTGAACTAGTTTTACGAACATCCTTTTCAGAAAGCATGTGCAGCAAAATTAAATTAGTCCTTGTGCACGCCACAGAGGCTTATGCAAGAGCGGAGATGTATCTCCACTTATTCGTATTCTCGGCAGTAGTTGGGACCGAGTGGTCAGCTTCCAACCTCGCCCGCCCAATTTACCGCAGAGAAAGCGTTCCCGGTACCCGTTGACCAGCATGCTGGAAGAGTTCCAAAACCTGTCTGGGCACTTTGGGTGAAACAATATAATGTGCATATGTCAGAAATGGAGACACAATTCTTCAGACGTCCAATCTGTAAAATAGTAACTATCGTGACTGAGCTATCTCGACTCTAAAGCTGTACTCTACTCATTTTATTGTGTCAAGATATGAGAGGGTGGTTGCTGTGTTGTGGGATGCTTTATTTATTGCCGGAGGTCAGTCTGCAGCTGAGACGCTTCTGCTCTCCCTCATCTCTAACACTAGGCTCCTGCATGGTCTGACAGTTTAGCAGCAAGGTGTGAATGGATTTTCACAGCCACACGACAACTATTTTTTGAACATTACCTACCTACTGTACTTTTTATTACTGTTTCCTATACCCATACAGGGAGGGAAAGTTTGTGTGCATAGATGGTAGATTAATTGGCAGCAACAGAAAAGCGTTATTCTAATTCAAAACTTTTTAGAGTACCCCACTCCTCGCCTTTCATTGACCTTTTTATTACCTTTTATAAAATATCTTAGGAATTTTAAGTTTTCATAAGCACTGTACCAAGTTTTTGGTTTCTTGAATGTCGCATGATTTTGTTCGTGTGAATTGAGGAAATATAAACTTATGGAATAAGATTTTCGTTCTTCTTGGGGTTTACACAGCGTAGATTGGTAGTTAACGACATTTCCGTACAACCTATGGTCCAATCTTCAGGGGTCTTCTTGAACTCCTTTACTCTTGAGGATGACACAGACAGCTTGTACCGAAACGTCGGAAACTAACTACCAATCTATGCTGCGTAACATTCCAGAAGAAACAAGATTCTATTTACACCGTGGCCGCAGCCTGAAATAAATAACTTTTTTTGAATAACTTCAGGCACATTTCCTGCACGTCCTTCAGTCTGTCTTGAGACTCACGGGAAGTACAAATTAATAATTACACAATTAATTACATATCTAGACCAACGTAACTGTTATAGACCAGGTTACGGGGTTGTAGGATCTGGTTTTCGAATGCCGGCATGAGCAAAACCTCCAGACCGACTCTGGACCCCACCCAGCGTCTTATTTAATGGGGACTATATGTCTTTCCTGGGGTTAAAGCGACCGAAGCGTGAAGTTGCCCACTCACCTTATTTAGTACCGGGGTTAACGGATGGTGTTATAAATCTGTTCTCCCTTACGCCTTAATCGTTCCGAGAGGGAAAAAGTAACTATTTTACTAGTAATTTTCCATTATGTGCAAAGTTACTGCTACAGTTCAACTTTTAAACTGCCTTAAGTTTATCAAACTTAACCTAAAAGTTTCTCACTGTCGCCACGTCTGTAACATTTAAGACATAAATCATATCTGTCTCTTAATTTTAGGCAAATTCATGAGCCATTTCACAATTTGACATTCATTTGAAACGGTTCTGTATTTCGACAGATATAAATAAGCCCTTTCCTCCCTGTCCGTCTTGTTGTACGCCTAATGCCATGATGACTCTAACAATAACCGACCATATCCTTAGTGTAACATATAATATTCTGGTTTCCTTACTAAGTGGCTTGTATCTCGGAAATTGTGGGGCCAAAATATGTTATACATGAAAAGTAAAGTTTTGCTGTAACACACAATGTAGGCCTTGGGGGCGGGGGGAGTAGAGGTCTCTACTCATTCTTACTTCGTCACTAGCGTGAGCGTTTAGCTTAATTCATCGGCCACTTTACCCCCTGGGACAGAGACCACGGCAGAACTTCAGAGGCAGTAGACGCGGTTTGGAGAATCTTAATTGTCCGTACGGGGAAGCGAACTGAGGTGGCTCAGACTTCCAGAAAGTAGCCTGGTCACTATACTGAATACAGTAAGATAAAAGTGGTCCTGGATAGGTATAGTGACCGCAGGTGATATCATGTTTATTGCACTTCCACAAATCTTTGTGTAGGTTCAATTGACATTAGGAGAAAGATTTGGAGGACATAAATTTTAGATACATGAGATATAAATGGAAGTAACTCCATACACTTAAGACATTTGGACTTGTGAAATATATTATAAAACACAGTATTTATTTTATGTCTGTAGAGAAAACGCAAGTTTTTCTGCCGTTATTAATGAGTCCCAGTGTGAGCACCGTTTGTAGCTTTGCAGACTTCCAAGCGGTATTCGATTTCGCCGCAAGCACGATGGGGCCTGTTCAGAGTTACTGTCACTAGAGCCTCGTAAAGTCTGTCCTCCTGTGACGTAAGTCACGCGAGCCGTGTCTGCGTAGTCGGCCTTTTTTTTTTTCCACGCACGCGTTTCTCCACATGAAGAAAGGCCATGGTGTAAAAGTCTGAACTTCTTGGAGGCCAAGTGGGTTTTTTTTTCTTGGTCAACTTCTTCCATTTCGTCGATTAGTGAGCAACATTCAGGACATACATTTTTATCTCCACAGCACGCAGCAGGCAAGAAACGAAAATGTTGAGTGTTGTGGAAGGGTACACAACAAACACCATGACACCATGATGCTGCTTTAGCTGTGTTTATATTAACTGAGTGCTTGTATAAATTAATGGGTTATTTTTCCTTCGAAATGAAAGAAATTATTTGATTTGAATATTATTTTTATTCCTCAGTACCAAATATGTTTTGATTCACCATTGACTCAATATCTTCGCAGAGTACAACTAACAAGATGAGACGTTTCACAGTTTGTTTCTGTAGGACGCTCTACATGTTTCCGACGGGTTTTCCGTCCATCATCAGGAGCTCAAAACTGCATATACAGCGTCAGGCATTTGTCAGACCAATACTGCTACCTGCTGCTAGCCTGGCCAGGCTAGCAGCAGGTAGCAGTATTGGTCTGACAAATACCTGACGCTGTATGTGCAGTTTTGAGCTCCTGATGATGGCCGGAAAACCCGTCTGACACGTGCAGAACGTCTTACAGAAATAAATAAATTGTGAAACGTTGCATCTTGTTGGTTGTGCTCTGAAAATATATTAGCGATGCACGGACCTATGAATATTTAAAAAAAAATTGACTCAGTATCATTGGTAAGCACTCACAACTTGTTTTTCGATACCTTGATAATTAGATACTCTATTATATCAGTCTTACTTATTCGTTTTGTGGATTTTAATGTACTTTAGAATAAGCTACGGAACGTTCGTCTGTTCAAATTATACCGGTGAATGTGCTGTCTATATAGCCGTTTAAAGTCCATTCTTTGCTCTATGTACCACCAGCTTTTTACGTCCTGTCCACACAGTGCATTTGTGTGTTTTGTGTGGATCTCAGAACAGAGATTATTTCCCTACATAGCATCAAATGGTTTGTATTTATAACAGAGGCGGACTGCGTTTACTGCGCGGTACGTACTGGGTCTTTAAATATAATTCACTTTAAACTCGGTCCTTAAAATATTAAAACACTAGCAACTCTGTCACGCCTAGGAATGAAAGGGATGTACAGATTTAAATCTTCTTGCTTAAAACATTCGTCTGTATAATGAGTATATAAAGAGATACAAGATTATGCAGAGATTTGTTATTATCTTCAGTACGAGCATCATGGTCGGTGAAATTTGCGAAGTGGTAACGAAAATTTTCCGAAAATATATGCACTCCAAATCGGTGTCTGTTGGCTGTATAGTGACCGAAATTGGAGGCTTGAAATGCCACCTAGTTTGCAGTGTTGCAAATTTATACATTATGGCGTGTTGGAAGTCATTTGTTTCTTGCATAATTTACTTGCGGCTTTAGATTTGGTGGTGAAGGTAACTTCAGTCTTCGTTTCAAGTTTAGTGAAAATCTTAAATTACTTCGTACCGAAAGTTTCTTTGGCAATTTGTCCTACGTTACGAAGGAAGCTTATAATTTTCTTTGTTAGAGAATTGTGGGTAATTTATATGAGACGTCAATAAACCATGATAAGATTGTCAATAGACAGATATGACGTGCGAATCTCACTACGGCTGCCGAGTTCAGTTTCGAGGCGAATTATTTCGTATGGAGCCTGAAAAAATGAAACGTTATTTTATCATCTTAGCCTCTCCAGAAATTAAGTCGTCAGTACGTGTTACTGTTTTACGAACATTTCACAGTTCTGTAAACAGACGCGCGTCACCACACGTTTTCTTACAGGAAATTATGTGTATAGGCAAAATAGCTAAAATATAATGTAAAATGTATATAACACAGTGATCTTTGAACAGGTGGAGTGTACACTCCACCTATTCAAAGCTCAGTCTGGAGATGGCACTATAATTGGGCCGAAACATGTAGCTAGAATTATAATCTAATATAGGTAGAGTGATCCCGTTACAGGCCCGGTGTGGACCAGAGGGTGGGTAGTGTTATAGCTCTACTCTTCCATGTCCGCGGCACTAGAAGAGAGTGAGTGGTCAGCAACACGCCCCGGCCGCACTTTTCCCCCGGTAAAGACCCGGTACCCATTTTACAGGAGGCTGGGTGGGCCCCAGGGCCGGTCTGGACGGGGCGGAAAATCTCGTCCCCACAGTTATTTGATCCCGGACCGTTCAGCCCGTAGTCAGTCCCTATACCGACTGAGCTACCCGGTTTACTATAATCTAATATAATGTAATAAAATATAAAGTTGTGTATGACTGTATTATAGATGTTTTATATTATATTTTAGCTTTTATTCAACACAACTGGAATGCCGCACTTGAAAATTAGGACTTGCATTTTATAGCGATATAGGAAAGTGTTAACTGAGGTTCAAATGTATGTGAAAGAGTTATACAAAAGAGGAACAGTTGGAATTCTAAGAGAAGCTTAAGTGATTGTAGGGTAAGAAGGTAAAGCAATCCCATTACAGGCCTGGACAGGACCTGAGAGTTGCAGGAGTTTGAGGCTCCCATATTTCAAGACAGTCTGCACATGAAAGTGGTAAGGTTGTCAGCCTTACGCACCGGCCGCATTTATTCCTCAGGAAATATTCCTGGTACTCATTTCTGTTAGACGCTGATTTAACCCCAGGGATGTAGTACGGCCGGAAGGATTACGTGAATGAAAAATTCCAGTGACATCAACAGGAACCGAATCCGCGACCTTCCGGCTTGTAGCGCAGCGTCTCAAACAACTGCGCCACCCCGTACCCCCTAAGTATAAGTTAGGTAAGTAAATTTTGGAAAAAAAATTTCAAAACATTAAAGAATTTCATTAAGTTTTGAAGTTATTTGTAGACTTTGCACCGCTAACGGTGGTGCGGGTTTGTAAAACTCATGTGAATCTACAGTAAATAAAATGTAATATCGAGGCTTGTTGGTTCGTTATGTTAATTGAATGTTAAGCAGGTACCAGCTATAGTAACAGTAAATGGCGTGTCTGGGACTAGACTGTATAAAACAGTTGTAGACTATTTAAATGAGTACAGAGTTTTGTAACACAACTTTTGTTTGCTTGTGTTGGATAATCAAACACATATCTCAATATCTAATTTCGCCAAGAACCTCAAAACACAAGGAGGAGGTTGGAGATCCTTTAATAAATCATAGCTTTCTGCCCGGTTAACTAGTACAGTCATTAGACTCCACAACTACTGGCGAATTTAAAATACTTAATTACATTTTAATTGCTCCCCGCTTCTTAATCCAAGTAAATGCAACATATGAATGACGCTGTTGCATTGAGAGATAAACGTGCACGTCAGTAGAGTGAGACTTTTTACGACTGAGACTCCTGTTGCCTGGGGTGTATGAGACCGTACAGACTGGTATGTAGGTACTAACATTTTAGAACTGCTTCCTGTCTCCATCTTGAGCGTAATCCAGTACTTTAACTGCTCTGACTTTGATAAATATACGGGGTTATTCGAAATGATTGTCGGGGTTTTAACAACTTGTCATACACAATATACTTGAGATAGGAGTATATGTTTTTTTTTATTTAATAGAACAATACTCCAAGTTTTTGTTACATACCTTACAGGTGCTCTATATGTGCACCCTTTGTGATTTTACAAACATGAACATGATAATCGAGTTCGTTCCAAACTGTTTGTAGCATGTCAGCGGTGATGGTTTCAATGGCGGTACTGATACATACCTTCAGTTCCGGGATACTTGCGGGAAGAGGAGGAACATAAACCTCATCCTTGACGTAATCCCATAGAAATAAATCACATGGCGTTGCATCTGGAGAAAGAGGTGACAAGTTGTTAAAACTCCGACAATCATTTCGAATAACCCTGTATATACTTCAGTCCACAGGGCATACCCGGGGTTACTGTAACGATTAACAGCAACGCTCTGATAAAATCAAATCTCGCCAATATTTTCCTCTTTACGGTAACGAAATTTAAGGGTTTCTCAGAAAAAAATTACGGAAGTAGGATCTGGATTGAGGATAACGTGACAGAGGAATAGATAAAATTACGATATGACGGGATTTATATTTCGATGATAGTCTTTTTTTTTACCAACTTTATGCACAAATTTTTTATTTTAATACATTTATTACATTACTGTATATGTTTCGGGCATTACTGTGCTCATCTTCAGGAGGACAATTGTATTAACACAGCATCTGGTATCGTCACTCTTTTGGGTAACTTTTCAGTACACAGGTTACGAGAGGACTCTCGTAATCTGTGTACTGAACAGTCACCTACAGACATTGACGATACCAGATGCTGTGTTAATACATTTGTCCTTCTGAAGATGAGTACAATAGTGCTCGAAACATGTAGAGGAATGTAATAAATGTATTAGAATAAAGAATTTATGCATCAAGTTGGTGACAAAAAGACTATCATTATATTAGGATGCACGGTCAACAAAACATAAAAATTTATATTTTGATAATTAAACACGTACGGCTTTAAAAAAAAGTAACTTGTGATGGGGACTATATATAAGCATGAAATAAACAATAAAATATTTTTATCTTAGGTGCAGAAATTCATGAAGGGAAACTTGCGCACAATCATTGTCTTAAATGGGAAGACCTTATCAACATATAGATTGATACTGTAAGGTTTGTTTGCGGCATTAGGATCTGCTGAGCTACCGAAGTGCTTTATAATGATATTCAGGGCGTTTCATTATGTTCTCCGTGATTACAAACATTTATAACAGGGAAACCAAAGGGCCTACCGTAATGGAATTTTTCACAGCCACAGGAAAATTGAAAAAGTTTTTTTTGGACAACTATAGATGTTCGATGTGTGCACCACTGGTGACACGGCGCACATCGATACGATATTCAAGTTCTTGCCACACACGCGTCAAGATGGGTGCATCGACATTCTTCACTGCTGCAATGATCCGTGCCTTTAGGTCAGCGAGTTCACGTGGCAATGGTGGGACGAATACTTTGCACGAAATGCACGTTGCACAGTAACCACAGAATTACTCGTGTGATATTCCAACACACAAAACGACTTCTCATCCGGAACGGCCATTTTCTCACTACATACACTCGCATCGCCTAGCGGCAGAAATGTGAAATACGACGAAAAACAACTTACGGAGAAAAAAGTTTTCGAGTTGTTCCTTCTATCTGTACAGGTTTGGTAAATATATGTCCTACGGTTTTCCTATAATAAATTTTTGTAATCCCGTAGTACATTATGAAACCCCCTGTATATATTTAAAAAGCTTATTATTCAGCGTGGATGACAATCTTCTTTCTTATTAACCACTGCAAAGAAAATTGTTATTAACAAGAAACCTAACGTTAAAAATTGACTTGGGTTTCAAGCGAAGGCCAACGGAGCTAACATGTACATGAACTTCCCTTGGCCTCCGCTTGAGGCAGGATAGTCGATTTTAACGCTTTCTTTCTTATTAACACGTCCTATGAAGCTTTTGTTTATTATTTACACGTTAATTATTATCCATTGTTCTCCGAAAGGAATTACCCAGCATCAAGTATTCGTAAATACAGCTCTATTTTTATTAATATGAAGACCCTGTAATTTTTGTTGATTGACTGTTTTACTGTTTCTAGATAAAGTAACTCAAATGAACCATTTCCTATGATCATTTGTGAAGGCAAGAAATTTTTTTTTTTTAGAGTGAAGGATTTGAAAATTCGATGGTGGTCAAATACTATGACTTTTGGGTTTTGGCTTTGTGTAGGCTGGCAGGTGACTAATACTATAGGTGGTTTTGTTTGTTCCAAAATAATTACCAACAAGATGACACTTATGGAATATCCTTTATTTCAGGGTTAGTCGTCCTTCACTCTACATGTTTCGAGCTTCTGGGAGATCATCATCAGGAGTTCACTTTTTTACTGTACAGGCAGCCTCTGGCATAATGTGTAATCTTTTGCTGTATTCCACCCGTTCTCCTACGTAGGAGAACGGGTGGAATACAGCAAAAGATTACACAGTATGCCAGAGGCTGCCTGTACAGTAAAAAAGTGAACTCCTGATGATGA
>Ga0131853_10022792_pt1 | contig 11323 bp, 6 predicted proteins | sample TergutLab28metaG_FD_92764 | JGI IMG/M metagenome (GOLD analysis project Ga0131853, IMG submission 92764) | Labiotermes labralis P1 segment gut microbial communities from Petit-Saut dam, French Guiana - Lab288 P1 (version 2) (version 2) | ecosystem: Host-associated > Arthropoda: Insects >...
AACTTTGTTTCTTTGTTCATTTGTTTTCCAAAATGTCTCCGTATAGCTCCGTTTATTTTGTTGTATGTTTGCAATTTATCTTCTAAATCACTTCCGTATTCTGATATGCGATACCCCAAGTACTATAATCTGTTACTTGTTCAATAATATTGTCGTTTATCACAAATTTTACCCTCTGTATGTGGTTCCCCCATATTGCCATTGATTTTGTTTTTGTACTAGATATGGTCATTATTATATTTTCTTGCTATAAGTTGCAAGTGGTGTGCCATTGTTTTTAAATCATCTTCTGATGTAGCCATTAAAATATGGTCGTCTGCATAAAGTATCGTATTCACTAATTTCCTGTTATTTAGTTGTATACCCTTCTTAATCACTGTTTTGAATTGCTGTATTATTTTATTAATGTATATGTTAAATAATAACGGTGAGAGGCCGCATCCCATTCTTACTCCTTTGTTTATGTGTATTGGTTCAGATATACCATCATTAAATTTAATTCTAATCTTCGTATTCCTGTAAATACATTTTATTTTATTTAGTAAATAATTTGGAATTTTATTGTCCGTCATTTCCCACAGCTTATCTCTGTTCACGTTATCATATGCCTTTTCGTAGATTACCAGAAAGCATTTGATATATTTATCGTAATTGATAATAATGTTATACACACATATTATATCTATTTTGTGTTTAGTTCCCTACATACAAAGCATTTCCCTTACATGCTGCTTTCTATCTGAAAGTATTGTACGCATTTTTGTACTTGAATATAATTTTATTGTGCCGATTGCACACATGTAATCAGTCGTAAACACTTTCCCACGAAGAAAACTGTGGACTAATATAATCGTTCATGGCCTAAGTCTAAGACAGATCTTGGCAGTGTAGTTTCTGAATGTGTGCAGCAGAATCATTTGGATCGATTTAGACCGATACAATCCAAACTGTTAAAGACTGTAAGCTCAGTGGTTGTTCCACATACCATACAGCGCGTATGTGTCTCTTGTATGGATTTCAGAAAAATTGCCGATTTTTCGCCTGTAATTATTCATTGAGTGGTTTTTACTACGCGGTACGGGCTGTGGTTAAATCTGATTTATCTTAATCTTTGTCTCTTAGGGATAGATACTGGTAAATACTGGTAAATATTTAAGTAAATACTATGTCGTTAGAGCCATAATACAGTAATACAGCTACAAACACAGGCTCTTAGCGTTGAATACTATCCGGCGCAGAATAAATTATGGTAATGTGTATATTGCTCAAGTTTATTTCCCGGTTAAAGTGAATTCAGGAACGGAATTGAAGCAGAACTTAAGACGGAAGGAAACTTAACTTTCTTTTAACAGCCATTTTAAGAGTGACGCAAATTGTCTTGCTTTATAGCAACATGAAAGAGAAAAGAAAATATAGTCAGTGGAAGTAGATTGAAGTCTTTGTTACGATGTAAGAGTGTTTTAATCTCCAAGTAACAACCAATTACAAAGTAGAGTGGGGAGAGAAAGCTCGCGTGAAGGAAAGAGAGCAAGAAATATAACTAGATTCCCTTTTTCCATCTCGTTTCTCTTTTCAGCACTTAATTGTATATAAGCCGAAGAGAAAATTTAAAAGAAAGGAAGGAAGAAAGAAAGAAAGAACGAAAGAACGAAAGAAAGAAAGAGCTGGAAGCAGATGATGGAGGTAAAAAGCAAAATCTTCTAGTTTCCAAATTGAAGGGCTTTCTCTTTCTGTCACAATACAGCACTTTCTTCCACCTTTCTTCTCGTTTTTTTTAAAAAAACATCTCTTTCTTTTTGTCCTTCGCTCTCTCACAGTTTCTTTGCCCCATTCCCTTTTCAACTAAGTTCCGCTGCTACCACCTTACCAATTACTTTGTACGTGTTTGCCTGCACTATTCAAGATATTGGTGCCGCGTCTAAAACAAACACCCCCTTCCAAGATACCATCCAGCAACAAGAGACCAGGAAAGCTTTCAACAAGATTAAGAATCGAAGTTTTAGTAATTTGAAATACAAGACTTCCCCGCCCGCATTCTCCACATCCCAGTGTTTCTTCCTTTGTCTTTCATCCACCTTTTTCTTCCCCATTCTCTCGTACTATTCATAACCGTAACCTCCAGTAAAGCGCCTCAGTATAAGTGGTCGTTGGTTAATCAAATAATATGAGGAGCAAGTAATGTGTGAAATTCTGTGTTTTGTTGAATGAAGGTTTCAAGTTCAAGAATGTTGGCAGCGACATTCGCTTTGTTTAAGTGTGGTGAGAAGGCAGTTAGCAGTTTAATTCCACCGATGTAATGAACTGCAGTCATAATAATGTCACTCATTTAAAACGCGTTGGCCACTCCAGTGTTGCGGGCGACACGTCGAAGATGGTAACTTAGCAGATACAGAAATTCCCGCCTTTTATCAAATCCGAAAATATATTACTGTTCTTTTTAGTGATGCGCACACTGCGAAACAGGGACGACATGAAATAGTACGTAAATAGGGCAAGTTGCTACTGTCTTCAAAACAAGTCGCTACTGATTTTTTTGATAGGAGCCAACCCTTTGTGTTGTAGTACTAAATGAAATGTCATTCGGCCAAAAACATAACAATATATTCAATAATGTAAAGTATGCGACTACATTTTTTTATGTTTTGCTGACCGTGTATCTCAGTATAATCTTAACAACTGACCGACTTAATGCACAAATTTCTGTTTTATAGTAAGTTTATTATATTCCTCTACATGTTTTGAGCACTATTGTGCTCATCATCAGGAGGTCAAATTGTAGTATACTGCATCTGGTATCGTCACACTGTGCAGTGGACAGCCACCTACAGAGTGTGACGGTATCAGATGCTGTAAAATACAGTTTGACTCCTGATGATGAGTACAACGGTGCTCGAAACATGTAGAGGAATATAATAAACTTATTATAAAACAGGAATTTGTGCATTAAGTTGGTCAGTTGTTAAGATTATACCACTACATGTTTCGGTTACAGTAACCATCATCAGGTAGACATTTCAATACATGGAAATAACATGTTCATTGCTTAAAATATGGGATACCATATTGTAGGCACTTTACGTTATTGAATACATTCCTGTGTTTTTGACTGAACGACATTTCAGTTACGTTGCTACTGGCTGCCTGCCGAGCCAGCTGAACCACTGAGAGTCCTCAAATGCTAATATTGAAGATTAAAAAAAAGCTTGAAGCTTGCAGAAATGTATTTCATGTCTTTTTTGTGTCTGTCTCTCCATAGGTCTCTCGGAGTGCATTAACTCGACCACCGAAAACATATTTTAATAAATGTTATTATTGTTTAGTTTCAACTTCGACTGTGTGAAGCGTCCGGCGTTTAGTTAAACTAGAACGAAGGTAACTTTCCACTCCGTTTCTGCGCACGACACTGTTTCAGCTTGTACGCTGCTACCTAATGTGACGGGTTTACTTTCATATCAACATACACAAGAAAAAGCACATTCTTGAGACTGTGCTGCTGTGGCTGTTTGGGTGGTTTATTTTTCGTACCATTATTAGTAATTTCACTTTAACCCTTTAAAGTCCGAACGTAATCTGCTTTATATAAAGAATCAAATCACACCGCTCAGTACACACTCTCCACCACGGTTATAAAAACCTATCAGATAACGACGTATGAAGCAAAAGTCGCTGTCTGTTCTGAGATCTGTACAAAACACCGAACGCAAAGCGAGCATCATATAGAATTTTTTTAATGTTAAACCTGGTGGTGCGGAAAGAAACCGATAGGCTTTAAAAGGTTAAAAGTTACATATTTATTACAATTAATTTTCGGAACACAATTCTAAAAATCGGAATACCTGAACATGACAATAATAATGACGTTATTTTTCAAGGCAGTTCTCCTCCGCATAATAAAAGTTAATGACGTGTCTTTCAATTTTACACTTTTCTCGTAGCACTGACATAACTGCGTTAAACTTCGTGTTCTCCGAAGGAGCCTCGTTTTGTTAAGAGTGTGTCGGGGATGACCATTAATTCTGAGGAATTATGTAACTTAAATCGATAATTTTATGCCTATACCAGTGGCCGCGCGGTCTAAGGCGTAGGTCTGCGCTCTCTCGCCTGCTGAGATAGTGGGTTCGAATCCCACCGGGGGCATGGATGCTTGTTGTGAGTGTTGTGTGTTGTCAGGTAGAGGTCTCTGCGACGAGCTGATCACTCATCCAGAGGAGTCCTACTGACTGTGGTGCGTCATTGTGTGTGATCTAGAAAACTCAAGAATGAGGAGGCCATGGCCCGCGTTGGGCCACAACGCCACAGGGAGAAAAAGCAAGTTTTAAAATAATGAGTATAATAACCAGCCATCTGTTACTAATAAACGAACATGAACTTATTTATAAATTGTAATTTAATAATCGCAAATTTACTTGAAGGAGAGGCTAAGAAATTTTCCTGGAAAGTTTGGAAAGTTTGCAGCATCATACTGAAATTACCAGTTGGTAATTGAGTTACGATAAGAAGGAAGCGATGGATGGAATGAAGTATGAGATAGGACGTTAACATTTTGGCATGTGTGTACAACCTACATGGTGGTGAAAGCGAGGTAGATTGTGAAATTAGAGTATAAATGTATAAACCTACTAACAACTAATTATAAAGTTTTGGACTTCCAGCTTGCCTCATCTCATTTCATGGAATTGTTGAGAAATTGTTCGTAGATTTTACCACTCGATTATAGTCGCTGTATTATTTACCTTAGTGTGCATACTCGAGATAACCATGTTCTGAATGTCGCCTTTTTCTGTCATAAGTCTGCTTCGAGATTAGCGAAAAATGTTGTATCTTTTATTTGATTAATTTAATAATATGAACTATGTCAATAAATGTCCAAAAAGATGCAACTATACACAGTTTACAGATAGAATAAACTGTGTATAGTTGCATCTTTTGGACATTTATTGATATAGAATTGCGATGCACGGTCCCATGAATATAAAAAACATATAATAACATGAACATTAATGTGAATTAGCTGCAACCTAAAACTCAGTTTTGTGCAACGTACGTTCGTATAACAGGTTTCTTAGTTTTACGGCAGTGCTTCATATTAAATTTTAAACGTTGATTTATTGATTATTGAATAGTTAAACTAAGGTTTTGAAAGCATCTAATTTACATAGCATCAAACGGAAAGACAGTATATTGGGAAGGATGTTTGAAGAAAGTACCGAAGATTTGTCCTGTGTCGCCATAAACCGTAGGGTTGCAGAGGAAAACCACAAAAAGCAACAGTGTACCGTTTTGAAATTGCAAAGAATACTGGCAACTAAGCCGTAGTGTTCAGAACAAGATTCGACCTGTAAATACAATTTTGACACGAGAACGAAACACCCGCATTGTTTACTACTACAATGATTGTCATTACAATATATTTAAGCTGTTCCATGACAATTCTGAACACTCGCTGTAATGTTGAATGTTCCATGGATTATCCAGCTTCCCTGTATTTCCAAGTTGTGGCAGCGGCGTAACTGAAGGCAGTTTGACATGCAGGTACGTTATTTTACTAGCATCATTTAATACAATACAACGTAGGCTGGGGCTGGCGTTTGCAACAGGATTAATGCAGCTTGTTTCCACTGTTTACTATGTAGAACTGCCTTGTTGCAGAAGACATATTGAAAGAAGGCAGTAACCGAGAGGTAATAAAATGGGAAGAACAAATGACGTAGCTGTGAGGAACTGGAGATTGTGATGATGATGATGATGATGATGTTGAGAAGATTATCCAGATGTAATTTATGTAGAAAAGTTATAAATAAATTCACGTGTCTAAGAACAGAACGGACTAAATTAAGGAAAGTACACTGACAAGTAATCCATAGTAACTGTTGGAAGAAGCAAGTCATAAACCTACTAATACCCAAAGTAAAAAATAATTTGTTGCGATTTGAAAAATGCTTATTAATTCTTACTGTATATTTGTTAATTAATTTTACAGACACGTTTATTAACTTTTTCAACGGACATATGTCACGTACTGTCATACCCTGATTTAAAAGTTTTCTTAGAGTTCAGCTGAATTTTTTTTTACGGAACCCAGACATAGATCACTTTGCGCTCTATGTAATAAAAAATGGTGTGTATATGTCTGTGTTTGTGTGTCTGTGGCTGCCATACATGATCAGAAAATAAAGATTATCAATACAAAATTTCAATCAGAAGATCTGTATGGAAATAATCACACGACAGAATCCCGCCTACATGGACAATAACACTAAAATTTTCTCTATGAAGTAGGATGCATATGTCAGCACATTGAATTAAATTAAATTTTTATTACACGCAGTTCCGGGTTCAGGAGCCTAGGGGGTTTCTTTTTGTAGCGGAAATTTGTAGGTTTCTGTTCCTGAGAATGTTTTTGTATTTGGTAACTTTTATTATTGCAGTTTACTTACTTACTTACTCCATGGTGCAGAGTCCTTGAGAAGCTAACTGGTTTGCAGCTAGTCAAGAAATTCCCCCTATTTCACGGAACCCGAAGGTTCATTACCGCACTCACAAGCGTCCGCCACCTGTCTCTATCCTGGGCCAGCTCAATCCAGTCCATATACACACCTCCTGGAGATCATTCGTAATATTATCCACCCTTCTACGCTTAGGTCTCCCCAGTGGTCTCTTTCCCTCCGGTTTCCCCACCAAGACCCTAAACACCCCCTTCTCCTCACCCATACGCGCCACATGCCCAGCCCATCTCATTCTTCTCGATTTTATCACCCGCACAATATTGGGTGAGGAGTACAGATCACTTAGCTCCTCGTTAGGCAATCTCCTCCATTCCCCCGTTACATCTTCCCTCCTAGGTCCAAATATTTTTCTCAACACCATATTCTCAAACACACTCAGCTTCCTTGCAGTTTACATACGGAAAATAAAGCTGAAATATTTTATTCTTTTTTAATTTACATGCCGCATATAAAACTAAATAGGTCGGACTCGGCTAAAACGTCATAAAAGGGGCTGAGTATTTTGCATCGTTATAACCGAGGAGTATAACGCTATGGTTAACAGTGGCGAATTGAATGGTACCGCAGAATGTCTGACAATGTAGCCGTGGTGTCGTGTAAACCGATATCTTTATAACCGGCTTCGACTATACTTATACTCTTGCATACAACGGAATGTATGAGGCAGTCGTGCGGCTTCTTCCTTGCATGCTACATTTTAGGCGATACAACCGAATTTCCAATAGAGGGGTCCCTTATAGCCTGCTTTACCTTGAAACCAAACACGTTGGCTAAATTTACCTGCCTGCATTCTATAAATTCAGTGTGGGTCGGGTTTAGAGATTAGCATTTAAAATAAAATGTGTCTCGGAAGCAGTTTCATCGACTGTCGTTGTACGGCGCCACAATCTTTCCCAAACTGTCAGATATACTATTTCTACTGAAATTCTTCTATTTTTCTCTTTCTTCTCCAACCCCGCCGCCCGCTCACCAAACTACAACACACCCCTTGACTCAGAATGAGGGCACCACACATCCCATCCCTATACCCCCCCCCCCCAACATCCACACATCTTACGAAAACTTTGAAGTTACATTTTTTTCTTCTTTTCAAATGATTCTTCCCATCCTCCTTTCGATGTGTGATTGTTTTTTCAGCTCTGTAAGCAAAAGTTTTCTCACAGAATCCACACAGTGTCAGCACTTTTCTGCAGCTTGGTGGCTGCTTCACCGTATCTTTTACTGTGTCCTTATCTGGAACTGCTCTTATATGTGCTCCATACTATTACATAATTTCAGGGTAATGCAGCTAACATAGTTAAATCTCTTACAGAAAGTTGGGGACTATGAAGCAGATTATCAAACTCTTCTTTTTTCTCTCTTATTCTTTATATTTTCCTTCCTTTCTTTCTTATTTATTTCCTCGGTTTCTTCTCTTTCTTTCTCTTTTATTATATTCTTCTTTCTCTCTTTGGATTTTTTAAATTATTCTGTCATTGCATACCACGTGTTACAGCTATTGTCTGTAACTTATACCCCATTAGTTTTTATCTGATGAACACATGCATTCCATTTAGACCCTTAAGTAATATTACCTTTAAAAAAACCGCGATGAGTATGCTTTATGTTTTTTTATCACTTATGGACTAGGTGAAGGCGTTTTGTAGGATCATATCACAGAAACACTGATCCTGTTCCTTCACTTTGTGATTGGATGGACCGAAAAATGCTTTACGCTGAAATATCATAACACAGGTGTTGATAACTGCATAGCAGTTGCTGTTCTTACAGTGACTTATACGGTGTACTTGCGTTAGCCATTTGTCACAAACAGACACCTCTTTTAATATTATGACACGATATAAACTGATGTGTATGTATAATTCGGAACATTCCTCAAATCGCTGAAAATTTAACGAATACATTCCTACATTAAAATGGTACATTAATGGAGAAGGTGTTTTTACATCACATTTATCATGAGATATGTGAAAGGAGATGTATGTCTAGTTAATTGGTAGCTGACGTTATAGACGAGGCGTCGCATAAATTTATGTCGTTTTAACCGGGTTCGGCTGTATGTTTGACAGAAGAATTGAAATGTAATTCCTAATTTCATACTTGAAGTAGGTTCTGTGTTTTGTTTATTTTTTAAGGTCTTCTAAGTTATAGCGAGTCGGGATAGCGCAATCTGCATAATGGCTAGGCTACTGGCGAGGAGTCGTCTTTCGAATCCTGGCACGGGTAGAGTATTAATATCTTCTTAACAACGTCCTGTCCAGCTCTTGTTCCTTCTCACCCTCTTATTCAGATGCTACCGGCACCACTTTGCTTGTGGTTGAAGCGGCCGTGGCGTGAAGCTGATAACTCACTTGTACGTAGTGTAGAGTTCAGGAATAAATAACGATACCCCCACTCCCACATATGTCTTCATGGCATACACGTGGAAATCTGTATTTTTATCAGTAAGTAACTAACCATTCTGCTGTAAAGCAGGCACTTCAATACCCCTATGCACGCCTCGGCCTATGCTTCATCACACGTCAGATATCGCGAGTGTGACGTCAAGGAACCTAACGATGAGAAACTTGAGTTGCAAATGTGATTGGTTGATTTAATTTCGTGAAACCAGAAGCCGGTCCCTACACAAATCCAATTGTTACTCTTTTTATGCAGCGTTTCGCAATGCAATTTCAATTTCTCCTCCTATCCTCAACAAATTTTTTCAACTCTATATTTCTTGACGTCCACATATTTTTCTGCTGGTATCTGACTTCAGATTTGCTGTATCTACGAAGGCTTTTTTATTAAGCGTAGTGTTTTGTATATTGCATGTTATTAGATCATGCATAGTTCGCTTTTTGATTGGTTCCAAATTCCCTCCTTCCTCATTCCTCTTCCTACTCAATTCCGTTTCTTCCTCTATCGGTCTTTTTACCACAGTAAAAATGTTCCCTACTTCTCTGAGTTATATGCGCACATAAAATTGTTAAATGTAAGAAGGGTTTAAGTACTATGTGCGAGTCGAAAAGTAGCGAAAATTGATGTTCCTGGTGAGACCAATTTTTGTTTGCTTCGCGCAACGTGTCTTAAGTTTTGGACAACAATGTGTCCTGTCTCGAAACACTGTCTTCCCGCATTGTCCATTCTTTCGAGGTGGATATTTTAAGTAACTCATTTCCCAGAACATACGTGTAGGCGTTTTAGCGAAGCAGATGCTCGTACAACTGACGAAGTATTTCACAAATTGTTACATAACCTGAAAGCTCATTGCTTTGGCAACTGTGGCTATTGTAACCAGCAGCACAGCCGAACACCCCAGAAGAACTGGTTCTTCAGCATGACTGCCCTTAGAAACTCAAACCTTTCTAATGAAAAAGTTTCATACGCTAAACATGAAGAAATTTAAAACCTACAAAGAAATTTATTTTATTGCTGCGAGGCGAAAAGTTAAATACGCATTGTACGAAGCTGCCATGTTGTTGCGATCTACGAAAATATAACCTTAACAAATGTATGACATTTTTCATGACACAGGTTTAGCACTCTTTGAAGTGATGCCAACATCCGCCCTCTCTACGCCCACGTATATGAGGTGTCTGCTTCCTTCAGTTTTTTGATATACTTTATATGGAATGTAGTGTATGTCGTCTGTCTCCAGTATTCTTTAGCTAACCAAACTTATTTTTCATTGAAAAATTGTGTCTTTTGTAATTTGATTGTTGTGTCTAGTTCTCAGTCGACGGCCAGGCACTAAAATATCGTAAGGAATGAACGTCAGCTGCCTTACCCTCTATTGTCACGTGACCATGCACCCTGTTGGTATCTGCATCAGGCGTAGTCTTGTTACTTCGTTGCTCCGAACTTCATTCCTGTTACTGCAGACCCACGGTTCAAGCTGTTTCGAGTACAGTTGTCTGGCGTCTTTCCTACACTGAGTTTACGTACGTCGTATTATAAACAGTGTTTTAGGGTGCTGTTGATTCCTATAGCAGCATAATCTGTATTTCTGTCCAAGTGACTTAGATATCAAGGAGGAATTATAGCGTCTTAAATCCTTTTGAAATTACTTTCTTATTTTTCACATTTCTTATCCATATCAAGGATTACGCTAACAGCTACTGTTATCAAGGATCCTTTTTGTAATGCCATTCATTTCCAAAAATTAATATTCACTTTTTCTCTATATTATAAAATTCGTTCCCGTGTCACTCATGAACTATGAGTAGGAGTATATCAACTTATTTGCGTATATACCATATTCCGCGATATGTCAATGACCTCTTAGTAATGGAAGTGGTTTCCTAATATGAAATCTACAAAAAATGCGGTGGCAGTCCCAAGGCCGTTGGCTAGATGACAAGTTAGAATGTTTTTGCACCTAAGCTTAATTATCGCCTAGTGCCATTAGCACTCAAGCACACCCCAGGGTTGCTTATGACAGTCTTTCCTTAAATGATACATTTACCTGTCGGGGGTGGGGGGAAGGGAGAAACAGAGAGAATGAGAGAGATGATGAGACATACAGTGTTTTCCGCCTAGGTCCTAATATTCGTACTCAGTACAGTCGGATATCAGTGGAACTCTTGGAATGTTATTTCACTCATATTATCAGGAAATCTAATTACTAGCAGTCAATTCTACCATAGTCGGACAAAAAAAAAATGTTACATGCTTTATAGAAGTGGAAATAGGCGACGCACATTGTCAGTCCATGGCACACGTGCTGTCTGTTTCATTGGAAGTTTATATATATATATATATATATATATATATGTGTGTGTGTGTGTGTGTGTGTGTGTGTGCGCGTGCGTGTGTGTGGTGTGTGTCTGTGTGTG
>Ga0131853_10022793_pt1 | contig 11322 bp, 9 predicted proteins | sample TergutLab28metaG_FD_92764 | JGI IMG/M metagenome (GOLD analysis project Ga0131853, IMG submission 92764) | Labiotermes labralis P1 segment gut microbial communities from Petit-Saut dam, French Guiana - Lab288 P1 (version 2) (version 2) | ecosystem: Host-associated > Arthropoda: Insects >...
GTAAATCGCTGAGTGGTTTTAAGCTATAATTTTAGCAAGGAACAATGTATGCTCCCTGAGGATGATCGTATGATCTAAACATGTAGGAGCGTTTTAAGTGTTTTAATGTGAATTTTAGATCATGAAATGAATATATGTGCATTTGTTGGTGTATTAATTAAATATACTACAGATGCACGGTGCCATGATAAAGATATAAGCGAATATATATATGTGTATATATATATATATATATATATATATATAAATGAATATAAACGGGTATTACGGTTAATAAAAAGGTTTTACTTTACGTATACATTGATTGTGTTAAGTGTTTCAGATGGCTCTTCCAAAATTGGAAACATGTAGCAAGCAGCCAAAACTGATAAAATATTAAATTGAGACAGGTATTTTGTGCTTCCTGTCTGCTGTTTATCACAACGAGATGTCATCGATAAATCAATTCTGAAGTGTTAGCTTACGGCGTTGTGAATTGTGAAGTGCGGTGCAGGAACATGCTGCTTGTAGGTGCGCCTGCATGGCGCAAGGATTTATTAAAGCTTCATCTTGAATGTTCTGAGTTTTTGCGCAACAAAGCCTGGTTTGCTGCTGATGTTTCGGATCAGTGTATCGGTTCCATCTTCGAGTGCGTGGTGTTATTCGTTTTTGAAACTTTTACCCTTAAAGATGGGACAGATACGATATTCCGAAACGTCGGTAGCAGCAACTCAGCAAGTGAAGACCCCAACTACACCGCGACGAAGCCACAAATCTCAATTTGTATAAGCGTAACATTTAAAACGCGATTTCGTTTCGTGTACCTTGAAGTATAAACGCGTGGTTTCGGGCTTCCGCCGCGAAGTAGATGAGAACTGCGCTCTTCTTGGTAAGTACGCAGCGGATAGTGGTAATCCTCCTGAAGCGGATATATTTATTTTCAAAATGACATAAGACTGGTCACCCAGTGTTTCTCCTTAACTGTTCAGCATTTACTTACTTACTTACTTACTTACTCCATGGTGCAGAGTCCCTCTTGAGCAGCTAACTGGTTTGCAGCTAGTCAAGAAATTTCCCGCATTTCACGGAACCCGAACGTTCATTATCGCACTCACAAGCGTTCGCCACAAAATTTTGTCTCCAGAGCCAGCATCCCGCCTGTGAATGTTTCTTAACATAAGTGTTTTACATGGAGGGTTTTTTAGCACCTCGCCCAACCCCCAAGCTGGAGGACCACCCACGTCGGCTGTTCGCGACTGCTTATTCAATTTATTTGCAGCTACCCTTCTTATCGGAGGCCGTTCCTCTATCCGCAACCTGAGGACGCGCCATGCCGTGGTGACAGGGACCCACTACATGGAACTGTTCAACATCAGCACTCTTTATTGGTTCGGAGAATTGGAGTGACGAAAAGGGAATTAATAGATAATATTTTGCCTTGCCGACTGCTTTATCATACCTAACAGCAGACAGGCGTCTAGTAAGACCAACAGATTTTTATTAATGAAATGCTTAGTGTAGTGGCGTTGAAGAATCGTGTATTTAACATTTTTATGTTCAAGAATATATTTCGGACTGAAACCTGGGAACGTGTTCGCCTTTGAACACTTGTAAAGACGAATAAAAAGTGAAAGTACGTTTCTGTACAGTGGCTCCCCCCCCCCGCCCCAATTTACCGAAATAACGTCGCTTTCTGGAAGGTTTTCCAGACTTCGTCCTTTTGGTAAAAGCCTTATGTAGATAACCTGAAAGATAAGCTGAATATGGAGCATTGTTGGAATGATACTGACAGAGGAAAAACCCTAGTACTCGGAGAAAAGCCTGTCTTATTGCCATGTTTTTATTACACATCTCATGTGAACTGATCTGGGATCGAGTCCTGGTCTCTCCGATGAGATACCGGCTACTGATCGCGTAAAACATGAGGCGGCCTATGAAGAGAAAGACGAACCTGAATTATACTTACATTTCCACAGAGTTCGGTGCAGTAAACACACACCGCCTCAGTTACGACAACACATCTGTTAGCGCTGTACAGTGCAATAAGTGAGATCCATAGAAATCACTGAAATTCACTCTGAGCAGCACGTCGAATTGTAATGTTTAGTCTATAGGCATCTGGGGTAACCAATAGGTAGTCCTTAAATTGTATTAGTGAACATGCGTAATAAACTAAACTAAACTAAACTCCGTGGCCTTAGTCCGCACGCGAACTATACCGACAGAACGGCCGCCGCCGGTCGGCGAAGTTAGTGCCAACTTTTTCGGATAGAAGGGTGTCACATGGTCAGCGCAACGGGTCCCCACAGCCGTTACTCTCTGTTTTCTAGACCGGGAGCCGCTAATTTTTTCATTCAAGTAGCTCCTCAATTGACCTCACGAGGCTGAGTGGACCCCGTTCCAGACCCACTACTACTCAGAAAATCTGGTAGCGCCGGGGACAAACTACTTGTTTATCTGTAATATTTTTTTAAATAAAGTACATTTATCGCTGTTAAACATATTTAGCTAATTGGCCTTTGTGACATGAAAGGAACACATTTACTCTGACATGGGAGTTGATATTTTAGGTGTTACTTTTCTTCTTTGAGGAATTAATTTTATGAACATACACTATTCCGAGACCTTGCGCTTATTTGGACTTCTTCACCCCAAAGATAAAGATACTGACCATCCCAGAAGCCTTGAATCTCACGCTGTAGAACAGTCAATTATCGATAATTTTTCATGCTATTCAGACAAGTTGTTTTCATTTTTTGGAGCTCTTCTTGTCGTAGTTGCACTTTTACTTGGAAAAAAGATCATCTATCCAGAGGGACAGTACGGGACAGACAGGAAGGTAGGCATTTTAATGTGTATATAATTAAAACACTTTATTATCCAACAGATGCACAAATATATAATTTGTAGATACAATTAAAGTTTTAATAAAATATTTAAAATTTATTTAAATTATTATAAAATATTTTAAATATTTTATAATAATTCTAATTGTATCTACGAATTATATATTTGTGCATCTGTTGGATAATAAAATGTTTTAATCGTCATTGATGCCCGGTACAAACATGAAGAGCGTACATAATTGCTTAAGCGAGATAGCTTTCCTTATATATATATACACATTGAGATACTGTGGAGGAAACGGGTTTAAAATTAGAGCATGTGAGATTCCAAATCAAACTATTGAAGTTATGGCGGAGTGGCTATGAAGTAATGATTTCAGAATTCCGCGTAATCAGTTCTCTCGTGTTTTGAACAGTAATTGAAATATTTCACAGTACGGTACCAACATGCAAATACATTACTCTGCATGTCAATGATAATGATGGTGACTCTAGATGCCAGTAGAAGCCGGGATATAGGTCAGATTTAGGGAATCTTTGGTCTTTGGCTTACAGTATTCCCTCGTTTCTCATTGTGAGTGACAGTGTAAAGCCTCCTGAGATTCCAGCCTGAGTAATGCGACCAGCGAAGGAAGTCCTGACTTGTGCGCGTGGATTGCCAGCAAAGACAGAATCCCCTTCGTACATCCACCTGTGATCAGTACATAACGTTGTTAGGTTTTAGTGACATAAGTGAAAACAAGCTACACTTATGTTCGTTTGTTAGTGCAACTAAATGCATAATATCAAGCACATGTAAGTAACAGAGAAACTCGTCCGAAATGTGACGGTAAAGACATACATACTTAATGGAACGCACGGAAAATTCACGGAATATAAACTTTAAAATTATTGGTGCTTTACAAGGACAGATGAATAGCTAATTTAAGAATGCCAAGCGGTAAGCGAAATGCATGGAAAGGGTAAATTTAAAGTTCCGCTTGTATTTGTGTGTGTGTGTGTGTGTGTGTGACCTATTTTTGTGGAGGAGGTAGGGACAGGAATTAGACATTAGTTTTTCAGAATTTTTACGTGTTTGTGAGGAGTGAACTTAAGTTCAAGTTACTGTACAACTTAATATTTAGCCCCGTTCTGTTACTTCCACACTGAAGCTTTTTACTACGTTTAGAAAGTTTCAGTCCAAACTGTACTGTTAAATTACCCAGTGTTAGTTTAATCGAAATGGCAAGACGAGGTCAGTCTTTCTACTTTGTCTCCAGATAAACATTTCGCGTTCCGAGCAGCTTCAATTCTGAATTATATAATCTTTTGTAATGTCATTCCTTACATTACAAGAAGAGGATGGGTGGAAGGGGCCTCGAATCATGTTCCTTCGTTGATTGGAAGGAGTCACTCAATCTGCATTCTTCTTCCTTCCAGTTTTTTTCACTTAATCTCTAATATTGTGTCATGTTTTATATTTAGTCTCGCTAGTTGGTGAGTTTAATTAATTTCCAGTCATACTGCATTTCAAGCATCATGGATCTGTAGATTGTAAATAATGTACCCTATGAAATATTTCACCGTAACCTCGAAAACTGTACCTTATTTTCAGTTTTTATGAGACAAAATTATGATTGAGTAGTTTACGAGAATACGAGAACTGTGAATTACACGATGTTGAAGGCCCTTTCTGTGTCTAATCCGATATGTGGGTAGCAATTTTTGGAGGTACTCTCCTATTCATTTTTAAGGATCCTAAGTTAATTGCGTCAAAAGGCGTCATCTCGGAAGACCACCATAAGGTGTTCGAAATTCTGACTAAACATAAACAATTTTCAGTTCCTTTACAAGTTCTGCACATTTTTGGCCACATGAATCTCACACGCGTGTGTTGGGATTAGATCTAGAAGTATCACCCTATTATTTGGCTTCAATGACCTTGACCGTCCTGTCAACAAAATGACAGAACAACTGGGTATCAATTCGCGTGTCGTGTCGGGACTCGCGCAGCCTGTTACCTTTAGAACCAGATATAAATAAGATACAGTTACTGGATCTTAATAGTAACTACGTAGGCATTCCTGTTACAGGGGCTTCACATGTTTTATTTCCGTGCACATTAAACCTGCACATCTTTATATCACAGCGTAAAGCACAATAATTTTCTTCATACTCTCATAATAGCTTGAAGTCTATCAGTACCTTGAAGGAACCACCTGATAAATTCTCAGTTTAGCCCAAAAGTGCACTTAATTTAAATTGTAACATAAACGGCAACTATTCCCTGTACATTCCATCAGTTGGTAACTTGGTTATAGAGAAACAATGTGTTTTCTGTGATGTAGGAAATGTTTCATGCTTCAAAGGGTTAACGTGTGATTACATTCAAACTTACCCACATCATGATGTTTGTTGTCTATGATAATACTTTACCAAGCCTTATTGACGTCCATGTGAGCACCCTAGGTTCATATAACCGCGAAAATTTTTCGTATATTAACCCGCTGTTTGTTTTCTTTTTTTACCGCCTGTGATCTTATCTGTTCATATTACACTTCGGCGTCGCCTGTTTGTTAGTGTCTCTCTCACCCTCATGCAGCTATTTGCCCCTAGCCTGCCGCCGAACGAGTGTTTGCGAGTAGGAAGCGTTCGGCCACTCGTGTCGAATAGACCGATTGGTGGCGGCTAAATGAAATTCAGTAACAGAATAATCTGAGTTTTATATTTCTTCTCAATTCCAAATGCATAGCATTCCGGAATATATCCCTTATTACGGTAAGGATTTGGTGGCTGTTTGCCTTGCTCACTTGTTGACTGTTGTTACATGTACGCCTACTCATTTCAGTCTTTATTTTTATCATCTTGGAGTCTTGTTTAGAGAATTGTATGAAACAAATGCATTGTGTTATGTATGTGGAGATAATTGTAGTTTATATTGTATAGAGGGACTGCCTTTACGTACCTACACAATTATCAACATGTCTAGTAAATATCCTTACTTACTTACTCCATTGAGCAGAGTCCTTGAGAACCTAACCGGTTTTCAGCTAGTCAAGAAATTCCCTGCCTTTTATAGAACCCGACGGTTTATTACCGCAATTACAAGTGCCCGCCACCTGTCCCTATCCTGAGTCAGCTCGATCCACTCCATACCCTCACATTCCACTTCTTAAAGATCCATTTTAATATTATCGTCCCACCTACGCCTGGGTCTCCCAAGTGGTCCCTCTCTCTCAGGTTTCACCACTAAAACTCTGTATACGCCTCTCCTGTCCCCGTACATGCTACGTGTCCCGCTCATCTCATTCTTCTCTATTTTATCACCCGAACAGTATTGGGTGAAGAGTGGAGTAAGATTTTCCCTCGAGGATAGAAGAATCATCTGCATCTTTATCCTCTAATAACAGAACAATTTGATCGGGCTTTAAAGGCCATCATCACTATCACTGCATTTCGACAGTATCCCATGAAAATGAAATGCGAAAAATTATTTTTACATTTATATTTTATTGTCTGTGTTCCTGAAATCTCTTTTTTTCTTTGTTTCTTAGTCTTGCATGTTTTACCTACACATTTGTCGCTGTAGAGGTTTATTGTTGTACCTGATCACACTAAATCACACACACACACACACACACCTGGTAGGACTCTTTCGACGACGGATCGGCCCGTCGCAAAGACCTTCACGCGACAATACACAACATGCATAAGAGACATCCATGCCCTCTGTGGGATTCGAATCCGCAATGCAAGTAAGGGAGCGACCACAGACCAACGCCTTCGACCGCGCAGCCAGCAGGATCGGCTCCAGAAATTTCGATCTGGTTACTGCAGATGGGAATGGTACCACTTATATTCTTTACCTCACTCTTGTCCACTACACTAATCACGTCTGTTTTTTATTAAACTCTTTGATTCCATTAATGAGCTGATGCATTTATAAGTAGCTAATGATGTTCGGTTTATGTTTTTGTATTTCTTCCAGTAATTCTGCAGTATTTATTTCAATATAGCTTCCCTGCTGTTCGTATGAAGTGAAATTACTGTATGCATTAAGCTTTATTTCGCTCTAAAGACTTAAATACCGAAGCAAAATAAGGATGAAAAGATCAGTTTGGACTTGCTCCTTGTACTGTCATAATGAACCCAAGTCACGTGTCCTGTACGGTGTGTTTGAACCCACTAGGGATTGTCTGTTTCTTCGTGGTTACAGCAGATAGAACACGACTGTAATGGGGCGTTTTGTTCTTATTGGTAATGGAGTCTTACGAAATGATAATGCATTTTATATTTCTTTGCTCCCAGCTTTCTGGTGTTATTTTTCGTTATTGGCTGCGCTCTAACACCTTCAATTGTAAATTACTTTTTGCTAAACTTCCTTCGCTGAAGTAAAGGTAATTCTAAAACTTTTTATTTTATTGATTTACAGGCTTCCATATCATCAATTTCAATAACTTGTCTTTTTGAGCCTTCTGATGTTAATTAGCGATGCACCTAGAAATTTAAAGCTTGTCCTAATCTACGTAAGTCACGTACATTTTTGGACTGCATATCCATTCCATGTCACTTGAAATGAATACATCGCCATGACTCTCTTTTTTTTTTTCGCGGAGTCTCTTTAGCGTAAATATAAATTTCGAAACGCCTGGAACATAGTTTGGCCAGAGAGAGTAGAACCCAGATACCAGATACGATAAATATAATACAAACGGTTAAACAAGTATCGATTTCAAAGTTTTGACGTTTATTAATGTGAAATAATTGTGTCTTGAATGCATATGAACATTCAAGTTCAGTGCTGACACAGCACAACCTGTCACATCAGTTATAATTGGTATTCATTCGTTTTGATTTGCATCCGCAATGCAACACCCAACCCTCTGTCACAGCATATTGTGGCTGATATATCTTATAGCGGCGTGCCTGGGCAAGAAATGTGGTGATCCTGGCTGGCCGATCATATTGTTTTCCTGCATAAACTAAACTCCACACCAGCGTTTGTTTCTAGTGTAAAGAAAAACACTTTCAGCAGTAGACTAGCAGCCATGTATTGACTGGAAGGTTGTGAATAGCGATTTGGAAGGAAGTGATTCAACTACAATTAGCAGCATAATTCCGGCGTTTTTTTTATGGAAAATTTCTACCCGTCTCTTAAGTATTTTCGGCCTTCGTGCTGAGATTGGAAACCGGAATTTTTCCAAATACGAAGCAGAATAGCTTGGGTAAGACTACATGAAGAGGAGATTTGTGATTTGTGCTCGTCACCAAATATTATTCCTCAGATCCAACAAAGAAAGGTGAGATGGGCGGGGGCATGTAACACATATGGGAAACAGGAGAGATGTATAGGAGGATTTGAGTAGGACATCTGAGGGAAACAGACCACTTGGAATACTTAGGCGTAGATAGGAAAACACTATTAGAGTGGATCTTCAAGACGCGAGATGGGGAGGAATGGACTGGATTGATGTGGCTCAGGATAAGGAGAGTTGGCGGGCGCCTGTGAATGTGGTAATAAACCTTCGGGTTCCATAAAATTTCTTGACTAGTTGAGGACCATTTAGCTTCTCAAGAATGATTCTGCTTCATGGAGTTAGATACTCAGTTAGTTAGTTAGGAAGGTAGTTGGTAGGAATCCCACAATTAAGACGGTGTGGTGTCCTCCAAAAGTGTAATTTTCACAGAAAGTACCGTTAAAAATCCAACGCCTTGTTCTGAGGCAGAAATGGTGGACACAGAAAAGCACAACAATGCCCTGTTACTACTTTTCCCCACATTTCACGAAGAAACTTAAGTAAAACATTCTATTTATACCTCACAGTAAATAACTGAGTCTGTTTTACAAACTTTAATCAGTTGACTTTTTACAAAATCATAATCTCCATTTCTTGCGATAATCATATAAAAACCATGTAAACATTTTTAGGCGAAATGCACGTATTGTAAGGGATGTGGTACACATAGTTACCACTTAAATTTTAACGTGTTGAGGTACCTTCACTGTATAAAGGCGAACCTACACACCACTGTGCCTGTGAAAATGAAATCTTTAACAGCAACAGCCATCTGTTTCTCACCGTAGTTTAAAAACCATTAGTAAGTAGAGCCATTAACACACAGGTTGGGGAGAGTGTTATTTGTGCAAGAAACTGTATGCATGACCTTATGCCAAAATATAGCAGCCAGTTCGAGCGGACGTAAATCAAAATTCCCTCATTTTAGAGAGAGAGAGAGAGAGAGAGAGAGGGAGAGAAAAGAAAGGCAGGGAGTACGCGAGGATGAATATGCAACCAGTGCCTCGTACGTGATACCGCGTTAAAGTGATGGATTTATTATAGCGTTCGTTGTCATCGTGACACCGGCAAGCATTTATTCCAGCGCAAGCCTCTCTCGTAATAATATAAAACATAATGATCAAAACGTGTGATAGGGAACGCCGTTTAGACTTAAACTTACTTCGCAGACACCGAGTGTTCCGTGAACTGCTACACTAGGGAGGTCTTGCCTTCCACTTGGTGGATCCTCATATGGAAACGTATTCAGACGTACCGATAATGCCGTCCTTCTGGAGGAACCACAGATGTCCAATGGAATGAGTGAATTGTATATAAGTATGTTACAAAGTAGGGCTGATACAGCTGTGAGATTGGTGCGTTCAGACAGCAAGACGACCCAAGTACAGAACAGTTTCGCGTTGTAACAGAGAGGCGGCATATACGTTGTAACCGTCCGCATTAAGCTGCCCGACTCTCTGTTACAGTACTACGTACACTCGCCGGTAAGCTTGAATCCTTCCCAAGGAATATACGGAGGGACAGGAGCCGCTCAGTTTTATCGTTGTTATAATTCTATACAAACACACCCCCATCATTTATTGAGCCTTATACAAAATCATGAGAAAAGTTTGACTAAGATAATGCTGGTAGGGTCTGTGTTCACCGTTCCGCTTGTTTTAATACTTCCTTCCTTTGTGTAGTCTAATATCAAGCCTTCGTTGTGGAGTGTCTCTCTCTTTGTCAAGAAAATAGGCAGAGTGCAGGCAAGCCCTTCCGAAAAATATTTATTTCGAACAAAGGAACGAAAATCTGCGTACAGCTACCTACAGATATAACAAGAAAGAGAATGTAAGCCTTTAATGGAAATGGGGCATTTGAGACCTTTGCCCATGCTAGTGACCTGCAAGGTTTAAATGCGGAGAGCAATTAGAGGTTTGAACTTCTAAACCCTTCCGCGCTTTCCAGAGCTTTGAATACAGTAAATGTTTATTTAATTTAAACTGGCTAAAAGCCAGAAAACCAGTTTATCTTCTCATCTTCATGATGTCTAGTCCAAGACGAACTACGGAGACTCTGGGCAGTTACAACGTGATGAGAAGAATTCTTCGTAGCGCTGAAGCAAATATTCTACGATAAACGTATTGAAACCTGTGTTATAGGGTCACCACTGTTCAGTCGGTAGACAGAGTGAGCTTCGGTACCAATCAGCAGCGATGCTGACCGCTATCAAGACTCTCGAGCCGCGTGGTTGTCATTTTGTTCTCAGCGGGTGTCAGTATTTTGATGCGACTTAGTGGGTCACTGTTGTGCCCATTGCAGTGAACGCAAACATTGTGGACCTTGGCGCCTAGCCTCATGCCTGTGGGTGCACTTGTTCCCATTTACATCAAATCTTCCTTCTTGTTAAGGATTAGGCTGCTTCGGATAGTAGCTCTGTATGGTGCGACTGGTTAGGTGTTTAAGTATCCAGTATCAACTGCGTTGGTTGTGTGTATTTTGCAATTTTTAATTTAGCGGGCTTCACCCCATTGTGGTAACTAATATTTCAAAGTGAAATGTTCTGTTAGAAACAACTTTGTTGCTGTATGTCAGACAATGCGCGGGTCACACAGACAACTTTTTTTCGACCCATGGTTGCCTGGATAAATAGACGGAGACCTAATGTCACTGTAAACTAGGCTGTCAAACGTGCGGTTCACAGAGCTTTATGGTGTGGCCCGCTCATATTTCGATATTTGATATTGTGCTTCCCTTCTCACAAAGTGTATTGCACAATACAGCAGAGAAGTCCTGCAATATTAAAGACGGTAAACATTTTATATCTTTGCGTTTTTTTACGTTGAAGACGAGCGAATATGTCGTTGCATATTGCGGCACAAGATGTCCAATTGAATTTCTGTTTTGGCCCTGACCTTGTCTTGAGTTTGACGGGCCTGGTGTAATCTGTGTAATTTCATAAGCCGATAAAACTGTGTTTGCTTGAAAATTCGCATTTGAGTGCTACACTTTGTTGTTTCATTTCAAATACATACACACATACATATACATGCATACATGCGTAAACGCATAAGTACATACATAAAAGCACACACACACACACACACATATATATGTAGTGTATGTGTGTGTATGTATATATATACACACACATTGCTACATGCGTACACGCATAAGTACATAATAAAAACACACACACATATATGCATGTGTATGTGTGTGTGTATATATATATATATATA
>Ga0131853_10022794_pt1 | contig 11321 bp, 6 predicted proteins | sample TergutLab28metaG_FD_92764 | JGI IMG/M metagenome (GOLD analysis project Ga0131853, IMG submission 92764) | Labiotermes labralis P1 segment gut microbial communities from Petit-Saut dam, French Guiana - Lab288 P1 (version 2) (version 2) | ecosystem: Host-associated > Arthropoda: Insects >...
CTGTGTAATGCAATTTTGACCTCCTGATGATGAGCACATATGCTCGAAACATGTAGAGGCATGAAATAAACTTATTATAAAACAAAAATTTTGTGCATCAAGTTGGTTAATTACTGAGATAAATATACTGAGATGCACGGTCAGCAAAACGTCAAAATTTTCATTGTACTTGATTGATTATGCTCAGAGCTACCGAAAATTTTATAGATAAGATTTTATCTTAATGGGTTATGTTAAGTGTTACATTTCACCTGTTGCTGACTAAGTAGGCCGATTTTTTGTGATATTATATACAGTATTTATTTGATTCTTTACGGTTTATTTAACAATCATATCACTAGTTCGGCCTATGTAGTAGATAATGAGTTGGAAACGACATGGAAGGAAGCTTACGTGGTAGTTTCAGATACTGTCACGTTATTAGTCTGGAGGGACGGAAGGAAACCAAGAAAAGCCTCAGGATATTCGGTGAACGTACTGAAATTCAAACTTGCCACCTCCTGATTGACAGTCCGAATCGTCAGTATTTGAGCGAGCTTCTTCCGTTACTTCATGGTACAGTTTGAGGTTGTTACTGCTTTGACCGGCTGCTCCTGTTACTTCTGTGTGAAGTAGAGCCTGTTATTGCTTGAACGAACTCCTTCCGTTACTTAAGGGTAAAAAGAGGTTGCTACTACTTAAGCTGGCAGCTTCAGTTACTTCTGTATAAAGTAGAGTTTGTTAACATTGCTTGAGCCAGCCGCTTCTGTTACATCAGTATAGAGGTCGTTATTGCTTGAGCCAGCTGCTTCTGTTACTTCTGTGTAAAGCAGAGATTGTTATTGACTGAGACAGCCTCATCTATTACTACTACTGAATGCAAAGGTTGCAGTTGTACTGAAGTTTAACCTGTAATAATTAAACTTTGTGTAGGTTTAGGCTCTGGTTTTCTGGGTAGAGAGGTAGGTGGTTAACAACATTGCGGGAGAACTTGTCAGTGTAGAAGATTTGCCGATATGCACGTTCGTCCGAAACCAGACTGAGCATTGTCACAACCAACGTGATCACAGTATGAGTTTTTATCGCTGTGAAGGCAAACCTGATTATATTACTGCAGTGGTGTTTTGTTCCAACTACTTTTGATTGAAAGCTGTTGCGAGCTTTGTGGAACTAAACATTAGGATAGTGGTGAGGAAGTTTTTGACACGCTGGTCACATGTACAAGAAAAAATGTTTGCGGGCTACGTTATATATGATATATATATATATATATATATATATATATATATATATATATACACACACACACACACACACACACACACACATATATATATATATATATATATATATATATATATATATTTCAATTATGTGTCATTAATACCTTTTCCATTCACTCGTAGACTGTGATTGAGAAAAGAACAGAAAAGAAAGACGCAGAGCAAGCACGTTGAGAGATGCTGTGTTGTCAGATAGGTGCGTTTAGCCACCACCACTTTACTTCCCTTTCCCACCGTATAAGCGAAGAAGCCAAGTGGCGCGACGGTTGTTACGTCTGTGAGTGATGGAACTTCTGTTTTTATTTTGGTATTGAGAGTGTGTTTTATTGTTGATGATACAACGTATGGGTGTAAATATTTTTGAATAACATTTTTGTATAAATGCGGATAAAATAATTATTCGGCCATTTTTTTGTGTGTATCTGAGATTATATCGCAGGGCGCACTGCAAAAGCTCCCCCTTTTGCTCATCGCTACATCGGTGACGGCTGACGTGATCGTGCCGTTACGTAACATGAAGGCAAGACTTGCCAAGCAATATTGCACGTGTGTAGAAGCACCAGTAACTGCGGAAGAAGTTAGGATTATGTTTTCACATTTTCACGGCAGGTTTTGATCAAATTATGTTCTTCTGGACTGTTACAACGTGTAGGGTAATAAGTTTTTTCTGGCGTTTCGGAAGAACATGCTGATTGCATCTTCAGGGCGACTTGAAAATGAAGTCCTTGCAATCTTCCTGCGTTGTCCGACAACCAAATTGAGACACCTTGAAGATGGAATCTGCATGTTTCCCCGAAACGCCAGAACAGACATTACCCAATGCAGCGTAATAATCTAGAATCGTTTGAGGCGTTCGGAGGCAGCAAAGGTAGCATTGTGACTTAAATAAGTAAGATCAGCAGCAGGCGCCATGCCTAGACCTGTCATCAGTAGTAAAGCAGGCGGAGTTGGGACGAGCGACCACGTTGTCAAGATGGTCGTAAAATGTAAATATAGCTCTGTTGCACTGTAGGGTTATAACGTGTGGTGACGTAGTTCGACGGTAGGGGCTGCTATATAAGGGCCGGTGAGTGCCCTCTAGCACCTGGCGTGTCCTTGGAAGTGGCAGCACTGCTGAGGTAGTGAACCATCATCCACAGCAGCGTAGCAAAGAACTGTGATTGTTGTGCAGTACCATGGCGCTGCGCTTTATTATGCACTTACTGTGATGCTGGTGATGATTGCTGTGTATGTAACAATGCTGTCATAATGGTTTCTCTGAGGGGGGGGGGGGGCGAAGTACTCGGAAAGAAATTCTGTTACTTAAGTTAGTGAGAAAATTACTTGGGTAGCGGAAGTTCACCCGCAGTCCACCCTGTCCATGGTTTCTGTGTTCACACTTCGAGTCGTTTGTCGGAACGGTCTGTTTACTGATGATTAGACAGTTGCAGTGTCGTGTCACTCATCCATGCATATTTTTATCCCCCCCCCCCTTCCCCTGGACACAGTACCCACCAACTAAGGGATTTGGAACAATAACAAATACCGTAGTAAAATTCCAACACAGAATTTGTGGCTGTTGGGGGGGGGGGGGGGAGGGGGAGACCCTGCAAAGCGGCAGGTATTATTACAGTCTTACGGGACAAAACAAATCAAAGTCGAATACACAAATAAATTATTAAGAACACGTTAAATTTGGGATTGTTGCTATTATTCTGGTCAGAAACATCCCCCCCCCCACCCGTTTGCTGAGGAAGATGTTTGGGTTTGGGGGAGTGGGTAACAGGAAGTATCGTACTTTGTACGTACCCGCTACTATTAGGGTAATCAAATTCAGGCGAGTGGGATGGGCAGTGTGTTTGGCACGCATGGGGAGAAGAGGGATGCGTACGGGGTTTAAGTGGGCAAGTCTGAAAGGTGGAGACCAATGGGAAAACGTGGCTGTAAATGGGAGGATAATATTAAAGTGGTTCTGCAGTATGGTGGGACATATTGGGCTGTTTCATCAGGCTGAATATCAGCAAGTGACCTCCTGTATACACGGTAATGAACCTGTTGATATGATGAAAACTCTTGGAATTCCTTTCTGACTGTGACCCCATTAACTTTTCAAGAAGGACTATGCTCGTGGATTGAGGTATTTAGTCTTCTGAGATGTGACGCCTTGTATTTAGGCAGATTAACTATAACGTTTCGGAAGAGTCGTTTGCTTGCACCTATCTTCATGATGTATTCTGAGCCTTGCGGCTGACTGGTTTGTGGCAGCGAAGAGAAGTCCTTCCATGTGCTAAGAATAAAGTTTGCGAGTGTCCACTCTGTAGTTAGGAAACGTAAAACCGGTGACTGAAGTGTTTCAGGTCTCTGACACTGGAGTTCCGACGCTGGAGCTTTTGATTGACGTGGGGAAAATGATAAGCAGGGACTGGCACTGTGCTTCTCAACTTAACTTCTGTAGGCACAATACTTGGTTATGCGAGGCACTAATGTGCGATTTTGACGCGTGTTAGTAGAGTAGATTGGGGTTGTTTCCCACCCCTGAGAGGGAGAAAACCCTGTCTCTCTAAAGTGACGGTTTGGGTGGATGAGCTCGTGAGTTGGGCTAGACGGGGTGGCGGGGATGCAATCAATACAAACCCCGACGACCGACAGACCGACCGACCGACCGTCCGAGACACCCACCGCGGTTCAGTTTCTGTGTGTTATGCTGACACTGGCTTCAGCTAATCGGGTCTGTTGTTACAGGAGCGGCGAAGTGTACCATATCTGACACTGGAGAACAAGTGTTCTGCCATCTGGGGATGTGACACCGTGTGGTTTGGTACATAGGTACTAAGAGTAACAATCGTATGCCTTGAAGGTCGAGGTATCAGGTCACACATAAAGTTCTTACTTGCAGGTTTTTATTCCTCGTTGGCCTCGATCCACATGTGGGGTCCTTTTCAGATACAAACATATTTTCAGGGACTTAGGAAGTAAAAATAGTTTCATAGCGATTGGTATGCTTGGTACCTTCCGTGCTACGAATGAGATATCTCGTCCAAAAACGTGATTCTTCTGGATGGAATGTTTGTTAGTGTATTCAGATGTCAGTAAATGTCTCAGACATATTCCAACATTTTTCTGTCTTTCCAGTGGGGTTTTTCCAGTGTATATTAAGGAGTTGGGAACTTGTAATACTATAACATATTTTCAAAATTTCAGGAATGGAAGAATTGAAACTTGGAGGGTAATGACGAATTTAAGGATGGAATTTTTCAGTATTGTCGTTGATGTAATATTATGTTTCAGTGGGAGAGAGGCGTAGTTATTCGGATCTGCAGCACATCCCAGCATAATTATTGTAGGAGTACTTAGCAAACAGAATGTCAGTAAGTATTGGATTAATTGATATTGTTTCCCTAAGCATATTTTCGTTGTACACCCCAAACAAAGACGTAACTAAAGCTATTTCAGTTTGGGGAACAGTGACGTTATTTCCACTGTTCTTCACTGAAAGTGGGTGTTATAGAACATGGCGTGCATGTTTGTGACGAAGTTGGACTTTATTCATGAACTTCTTAAATTAAGGCGCTGCTCCTCTTGGACTCTGCTTTTTACAGTTTGTGGATATAGGAATATACTGGACATTGTACTACAGTGCCCGGGTAGGGCTTTATTTTAACACCCAAGACGTACCTATGGTTACTAATATTACCATCTTTGTTTATCATTCTACTGACCGATTTGTCGGTACTTATGTAGGCTTATTAGAGGCAGCACTTCGCCAAAACCGGCATTATGACTACTAGGGAGTACAGTAACTACGCACTGTCCTAATCACGTGAAGACGGGAGCAGAACAGAGCCTCGAAACGCAGTGTATATCCTACACCTGAGAGAAAGGACTAGGAGAAACGTAATGATCGTATAAGGGGTCGGCCGTTGTCACATGTCTTTGTGGAAGCCAAACGCATGTTATGTTGCAAATACATCGTCATTTTCAGACAGCTTCACCTTATTTATCTTGTGTAAATCACTTCACCGAGTTATACAAGATCGTGAGAGTGGCCGACAGATCATGGCCCATTTATTGTTTTATCGAAATGTGTGTACAGAAATGATTGGGTGTCGTTTGGTTTGAAACACTTTTACTTTTTAGCTTTTTTATTAAATTAATTTGAAATGTAATATCTCAGGCGATCAAAGTTTGATATAGTATAAAGCTGATCCAAAGTGACATGTCTGTGCTAATACTGGGTCTTACTTAGAACATTTTTGAAGTGGGTTGGTTTGATATTAATGCAGGAGGGAAGCGGTTTATTGAATATCAGTTTCACATTTTCTTGGTAAAAGTACATTTGAAACGCTGTGTTAAAACACTACTAATTTCTCATGTTTTTAAATTTATATTTTGTGTCAGTCTCATAACAATTTGGAAAAATTCCGAGAATTAAAGATGAGAGTATTGCGAACTTTGCAATCTAATTTTAACCACACTCGAGGATTGAAATAAAAGAGCGGAATGCTGAAACGTTTTAAAAACACTATGGTGCCAGATCTGCTTGTTAGTTGTGACGTTGGTGCAATCTCGGTTGCTTGATATGGATGCCAAGAATTGAAACAAACTGCCGGTTAAAAAATATGAACGCGAACCACGTTAAATTAGAATCCTCTGTGCTTAATTTGATGCCTCGAAGGGACAAAGACCATTGTCCATTTCCATGCATCATTTACCACAGTTGCAGCATAGTGAGTGCGACCCATATACGCTAATGACATTACTTACGCTAATTCAGATATAAGCACCATCTAATATTCAGTTCCCTTGATTGTCATGTTTCATGCATGACCGATGTATGGCTGACTAGTCTACGTCATCAACTCTCTTGTAGTAGGTATGGCCGTGTTGGCCTTCTGACTGGTTGCGGCTTGTTGTTAGCGATAGGAAGAAGGAAAGAGTATTTAAGCATTTGCCGCTGCTACATCGTCTACTTTTGAAGGGGTGGGGGGAAGAAACGCCTGCCCCTCTTTTTCTTCTTTCTTTCTTTCTTTCTTTCTTTCCCAATGCACACTGCCTTCGTGAGAGCACGACTTTTCATGAATTCGCCAGGAGCCGAGGAACTCTGGTGCAGACAGCTCAAGCCCGCCACTGCTGTGTATCCTTAAATGAGTCCAGTCAACATTCTTGCGCTCGGTTTCTGTAAGACACATTCTAATATTAGTCCCCTGTACTTGCAGTACTTCTAAGCTGTTTTTTTCCCTTCGGGTTTTACGACAAAGTGTTGTATGCAGTCTCTTTTTAATATACCCATGCGTTCTACATTCCCCGGCTTGTTCGTTCTCCTTGATTTAATTACGTTAATGATGTGTGGCATAGCCGGTCACAGTGACCACGCTGTCTAAGGCGTAGGTCTGCAGCCGCTTGCCTGCTGAGATTGTGGGTTCGAATCTCGCCGTGGGCATGGATATCTGTCTGTTGTCAGCGTTGTGTGTTGTCGGGTAGAGGTATCTGTGACGGGCTGACCACTAGCCCTGAGAAGTTCTACAGACTGTGGTACGTCGTTGTGTGTGATCTAGAAACCTCAAGAATGAGGAGGCAGCAGCGCCCTGGGGGTGGGGGCAACTAGTAAATCTGTCTGTAAAGGGCCAAATATCACCCTCTTACGCACCAACAAGTAAAGTTGTAGTGTTTTATATATTTAGTATTTGCGTTTCAGGTGGGAGAAGGGAACCGACTGGTAGAATTGCCAAAGAGGATGACGGCAGAGGCAGTTTACACTTCTATTGCCAGGCTTATGGAGGCTAATTGAAAGACACATGAAGGTAAAATGTGAGATTGTCCCTATATACTCCGTAAAGGCATGCAGAGGTAAAAGAGGTAAAGATCAACTCATTTTTAACCTCGGAACTGGATAGAGGAGAGTAGTGAGTCTCACTCGCTGTCCGCTTTAACTTAGGGAAGAAGCACCGTTATTCATTGAACAGGAGGCTGTGTGGGCCCCAGAGCTGGTTTGGACGGTTTGGAGGGTAGATAAATTTATTGCTCCTGCCGGGATTCGAACCCCGAATCGAGCAGACCGTAGCAAAGTTGCCATACGTAGAGAACAAACCGAAGGCTGGTAGTGGAAGAATTAGAATCGTGTACTTAAGATTCTTGGAGGCTTGACTTCTGTTCATGCCCTATTTTATTCCATGAACCTGAAGTACGTTTGCACAACAACGGTTAGTGAGATCCCCAGTAGGCTGCTATGGAACCCGTTCAGTATTATGTAGATATCGCACGCAGGTGGATACGAATTCCATGTATGCGTTTGCTTGGTAAAGTGGTACCGAGAATGCATAAAATATACGCAGACACGCGAGTTTGTTCAATATGGCAGCGTCTATAAATCCTTGGTTCTGGGTCGGTTTGCATATCTCAGCTAGCTGTACGTTACCGCATGCAACAGATTAATCCTGTTTTATGCCCAACGACTTATTCCTCTTATCTTTTTCAGATTTGGCTTATAGTTTATGCGAACACGACTTCTGTCCACATACTTCCGCGTGATGAGATACTTACTGTTTAGTAATATGTTGTACTGCAGCTGCGAAGTACTGGCGACTAACTTTTTGATTTCCACATGCTGAAGGCAGCACTCCTAAGTCGATTATTTGGGACTAAAATTGCATGCTGTCGACCTTCTTAAACTTTATTCTTCACCCAACATCATTACATTAAGATGAACAAGTCAAGGAAGGTAAGCTGTGTTGAATATGTGCTGACTTAGAAGAAATGCGAACTGCATTCGCTTTTCTTGTTCTTGGCCGCGAAGGTGAGAGCACTATGATCCATCGAGTCTAGACGTTGTGACGTTCCAGAAGATTTGAGTCAAATGACATTTGTCAGGGGACTGAAGATAACACACCACGTGGAGGATTTGCTGCTAGACGGAGGATAATTTGCATTTGTAATTTATGAGTACTTGGGCTGGATTGACCTGATTCAGGATAGGGCCAAATGGCAGGCAGGGGTGTATGTATGACAAGTCCTGCGCTGAACGGAATAAGTTAATTCGTAATTGCGAATTTTATGAATGATTATGGCGTATCTTCGATTTCAGTTTATCTTACGGCATTAATTTGTGAATCGTAAATAAACAAATATATGAATAAATAAATAAATAAATAAGAGTAATTAAATTGGCAGATTTCTTGCCAACAAGGCGGTATGATCGGGATGGCTAATGATCGGTCGTCGGAAACCCCACTGGCATTTTACCGGTTCGTGTATCAGGAAGTAGGGGAATCCGTGTGTTACGGGGTTCAAGCACTTCAGTGTAAAGTGACTGTGCAGGAAATAGACCCTATTCTGTGCGATGTAATTGTGTTGCACAACGATGTGAAACGAAATTTATTCTACGGGAGTTTGTTCTTCCTTAATGACTCCAATCGGACTTGCGAATAGACAAACATGACGAGTATTGTTCGTAGTTTTGTTCATTCCAAGTGTGTGTGACTGAAATTTAACCAGGCTGGGAGATAACGTGCTGTGTACGTGTATTGCGTGTTTGTATAACTAAAATCATACAGTCATAAGGCGAGTCGTGTAATGGTTCATAGAATATTTTTAGTGTACAACTTAGTGGTTTCTCAATTAAAAGAGCAGCGTAGAATGGTAGTTCGTTACTGACGTTTCGAGACAACCTATCGGCCCCATCTTCAAGGGTCGTTCCAAACCTATTTTTTGTTATTGATTTCATTGAAGTAGGCAGTGACAGAAGCAGAGACAAATAAGGCTGTAACATACTTCTCTGATCATTGAGTTAGGGATAGTTCTGAATTCTTGACTTTCATTAAATGTCATATCTGAGGCAAATGTTTTACAGGTGAAGTACATGTCACCTAACATTGTTATTGATTTATAATTTTAAGCTTTCACGGCGACTAAATACAGTAAGATATTTTCAGGCTAGCAGCCGCGTCAGGTGCTTGAATGGAGAGTAAGCCGACGTTTTGGAGACAGAGATGGCCCTCGCTGCTGTCCCCATAATGTTTTATTGAATTCTTACTTATTATTAGTTTGTAATAATATGTGTTAATTTCATGAGGGAGCGTTCTGAACTGTCAAACACTAAGCGCCCGAGAAACAGTGAAATTATCGGTCCCCACCACCACCACAATTATCATCAGTTGCTCCGCTTTCTTCGGACTGGCTTGCCGAAAGTGCCTGGTGAACTCGGGTACAATGGAAAGGTACGACTGGGTGTCCGAAAGCATTGCAAAGTAATGCAACAAACCTTGCATTTGATACAGCTTTACTTGGCGCCCACGCATCTTCAATTCGGCCAGCATTTATTTCCAGCAGCATCTGACGAACTGCTTTGCAAATGCCTTCGTCCTTGGTTGTCTCTGAGAGACCCGGCAATTTTACTAGTTCTTTCGTTGTGTCACCTGAAGAAGGATGTCTCGCTGTAACTGCACTGTCGCGGACAGAATTTCCACTACATGACAGCTGTTTTGAACCGCTAGACGTCTTACTTTTATTGTCCAGGTGTTCAAATGAAAGAGGTTTAGTTTAATTATTATTATTATTATTATTGTTGTTTTCGTTACTTCTATTTAAGCATGAGGCTTAGAATAAAGTGGATGTTGAAAAGTCAAGTCGTCTGGAACGTAACATCGTGTCGACTGGTACATAAGCATCGACGTTTCGGAGGAACGGGCTGCCTTCATCTCCAGGGTCCAGCCGAAACGTCGGTAATTATCTACAATCGGTGGAATGCACACGTTTCAGAAGAAGAACTGTTTTGTCATTACGCTGCTGAAGGAACTTCATATATAGCCAAGTGGGATGTTATGTATGTTGGCAGGTTGTTTTGGGCTGTAATTTGTTCTGGGGTCGCAAGTGACGTTTAGCATGGCTGTTGAACAAAGGGCTACATACGGTGTATGCTAGGACAGTGCTTTTCATACTTGTTTTCTCGCGTACCACTCTCAAAATACAAAACGTGTACTCGTGCCACTATCACAATACAAGGCATGTACTTGTATCGCTAGGTGTTCCTGCTAATATTCTTGCCAACTTTCAGGATACTGGTCTTCGGGGATGTTTCGCTGGTTGGCAGGTTTGAAGTCTTGCAGACCTGCCAGCCAGCGAAACAACAGCGCTGTGGAGACCTCAAACTTCGCAGGTGCTACTTTTTTATTTTAACCCGATTAGGCGATATACGAAAAATGAAATAATGTCATAGTATACAATTGATACATTTTTTCTTTACATTTCAGCAAACTTAAAACAATTTTAATCCTGCATTTAGCGTGTCTATATTTTAATTATTGGAAACATATTACCTAAATTTTTCGCGTACCGCCGAATGGAAAGCACTGGGCTAGAGGAGAACGAGATGGGAAGCGCTACTTAGTGCACTACCGACAGATCATTTGTGGGTGGGTGGGGGGGGGGGGGGAAAGACGATATTTTTAAGAACGTTTAAATGTTGAGGGTTGCTATTGGCTTGGAACACAATTTTACATTGGCAATTGCAGACTCAGCATTAGGGACGAACATTAGAAATGTACACCTTTTGTGACATAAGAAATGTGTTTAATATGTGAATTGTGTAATACTTGCCAAAACGCTGTTTATCGTATGAATAGTCCACATACATTATATTTTCTTTGAAACCAGAAGTTAAAATTATAGCGGACATTTTGAATGTCGTCATATTAGTGTACCCGAAATAAGTAGTTCTCTTCAAATAGGGTACACATAGGTCGTGACAAAAGGAAGCACATCTGTTGAAAATGTTAAAGGAATGTTTCACTGTGTTTGTAGAAAATCAAGGTACTCTGTGTTCTGAAACCTGTCAAAAATCAATATTAGTTGATACCCGCATGAAAGCACAGTGCAGTTCCCTGAGGCCCAAAACCCTGTGTGCGGTTGAATCTTTGCCTGTGTTGTAAAGCAAGAAGAAGAGTAATTGCAACATCCGATCCCATCACAAACAAGGAACGACACGCTACCACAATGCCATCATAGCAACAAGTGATATAAGTAACTTTAGCATGAACTAATAGCTCCCTGAAGATGGTTTAAACATAAACCGAAACATGTCGGAGA
>Ga0131853_10022796_pt1 | contig 11321 bp, 9 predicted proteins | sample TergutLab28metaG_FD_92764 | JGI IMG/M metagenome (GOLD analysis project Ga0131853, IMG submission 92764) | Labiotermes labralis P1 segment gut microbial communities from Petit-Saut dam, French Guiana - Lab288 P1 (version 2) (version 2) | ecosystem: Host-associated > Arthropoda: Insects >...
AGTCAGCCTACACAACACAACAAGTACTCGCTAGCTCCTGAAGATGGACGTATTAACGTCTGAAACATGTTGAGCAATATATAATAAAGCAAGTGTCATCTAGTTGGTGAACCTTTATTCAAAAATTACCTTGTTGCATCAAGTTGACATTTCACATTATTTCATGAGGAAGATGCACGGTCAAACAACCCTCATATAGCTTATTTAGTCATGATTTATAATATTTGATGTTTTTAATAGTGAATGAAAAAGAGGAAGCTGTAAAACCTTTTGCAGTTGGTACGTACTTATAAGCAGAATGTCAGCAATTGCCTACACACAGTTCTAAATGCATTTTACAGGTACATTAATGAAGAAGACCTTTTCGCAGGAAAAATGTAGCTGTGTGTGTCAGTGAATTTCTTACAAGCTTTGACGGAGTGGTTAGAAACTGAGCTAAGCACAGGATATAAAATGCGAGGAATAATGAAGCAATTAAACTGCCACGTATTGAGCGTTTTTTCTTCAAGACTTCGTGTTTTAAAATTACATTATATCAAGTGTTGGCTATGTCTTCGTCATCAGAGACTGGCGAGAAATGCGCTGTGCTGGGTTGAGTGGGTACAGCTGATCTGTAAACCTGGTCCAGAGATTAGGAATTATTTCCTTCTAATAGACAACCTGACAACGGAAGCAAAGGTAACTTCCAAACCAACACGAGGTGACAGTGAAAGCCCAACATACATACTCGTTTGAGAGCACTGACACAACTTCTTCACAAACATTTGGACTCAATAAAAACAAGAGCTTTTCGTGGGACCCAGAATTATATATAGCACATATATATAGTACATATATATAGCACATATATATATAGCACATATATTCGTAGTTTTTATATCTACAGAGAGTTTTTAAATTGGACTGAATACTGGAGAGTGGGTGGTGTCTTCAGTGGATATGCAGCAATCATGTTGTTTAGGCCTATTGACAGTCTGCGTTAATAAACACCGTGCATTCTTGAAGCGACAAAGGACGCGACAGAACCCCACAGTCAAAAGCAATATGCCAGTGGTTCTCAGATTGTGCTTCGAGGATCCCAAGGGATACGCGACCAGTTTTTAGGGGATCCGTGGGTAAATATCTTTAATGGCTACCTTAACGTTTACCTCTCTCATAATTACAGGAATAATGTTTTTTAAATAATGGTGTAACTTCTTTAATTGGCTATGTGCTAATTTCGTATGACCGTTAGAATATATTATTAAGAAACACAATGTACCCACGAAGCCAGGGACAATCGGTTTAATTAAGTTTAAACTTTGCTAAGCATTGTGACGTATATTACTGGTATGGACCTGCAGCTATCTAAAATAATTTCTGAAATATAAATATTTAATTTTGGATATCTAACTTCCGAACACACTATACTTACGTGAGCAAGGATTGGAGCATCAGTGGTTATTTTTCTAAAGCAGGTGGGTTCCACGAACAAACATTTAGAGAAACACTGCAATAGGCTTGTACCATCTTGTTCTAAAATACGTTTGAAAAGAATGGGGGCTTATATAATACCTAATTTGTTATATATACAATTCATGAAGATTAGCCGTTTTGTTTCACGACGCTCTAAATTTTAAGATAATGCGGCGTCGGTGTTAGACGAATTATTGAGCGTGGAGCATTCACAAAATACACTTACTAAGAGCGAATAGCTCTGAGGATAAAATACCCCTGTGTCACATTTTCCCCCATAATTTTCGAGTGGACTGGTCTGGAAACGAATCAGGGCTTCCGCAGTGAAACCTGGTGACTGCCTGCCTGAGACACACAACGGCGTTTTTAACCTTTTAACGCCAACTGTTTACGTGTTTCATCGATCAGTTTAACATCCAACAACTGTACGCTCTGCCCACACTGTATTTATGTGGTTTGTATTTATCTCAGAACAAACAGCGACTTGTGCCACTTACACCACAAACTGATTTGGTATTATAACCGAGAAGAAAAGTGTTAACCGCGCAGTACGGACTGAGACTTCAACTTAAGCAGTCTGCGCTTCGTCTGTAAAGGGTTAATACAGGTGTTATGCATTCAGATAGCTGTACAGGTTTGCTTTATGGTTTATACATCGTGTCACCTTCACATACCTACTAAGGGGTTAAAATATCTCTCTTCTCCAAAGCTTTGCGATCTACCATGGCGACCCTCCTGTTCAATGGTTACTAGGGGCTCTTTTTGTCGGGGGTTAGAAGTTCGAAACTTGAGGTTGCCCTTTTATTCACATTGAGTGCCGAGGTTATGAATTAGTGGAACTACGCTTCCACTCCTCCATATGCCTTCATTGCATGTATAACAACAGTATTTGCATATGCAATAGTAAATTGCATGTTGTTGGTTACTAATTAAGTTCTTGGATACCTTGTTACCGAACTGGACTGTTCGGGGTTTAAACTAGGTGCCAGTTTTTAAAATGTGTGCATGGCATACGTAAATTAATCCCGTTTCTGTGATAATACTAATTACAATTGACCTATGCGTATTCGGATGTTATAAACAGACACGTGACCCAAACAAACATGAAAACGAGAGAATCTACTTACGTGTGAACTTTCACATTTCCGTGACAAGTTCTTAACGCCATTCCAAGTATATGAATATTAAATAGTTGTCAGAATGGACAAAGTAGCCGGAACCCGAAGTATGTTCGTTTTCCCTAACCTAACAAACTGTAATTTGTAACTTTCGGGTGAGATATCCCCGTTGTGTTGGTCAGATCACAAGTAGCAGTAAAATGTAGTCAAACACATCTTTTAACTTTCATGTTTGTGTGACCGGGCATAATTGATACAATAATATAAACAGCCAACTAGATGCAGCAATAACAAATTTTATTGATAATTACAACTGTAATTATCAATAAAATTTTATTGTTGCATCTAGTTGGCTGTTTATATTATTATTATTATTATTATTATTATTATTACAACTTTTAACATTTATATCGCTAAGAGGTGGTTCACATAGCTTGTCTTAACAACTACATGTTTCGGCCTCCATATCGGCCATCATCAGGTTGTACTCTGTCTTATTATAAAGGAAACTACACAATATGCAATGTTTTTGCTTTTCGACGAGATCTCGTTCACATCTATAAAATTTGCAGTTAAAATAGTTACAGTTGCATTTGAATTAAAATTATTCTAATATAAAATTATAAACAATACAAGAAAAATTCGTGTGTTTAGACTCCGGGAGGAGAGGGGGAGGGTTATGGTGTCAAACTGCAAATTTTTTAGATGTGAACGAGATCTCGTCGAAAAACAAAAACATTGCATATTGTGTAGTTTTTTCTTTCTAATAAGACAGAGTACAACCTGATGATGGCCGATATGGAGGCCGAAACATGTAGTTGTTGAGACAAGCTATGTGAACCAACTCTTAGCGATATAAATGTTAAAATATAAATGTTAAAAGTTGTAAGGTGAAGAGAGAGAAACCAATAAGATGCAACTAATCTGATGTTTATTGTCAAACATATGTCTGAACATGTTTGACAATAAACATAAGATTAGTTGCATCATATTGATTTCTGTATCTTCACCTTACGTTCATGATGCACCGTCACAGGACCATAAAAGTTGAAAGATGTGTTTGGCAACATTTTACTAATACTTGTAATTTATAACGCGAAAATTCAGGTCCTGACAAATCATTTTTCAGGTATTTATTGTTAAGGTAACTAAGAAACATGTGCGAACCTTTTATGTGCTACGAATAATTTTTTCGTTTATATTGCGGTTTGAATTTGATCTCTGAACTCCTACGCCTGGAAAAGTAGTGTGTCAGTTTCTCTGCCCCATTCTGCAGTTAGTTTTTGGGCAAAGAAGCCTGGGTCTCGAGATTCGTGATTTTCCTCAATCTAGGGTCGAGATGTGCGTGTGTGTGTGTGTGTGTGTGGGCATAGCGGCACTGGGACAGGATTTCTTCCTCATACCGCACTTTTCTTGTTTCATTTAACCAGCGCTGCATACTCATTCACCTCCTAACCAACGTGATATAATCTTAGCACACATGGCAATTGAAAGTGAAATTGTGTCTTGCAAAATTGGATTTATCCTGAAAGTTTTTGAATACTGTGAGAAATTTATTAATGTTTTCTTCCGTTGCTACGCAAGAACGGGAGTCTTGTGGTCCGATATCCCGCCATGGCTACCTGTGACAGGTAGTATTACTGGCATTCGTTTGGAGTTCCTTCCTGTACAGGTATCCTTCCGTATGTGAAATGTTAGGGCATTCCTCTGTACAGAGTGGATAAGAGTGAGAGACTCCGTTGTCACCTTGGTTTTGAATTTGGTCACACCTGTACCTCTTTTGTCTCCGTTCTGAACAAGCGTTTCAGTTTACTGTTATTTAAATTGGTGGGTAAAGTATTTTAAATCAAGTTATTCCTATCTTCTCTTCATTCTGCAGCTTTCTACAGTGTCACTGTTGAGGATAACGTCTGAAATGGCGAAATTATTTTTTTTATTTACAGACTCTCGACGAATTACACAGTTTCAAGTTAACAAAATTTACAATCTTACATGATTTTAGAAAATAAAACATTAAAATAATTTTTTTTTAACGCTCGTTGAATTTTTCCTTGCGGAAAGAAAGCGCACTGGGAACGAGGGTGGTGGAAGAATACTGCAGGGCGATGGCACAGGCGGTGGGGTGGTCATGCCGATGTTGATCGGGTTCCGGTCTGTTGGAATTTGGATTTCAACTGTAATCCTTTAACCGTGTTTATTCTCACTTTCGACTTGTGTCGTACCTTCCAGAACGTAATTATTGCGTAGATCGTGGAGTGGCCGTCTTTTGTGTAAGAATACTCGAACGGGACATCGGCCCACTCAAAGTCCTTAAGAAGTCAAGCTGACATGTGTTAAAATCCCAACTGAGACTGATTCGCACAATTCTAGCGCTTGAGCCGTGGAAAACGGACTTAATGCAGTAGATCATTTCAACTTCCGTTAAAATGTTCTAGTTATGTCTCATTGTTGGCAACCATTGCTGTGTGCCGTGCATAAACCTGTTTATAACATGCTGAATGGCGACAGAACTCCGATATCTGTGACCGCTGGATGTGGTCTCGTTTTGATGGCAAGTTTAGATAATTCTCGTCTGAAACTCTACAGCTTTCAAGGGTCGAAGAGTTCGGTTGTAGTCTAATTGCAGAACTTTGATGAAATTGGTGTCGGTTCGCTATCGGAACTCGCAAACCTACAAGACTGCACGCTTCATCAAGCTCTAGAATTTCACTGTGCTTGTGAACCTAGACTGCACCACACTGTGCAAGACAGATTTCAGTGTCGATTATATTAATACAGTATATGGTTGAAATTATTGCAACATTTGGTGTACACATTTCCAACATTTTAATCGGAATTTACCGAAAATCTAAGAATATTTCATTCATGGTTTATTTAGCAACGATATCAGTAGGTCATACTACGTAGCTTCGAATGGTAGGATCATTATTGAATAGAGAATTTGCAAATGAGATATTATTGCCAAATTAGGTGCACTAAAATGACCTTTTCTTGGAGAAAATGAGGAAAGCCAATAATATTCTCAGTCAGGATATGCATGCTCCGCAGAGATTCAAACCAGGCACCTGCCAATACAAGCCATAAGCACTAGTGCTTACGTTGTGCGCTGAGGAAGTTGGTACAAAGCTGTAGGATGAGTCGGTTTTATTGTGTCCTGCGGGTAGCATAAAAATCCGCATCTTCCGGGACATCACGTGACAATTGTCGTGTCCAGGGACAAACGTAGGCCTGTATCAGTGACGTAATTGTTCATGTAGCCATGAAAATTACCTATTCATTTATTTATTCTAATATGCTTTGCCTTAGAATTGTATTTTCCATACCGTTCTATCATCAGAATTTGCCTTTCCAAAAAAAAAAATGTTTATGATTGTTACAGGTTTTTTTTTTCCATGTAGCACAGCTTTTCTGTTGTAGTTACGTGCATATTGTGGCCTGAAATGAAGGTATTAGGGAAATGCATGGTGTGGCTAACGTAACAGAGATTCATGTAAGGTTCTGATGATTGTGTGTGACGCATAAGGTTACTAACTTCGTGAACTTCGCCTATTCTCTGGTGTTTTAAATAAATAAGTGTAACCCGCAGTAAATTAAACACTGCGTTTCGCAGACAGCCTCGGTCTCCTATTCAGGCTAAAATAATAAGACATAATCACTAGGCCCCGAAAGGCAAAGCTGCTTTCAACTTCTGGGTTTAGCGTAGCTCTTCACTACGCATTGTGTGTCCCTTTTACTTATTTCAGTGTTTACCGAACTCTTGGTAATCCTATTCACCAAAGTTATGAATGAGTATCCGCTGTAGTTTCCCTTCCACATAAAATAACATTCCCAAGTGGATCAATATTAGTTTTAGCCCGTCTGTTCCCTTAAATATCATTGCCACTTTTTCAAATTCTAGGTGTTGAAACCTAAATAATCTTATCAGTTGTTCGATGGTTATTGAAATAACTAGAAAGTATGACACCTGACAGGAACTTCTTGACAGGCAGAATTTAGGAAAATTTATGGTAGAGAGCGTTGTCAATTACTTGAACACGACAAGAATCATTCGTATATCTAGGAGCCTTTCATCGGCGTCGCACTCCATGGAGTGCAAAGCTATTCTGCTGTGGGAAGAATGTAAGTGTAAATTTCGACATCACAGTGTAGACCAGGGCTGACCAAGCTATGGCACGCGGCATTCACTGCTGTCCCAATTTTTTTAAAATTTGTTTTGCCCGACCAGCGTCTCTATATTGTGAAGAATATGTGTATATATACACATATCTGACGTTACACAGACCATATTTGAATTACCGTTGCAACCAAATAATAGTGCGTGTGGAACATTTTTACACAAATCGGGTGCGTTGCAAAGTGCTGACTGGATATTTATGAACGGGGCGCCGGCCTGGCGGTGACTGGGCGAATAAGTGACATTGGACAAAAGGTTCTACCATTTTCTTTTTGAACAGGAAGCAATAGCAGCCCCCAGTCACCTGTACATTTTCTTCCTTATCGACTACCCCAAAGAAGCCTTTATTAAAAATATAGTAATTTTATTATACAGTAATTAAACAATATAATTATAATATGCAATAATAATAATGCAGTAATTAGTAATAATTATGGAAGAATCCAAGACCTTACTTTACTCTTCAAAATGTCTATGGGCACGCGAAAGATTTTCTTCCAAATTTATAGACAGTTTTTTGGACACTTGCCCTCAGAGAGATTCGGCTGTCCAGGCGTAGATATTCATATATCACAGTGGTTTGTTAATAGATGATGGGTACACGAATATGTATGTGTATGTAATGCGACAACATACCATACAACATTATGTTCAGTGTGAATCAGCACAAAACTGGCATCGATAGAGACAAGTTACTGAAATTCTATATACACCGAACATAATAACCCTCCGTTAGAACACTGTGCTTCATACAGCGGTGCAAGAAATTGCGACACTCTGTGTACGTTGAAAGTAAAAATTCCTTAGTCTTTGTCTACCTCAGTGCTATATGGCTAAATACGACAGAGAGAATTCCAGTCTCGTAGGGTCAAAACTTTCGGATATTATAGAAAAGCAGAAGGAATGAATGAGCAGATGTTTTCCTTAATTCGGACAGTTGTCTATATCCGACGTGGGATTTGATTCCACGAGCCAGCGCTGTAGCTGTACACAATACTACGCACCTCAGACCGAGCGATCGTTTTGGGTAAGTGAATGATACGAAGGTGAAATAACGCTAGCATGAACTTGCGGTAGAAATTATCTTAAGTAAAAGTTCATTTTATCAGAACAGCACATTTGTCGCACTTAACACGATTTTGTCTTGAGACTGAGATCTGTATCGTGTGAGATGGGCTGGGTATGTGGCACGTACGGGCGAGGGGAGAGGTGCGTACTGAATTATGGTGGGGAAACCTGAGGGAAAGGGACAGCTTGGAAGATCTGCTCTTAAATGGCATGATTGTGTTAAAATGGATCTTGAAGAAGTGGGATTAGACCATGGACTGGATTGGTCTGCTTCAGGTTAGGGATAAGTGGCGGGCTAGTTCGAATGCGGTAATGAACTTTACATTCATTGTTCCGTGCATCATTATAATTGTTCCAAAATAATTACCAACAAGATGACACTTATGGACTATCCTTTATTTCACGGTTAGTCGTCATTCACTCTACATGTTTCGAGTTTCAGGGAGCTCATCATCAGGAGTTCACTTTTTTTCTGTACAGTCAGTCTCTGGCATACTGTGTAATTTTTGCTGTATTCACCCGTTCTCCTACAGAACACGTAGGAGAACGGGTGGAATACAGCAAAAGATTATACAGTATGCCAGAGACTGACAGTACAGAAAAAAAGTGAACTCCTGATGATGAGCTCCCTGAAGCTCGAAACATGTAGAGTGAAGGACGACTAACCGTGAAATAAAGGATAGTCCATGAGTGTCATCTGGTTTGTAATTATTTTTGAAGCGGTAATGAAATTTCGGGTTCAATAAAATGTGGGGAATTTCTTCTAACGTCTCAAGAATGACTCTGTCTGACGAAGGTGTTTAGTTAGTATAATAGTTAATAATGTACGTCAGCACAACTACTTTATTACGCAAAGTAATTACATAGGCTACATGTTTCGACTATTGTTTAGTCATCTTCAGGCCTATTTTGTCAATTGAGTCACAAGATGCTATGCACACATTGGGATCATTTGTCTCACAGGTGTGACGTGCATTGACAAAATAGGCCTGAAGATGACTAAACAATAGTCGAAACATGTAGCCTATGTAATTACTTTGCGTAATAAAGTAGTTGTGCTGACGTACATTATTTAACATTTTGGCGCCGGAATTATTTTTTAAATTTTAGCACACCCTGTGTATAAAATGTGAATAATACAGGAACCAAATACGTTAGAATTATTAAAGAAACTGCATTTTGAAGAGAAAAAAAAACGGAGAGTATATACCATGTTTAAAATATTCAGTACATATATTTGTTGAATAAATATATAAAATGCAAGTTTAGAGGTTAGCGGTGCGGTACGACCACTATAGTTGACATTAGGCGTCAAAAGGTTAATATTACATTACGTTTATGAGCACATCGTGATGCCTCTGTATTTAGTTAGACTGAGATTGTCTAAAACGTAAGATATTTATCCTTGAGTATTTAGTTATATTTTGCTCCGCACTATCACGGAGTTTCCATAGTATAAATTGAATTTGAAGACGTAATTCTGTAGATCTTATGTGAAACGTAAATGAATGTTATTTTCAGTGTTGCGGCGTACGAGAAGTAATAAGTGACGTGCAGAAACGTTATTCAGACAGTTCTGTTGCATCAAAGCGACACTGTTCTGCTTCACTGCGCGTGCGCCATGGAATTCGTGCAATTTTATTCAGCACAGTGAATTCAAAGTGACAAACTGATACTTAACTGCTTCACACCTACTAACTGCCTATGAAGGTCTTAATGAAACCTGTCTGTCTGTATGTGTGTGTGACTGTGACGTTGGAACCGAGTAGTTTTCACTGAAACTAAATTGATGGATTTTCGTCCTAAGGGTGATACAAACTAAACCTGAATAACTAGAGTGTCCCGTCTGATCACTGAACAACCACTGCACAAGTAGAATAGTTAATTTGCAGCATAAGTCAGTCGTTGTAGGCTGATACACAAACCTATTTAACATGACAACACCTGCCCAACGGACACCACCGAAAATTCGTCCTCGGCTCTTCGGAAGTGCGAGTTATGAGGTTTTAGCAGCGATATAGCCGAGGATTCTGTCATTGCGGGATGTGAGGCCACGTCAGTGGGTAATAGGATCTCGACCTTTCCGAGACAACGTCATGTGCGCATCTTCAACAGTCTACAAGTTCAAGAAGAATTCTGTGATATTGGGCACTTAAAGATGAGCACATTTCGTTGTCTGGAGAACCGGATCCGATCACCCATTGACGCTGCCTCCTGTACCACGAGAACGTATTTCTGTCCATTTTTCTTTAGTGACAGACTTGTTTTATAGGTTTGGTTTCTTCTAGGATATGGTGTAATGTGTTGCTATAAAGTAACTTCTCTACAGCAATGGAACCTATGTCGTTTTCAGTACTCTTGCGTACAGTATACATTTTGACGTTCAGGTGACCGTCCATCGTGATAAATTCTTATAATAAAACCAACTAGATTCACTAATTTATCTAATTTATTTTTGGAATAAAACTCTACATGTTTCGGACAGTTCAGTCTTGATCCTGCTCGCAAGCTGTCAGCAAACCTATATGACATACACCATTGCTGTTTTTACAGTGAAAAAATTCCTGATGATGGAAACAGGAACTCTCCGAAACATGCATAGTTTTATTCCAAAAATAAATACGAGGAATTAGTGCATCTAATTGGTTTTATTATAAGAGCGCAGTATACGTGTACGTACACACACACACACACACACACACATATATATATATATATATCATACACGCATATACGAGATTGATATGTGTGTGTGTGTGGAATAACGTAGGACGAGAGCGCTGTGATGCCCATGCTTATACATTTATATACATATCTTTCGCTTCCACTGTCTCGTTACAGATAAACGACAATTAATTGCCGTTTGTAATGAATATACAAATACAACCATTAGTATCGGAGTCTGTCTCTATCTTGTTCGAGGGCATTAGCTCCAAACGTTTTGGGGGGGAAAAAAGTTTGTGTTGGATTTTGTAATCCGATTTACAAGTTGTGTAGAGATGAAAGTTATATTGCAATGACTGCAGGTAAATATCTCTTAAATTAGAAGCATACATTTAACAGTTCTTAATTCATAACGAAATCAGTTATTTCTCTTGTATCTGAAATTAACTTCGTCCGTATGAACGTTAATGAGTTTCCAAGTGATTTTGAAGGTATTATTAAGTAAGTTACTAGGAGAACAGGGTACAGTGGTGTAATGAACGATATGAACTGCAGTCCTAGAAATATTCAGGTGTGTAATAGAATAGAAATACTTGTCATTTCATACGGAACACAAGCCTTAAAAATAACCTGAAATAACGATAGAAATCTTGAAATTGCTGAAACGGGGTTTCTCGAAATATTATCAGAATTTGCACAAAATGTGACGAAAAGGGATGAAATTGTAAAAATGGACTGCGTAGACATAGGACCGCTAATGTAAATTGTAAAAATGGACTGCGTAGACATAGGACCGCTAATGTAAATTGTAAAAATGGACTGCGTAGACATAGGACCGCTAA
>Ga0131853_10022797_pt1 | contig 11320 bp, 2 predicted proteins | sample TergutLab28metaG_FD_92764 | JGI IMG/M metagenome (GOLD analysis project Ga0131853, IMG submission 92764) | Labiotermes labralis P1 segment gut microbial communities from Petit-Saut dam, French Guiana - Lab288 P1 (version 2) (version 2) | ecosystem: Host-associated > Arthropoda: Insects >...
GGCGTGACGCTGACCCCTCACCCCCTTCTAGTGCCATGGTCAAGAAAGAGTAGAGCTATACCTCTACTCCCCCTATGGGCCGTACGGCCTGTACAGAGCCTCAGTGCCTGTACAAGGGTGCACTTTACCATTTTTACTTTTACATTATAGTGATTCTGTCACTAGAGGCCCCAAACTATTTATAGACAATAGTTTGGGGCCTCTAGCAGAAGAATCATCCTGTAGAAACAGCCGATGGAGTGCCCTTCAGTGTTTTTGGAAGTCTTGCATTGGCAAGAGCTCATGTCCACTTCACCTGTGAATTTCACAGTAGTCTGATCCAGCATAGCACATTACAATAGAAAGAGTTCTGAAATCATAAGCCATAATAACAAAGAAGATAGAAACTGTTTTAATTTTATTCTGCCATGATATAATTTATGGTCTGAGAAAAGCTTGTATCTTCACATTTTAATGTTAGTGCATTTTTAAAATGAGGGAAATTTCTAATACAATCACTCTTAGTACATCATTTTATTTAGGTGCTTTTTATTTGTTTATATTTATTTGTGTAACATACCATATTTGTTTATTTATTTGTTTACTTGTGTGTCTCTATTGCCTATAAAATATGTAAAAGGTAAATAAATGACTAAATTTGGACTTCAAATGAAGCTGGATATGATGTGTAGAATGTTTAGTGTGGTTTAGTTTAGTTTAGTTTATTTGTTCTTCCACTTAGTCACACATGTAATGCATATTAAGTAAAATATCTGATAGTTTTCCACATTCATAAATTTAAGCACAAGGTACTTATATAATACCGTTTATTACCATCAGTACTCTTCAGATTGAGTTTCCTGTATTTAAAATGACAGTTATTTACAAATTCTTTTAATGTAAGTTAGTAAATTGATTTTATCTGACATTCACTATATGCAAAGCATGATGACACTGTCATTTTGTAAGACACATTTGAAATCCTCAGTATTTTCAGAATTGGATTTTTTTTTGTCTTTAGGTGGCTGTCATTTTTTATAGTATGTTTTTGTATTTTTTTTTAGTTTTGTCAGTATCAATACGAATTGAATATGGGAAATTACAAGACTAATCCAGTATATTTATTGCCAAAATAATAAGATAAAGATGCATTCTACATAATGTCATATTGTGGTTACCACTCCTGTTTCATGTATGAGGTATCTGATTCAGATACCAGCTTCAACATATTGTTCATGTGTGTAGGATTCTGATGATGGTATATCACATTTTGAGTCATTAACTTTATGTACTTTGTCTATAATCCTGTGACAGAAATAAAAACATTGTGTTTCATGGACAGATTGGTCCCTGTCCTGTAGCTAAAATTGAAGATTGTATATACCTGTTCACATGGACCCATCAAGTAAAGACCAGGGAATAGTTTTGCAAGCTTTCCCCACTCAAGTAGGTCTTAAAATTAGTTTCAGCCTGAAGATGAGGACTGATCGTGTTCCTCAGTGGTCTTTGCATTCTATTAAACATGGTATTGTAAATGGGCAAAAAGTAAATCATTCCAAGCTGTTCCCTATTTTATTACTCTTCTATCTATCCCGTGTTTTTAACAGCTGTCGCCTTCTGGAAACCAAACGCCATTGCTCTCTATTTCTCCATTGATCTGGTTCTAAATTTCTTGTTGTCATGGCTGCTGGTACTCCTTCCATCCATGTTTTTCGTGGATGTCCTCTTTTCCTTCTCTCCCATGGTATCCAATCCATAATTAATTTTGGTATTCTCTCCTTTGGCATCCTTTTGACATGGCCATACCACTGTAGTCTTTTCTTCTCTGTGATGTCTATGATGTCCAGCTTCCCTTTCACTCCCATTATTACTCTTATTACTCTTGCCTGGCTTAAAAAATGCACACTCTCTTGGAGTGATATTGTGGCCACTGTCCATTACCTTAACTGGTACTGTCTATTTACTCTGGCAACAAGGTAATGTAAGGAATGTGGACCAAGTCTAGGATTTGAGACTGGTTCTGCCAGGGAACCCACAGTCAGAGGATTTGTTACTGTGTCCTGTCAGTTACAGAAGGCAACAATTAGTTCCTGAGACATTGTGGTTTGAAGGAACTTGGATCATGGATTGACAGCCAGACTGACTTACTAACTAAATAGCCAGCCAACCTACCAACCAACAAACCAACAACCAACCAATCAACCCACTGACTGACCAACCTTACTACCTAACCAACCAAACATCCAACCAACTGACCATTCAACCCATCACCTGACTGAATGATTGTTCAGCCAGCCAGTCACTCACTCACTCACCCACCCACCCACTCACTCACTCACCCACCCATTCCATGGTGCTGAGCTCTCCTTGAGAAGTCAATAATTCCGTAGCTAGTCAAGAAATTTCCTGTGTTTTATGGAACCTGAAGGTTCATTGCTGTGCATACAGACTCTGCTCCTGTCCCTGTCATGAACCTTCTCAACTCAGTCCATGCTCTTATCCTGTTTATTGAAGATCAGTGTTTATATTATCCTTACATCTCTTCCCACAGACTTCCTCTGCAAGACCATATATGAACCTCTGTTTCCCTCCATGCATACCAGGATGAGAGGCAGTGTGTTCAAGTATCATTTAAATTAACAGCACTGTCATTATCCTTCATGCTTAACTTAGACAGCTGCTTCTGTCCCCATCCTTCGTGTCTCACCATTTGTTAATACCCTAAGAGCTGGCAAGGCATCTGTATATAATCCAAGAATTTAAAAAAATATAAAAATTACTCCTAACTTATTGTAACTTTAGAGAAGATCTTTTTTATAATTGGTCTAAATAAAATTGTTGCACCATTTAGTCTGAAAGGAAATACTGTAAGTTACAGATTTATTTCTATTGTTATGAAGATAGGTCTTTTACTAACGAAGTTAGAAAATACCGTAGGTTTTTATGTAAACTTAATAAGTAAAAGCCATGTGTTGCATCATGCTGCTCAAATTGAAAAATGCCAGTCTGTATGTCTGTCTGCTAAATTATTTTCCTAAATGTAAACTTATTTAACAACACTGAATAAATTACCTCTCATAAAAGTGTCATGATATATGGCATAGGTTTTTGACCTATAATATCGGGGTACTGATAAGTCCTTAGCCCGACCAGGAAGGAAATAAGGTCAGAAGCATGTCAGGGACGCGCACGATTTCAACAACATAAAGACGTGAGCTGTTATTAAGTTTTTTTCCCTGCAAGGCAAGGTGCTGAAGGAAATCCATGCCATTCTGACAGAAACATTAGCTTGTTTCCTTCCTGGTCAGGATAAGGACTTATCAGCACCCCATGTATGTAGCTGTTGTTTAAGTGGACTCTCCAGAAACATCAAATAAAAACTGGATATTCCTTATGCAAGATAACCCAGTGCACATCAACACCAGTAATGAAAATGACATTAATATGCAGGTATCATTGCTACAATAACTGTATTTCTCATAACATATTTTTTTCTTTAAGTTGGTAGGTGATTATTTGAACAACAAACTGTGCCAAACTTTTCTAAATGTATTTGCTTCAAGTGATTCACATCACACATTCATTGACCTTCAATCAAGACTTAAAAAGTTCTGTCCACGTCACCGTAGTTGTCTGAAGAGTCACTTCATGTCTTCATTAAATACAATTCTTTAATATGTGGAATTACAATGTGACATTTTCTGTCTGTGTAAAACCAAATCAATGAAGTAAATAGTAGCAATAGATGACGGTGCTAGTTATAAAAATGTCTCAAAATTCTGTATTGCAATTGCATTTATTACAGTTACAACAAATTAATTGTCTTGGATAGCTGATAAATTTTGCTGGTATTTGCTATATATATATATATATATTGATATTTTTTTTATACAGGTATACAAAATTTACACAAGTTGTACTGAACAGTATTTGAAACAGACTGTAATGCACTAATGTGTTTACTCTAGAAGCCATGAATATGACACCAGCAAAGTATGTCAGCTCTGATGCCAAATTCAGTAATGTGGTCTGGCACTGATGGCCACTTATTCTTGAGTGAAATATGTGTATGTATGTAATGCCATGCGATATTGCACGTATGGTAATGGAGGTAAAACTCTACGCATTTTTAACCTCTGTCTGAAATATGCATGTGTGATTGGCTTCAACCTCCAACCACTTTACTTGTAAGGAAATAACCTCCAGAGACAGAAAGTATGTTCAGGAGGTTTCAGTGGAAGGGAAAAGCTCACAGTGGTCCTGCTTGCACAGAGACCCTGATTATGTAACCCACATGGAGTCACTACTGTCTGAGGTACTTCATTTCTAACATAAAATTAAATTCAGGTAAAAAAATGCAAGAAATGCCGTGAAGGACAAACACTTTGCTTGCAGTAGGTGAGCATAAAGGCTGTTTGAAATTTCATGAAGTATGGAAATTGTGTAATAACTGTGTTCTGAAAGTACTTCTGCTTATTTTAATTATTGAAATATAGTTCTCTATTAATGGAGTTATTGTGCCATAGTCAGTTAATATTATGAAGAACACCAACAATTGCACTACTCTGTAATGTTTGCGTACGATCTTAATTATGTAGTATCTACATGTTTCAGCGTTATTATCTCACCATCTTCATGTAGCTGACACCAAAATATCTTTAAAACATGCATCAATGAAAGAGGTCACAATAAGCATCCATTTGTTATGGTAACAGTAGTGCAGAATTTCATAGGTTTTGGCTATAAGGATATGAATATATTGTGGGTGAGGTCATAAACTGCTTTGTAATGTGATTTTTGTGAAGAGCAGCACAGATGAGTACAGAAGCGTCTAGTCTACACTGTGCAGTCGAGACACACGCACGTAGCGCAAACACGGGATGCATCTAGTATGCAGTGTTTTTCAGCCTTATTAGTATAAATATTCTATAATGCTGGTAAAGGGTTAATAATAGTACAGTTTGTTTGTTATGATGATTAAAAATTATACATGTCTATGTTATAATAAATAATTGTAATACCAGTTTTTGTATGGCGTGTGGTTGGTGACAGTCACAAACCACATGCCATACATTACTCTTTATTCGTTACTGTTTATTCTTTACTTTTCCATTCAGTCCATCCAGTCACAAATATGACATCGGACACGTCAAGCTCAGTCTACATTCCCTACATTACATAGAAACATTCATTTAGGATATACACACCACAAAGAGACGGGATCCAATTTGCATCAAGGAAGATTAGATGTTTGTACACAATGACTTAAATTACGTGTAGACTTGTATAATTTTTAACCGTTTATACAAATGAAGTGTACTATTATTACTGTTGCACCAACATCATATCATATTTTTGTATATTATTTGAATCGAAACCTATGAAATTCTGCACTACTGGTACCATAACATATGTATGCTTATTGTGACCTGTTTTCTTGCTGTATGTTTTAAGGAAATTTTGGTGTCCATGCCCTGAAGAAGGTGAGATAATAACACCAAAACATGTAGGAGCTATGCAAACGATAGTATGCATAGATTATAGAATATTGCTGGTTATGTAAGTTTTAACTTTGTCTTAATGCATGGAACAAACAGTGTAAAAGTTAAAATTATGTTTATGATTAGGGATGTTAATGGATTCGATTTTTCTTTCAGTTTAGCAGCTTGGAAGTTTTAAATTACAACATAAAAATGTAGAGATTTTAGGGTATCATAATTTTACGTTTCACAGAATCCATGCTTTTTGGTACAATAGTTATGGTTTTAAAAACTGGAGATCCAAAAGAAATAATGTTTATGTGTTTATAACAGTCAAGGTTATTAATATACAGATGCAGTCCACTAAAAAAAATACCAAAAACTGTTACATTTTTAAAGACAAATATTCTGAAAAAATTACTTTTATTTTAATGAAAGTACAGTGGATTGGACAGAAGATGTATTTATTAACATAATGTTGTGGCTAATACTGCTTACTATCTATAGCCATTGCATAAAACGATGCATTTTTCAAGTCTTACAAGTTTTTACTGGTTCAATTAAGGTTGCTTAGATCATAATTAACTGATCAATGATTTTAAAATACTGAAGTGGTAACCATATGTAACTCATTTGTTGTGTGTCAATGTACAGCTAAATCTAGTAGGTTAATTACAGTACATATTTGTACAGTTGCATTTTTAACACAAGAAGATGTGTATAAACACAGTAGGTATAAGTATTTAGTTATTCAGTTCTTTGTTCATTGGTTTATTTTTTCATTCATTGCAATATAAATGTATAAAAATGATTTTATGTATGAGACATGAAATAACACCTTCAGGACAGGGGGAAAAAAAATACATAAGAGTTTTGATGTTTTGCTGACTGTGCATCTCAGTATAATCTTAGCAACTGACCAACTTAATGCACAAATTCTTGTTTTATAATAAGTTTATTATATTCCTCTACATGTTTCGAGCACATGTGCTCATCGTCAGGAGGTCAAATTGTATTATACAGCATCTGGTAGCGTCCAGTGCGCTACCTACAGATTGTTGTTAAGACTACAGAAGAGTTGTTTCATTAGATCACAGTCTACATTGTTACAGCTAAATAGAATATACAGCATTTTTTTTAATTGCTACAGCAAGCATGTGAGCTATATTGCATAGAAAACTTGCATCTTCTCTGATATTCTAAGAGAGATGCAGTGTTCAGAGCAACAATCAAAGAAATGTATTGTTCAACAGTATGTCCAGAGAAGTTAGTCAGAATGATCAGGTACCTACTTTTAAAGAGTCCCAGGAATATATTTCAGGTACAGTATCTGTACCTGCACAAGTCCCCATCGTAAATGTCGGTGAAATAATCAACTGCAATTTATTGTTGAAATGTGCATTATTATGGTCAGTATGAAATGAAGCCATTAATGTTACTGCTGCAGGCTATTATGGATACTCCAGGATATCAGTATAGCATGTGATACATTTTTGTAGTAAAAAAGGCAACTTTTTTTTCAATTCTCCAAGTACTTAAGGAGCTGTATGTTCCAGTTAATTTTTATATATGCTTACTTTAATTTTTCTTAGGAATTATGTGATGTAATTTCCTCTGTATGACCTTTAAACTGTTCCACAAAAGACCTAACATTATTTCAAATTGTAACTGTTAAATTGAGGCTCCAACTTACAGGTTGATCATAAAATTTTCATGCCTATATTTGTGTGTGTGTGTGAATCTGTTATTATTTCTTAAAAGTATCATTAGAAGCAGCCAGAGCACATTTAAATATATTATGACTGTAACCTGCAGAATATTTAAGCCCTGCCTGCCTTATAATCAGAAATTCACTGTTGACCATTTCTGAGAAATTACTCTATATGGAAGCATTGCCAAGGCCCTTTAGTTAATATTATGTTTAATCTTTTAAAGCGCAGAGAGCTCTTAACACTGAGATCTAATTTGGACACTTAGCTATTGGTTCCTGTTATTTCGAAAGAACCCTGTCACACATCAGTGATCTTATGACCTGGGTCTTCAAAATGGGCATGTGTGTCTAATGAATTAGCAAATCTGCAATCTTTCACAATTTTCTAGCTGAATTTTCTTCAGCTACTGCCATAAAGACAGTTTTAATACAATCTGTCAAGTGGAAGTATAGAAATAGTGACAAAAATTTAGTCAACAAGGGGTTTACAGCTCCTGATTTCATAAGGTCAGAATCCTTGATAATTAGTAATTTGAATATCCTGTATTTTAGATCATAATATTTAAAAAAATGTTTCAGATTCCAATAAGTTAATTGCTTAAGTGATTCTGTAAATGTCTTACCTAAATATATGTTGCTCTGAATTTCTGTTTCTAACTCTGTGTCTGCTATATTAAACAAATATGTCAGTTTTCTTTATGGCTGTCTCCCCACATTGTACTCAATCTTCAGTGATCAGAACATTTGCCATTATTTATGTCTGTTGGCCTTAGTATGGACCACCTAAAACTGACTAAAGAAAGCATATATAAAGAGATTTTACTTATTTTAAGCTTTACTGGCATTTCTCTGCAAATTGTGAACATGTTTTTACTGTTGACACTAAATAAAAGTGGACTGTCTTTTTGAAATTTTGAAAGACCATGTCATCACAAAAGGAAGGCGCCTGAAAGGGGTTGTTTTTTAATCTGATTGTGTCGGTCATATTGGAGTGGATCAGGCTGTAGCTTTTCCTCTAAGCAGTGTGACCATCAAAGTGACCACCTGTCCATACATTGTATCCACAAACTCAATGATTCTCTTTGACTCAAGAAGGAGGGAGATTGTTTCTTTATAATGTCACCAAAATAGCCTAGCTAGGTGGCAAGAAGGAAGAGGTTAACCTTAGGAGAGTTCTTAGGAATGCTTTTATATCTTAGCAACTCTTCTATATGCAAGTCACTCAAACTAATTCATTAAACAATAAAACAGAAACTTACATCTTTCTTTTAATTTGGTATGGGTAGGAAAAAGATCTGTTTATGATGATGTTGCTGATGGAATTTCAGATCTCATGGGGAAATGGCACTAGCGCACATATGGTGCTTTCTGTATTTTTAAATTTGTATGATTTTGTTTAAAAAACATGATTGGCAAGTACTTAACTAACTTCTTAATTTTATTATATACTTAAATCAAACTTAATGGAACCAGTCAACAAATTTCGAATATCAATTGTATAGTCATATCGATTTCATAATGGAGAATTTTTTGAGTATGCATTACGTATGACGGTGAGATATGAAACATGGATCTTTCCCAAGCCACAGCTTAAAAAAAAAGAATGTGATGCTGTTGTTATGTACTCATAAACGTCAATAAATTATGTCGATGCATAATTGTAGATATGTTAAATTCCAATCCATAGAGTATTGATGTTAGAAGAATTAGACATCATCAATGTTTTGAAAATATATGTAAAAAGCAAGTTATAAATGATACAGGAGAATGTATTACGTTAATTAAAAATAAAATTACTTTGAAAATATTCATTACTGTTGTTCAGTATTTTATACAGCCTAGCCAGTAGTTGAAATATTTTAACCTTCTTGTCAGATGTGACAGATTACAATTGTGCACTACATGACCTCACACTTGCAAATGGCATAGATTGAAATGCTGAGGAATATATGGAGACATACAAAGAAAAAGAAAATATGAAGTTGCATAATATGAGATTTGGAATTTATACTCTCCTCCAAGCAATACCAGTATGATCAATTCAAAAAGGACGAGAGGGGCAGTGCATGCAGCATGAAAAGTATAAAAGAAGTGTCATTCAGAAGACCTGGAGGGAAAGTGACATATGTCAGTTAAAGTGCAGATGATAGGATATTATGAATGTAGATCATAATGAAATATGTGTAGGGTATAGGAGGGAGGATTTATCAGCCTGAGTGTCGTTTCTAAAGGCAGCCAGCTACAGACATGAAGATGAGCATTTGGTTTCCACAAGAACTAGGAAGGTATGAGGCAAGTCAGATTCTCTAGAACGATTTTACTTCATGAATCCAGTCAGTTGGTCGGTCAGTGAAGTGGTTAGTGTAATGATGCAGTGCAGGTGAATATCAAAACCAGTAAATTACATTTGTTGGAATTCTGGTAAAGCTGCGAATTAAATATCCAGGTTTCATATTATGGGTAGTATATAAATAAATAAATAATACATAACAACAACAGCAACTTCAACAACAATGATAAGAAATACTGCTATTACAGCAACAACAACAACAACAACAACAACTACTACTACCACCACTATGACTACTAATACTGCTGATGCTACTACTACTACTACTACTACGACTACTACTACTGCTGCTGCTGCTGCTTTCAGATCTACAGGCAGTGACAAAACGCTGCATGTCCCCACAAAATTTCCTTTAGATATGTCGAGGTCTACCAAATCATGTACCTCTCTTTCAGGTTTTCCACTTATTTGTTTCCTTAAAGTATTTTGTGTTCATGTACATATTTTTTTATTTAACGATGCAGTCCGTAGCTAATATTATAGATAATCAAGCAGTCGAATGGGTAGTGAATAACGAATTGTAAGGATTAGGAAGACAGAGGTAATATTCTATTGGCAGTAGTACTCGTATTTTGAAGTTTTCTTTGAAGTAACCATAAAAATTACGGCAACTCAGTGTCCCCTCCTGTATTTGATCCGGGTACCCCCCCCCCAACCCCTCGAATAGAAATCAGAGGTGTTACTGCTTTAGCCAGCATTCTCGGCCTTAAAATATTTCATGAACAATCATTAGCTTTCAAAGGTTCGTAGAGCATGTGTGAACGTTATGGCTTTGATCAATAATATCTGTGACAGTCGGTAATAAAGGCACCTAAGAATATGAAGTCAAGCTGATAAAATTTATATTACATTTTGAAAGAAAGTTAGGGGCATAATTAGGAATATAATTTAAGTGTTCAGGCATTAAGTTTTTCGGAACTTATGAAAGTAAAAAGGAATAGGAAATTAAGCAATTACTAATGGCGCTATTCCAGTAAGACACCATAATGTGTTACATTAAATATGTAGGCCATAGAAACCGAACATATATATTTGCTATTTTCACGCGTTTATTTTGTACTTTGTTTAAACCAGCAATCGTTAAATTCTGTTGTCTGTATTGTAACCATTTTGCGAATGCTGAAGGAACAGCAAAGTCGCTTGATAAAGTATGACGTACATCTTAATTGTATATGAAAGGCCAGTTCTGCCTCACTGAGAACTTGATCAGTCTGCAATATTGAGAAGTCGGCTAATTGTGCTGAGCAAAATTACAGCTACTGGTGCATATTGTTAGAATCATACAAATTTCTGTTAGGCAAAGTGCGTAATTTAGTGTTGTTGTTGCGGGTGTTACATTTAATTACCACCGGACGTTAAATATTTTAATCCGTGAAACAGTATCAACACAAGTAATCTGACCATTTGCAATGATGGCAATGAGCGAAATTGAAGGAAGAAAGCTACAAGAATTTATAATTAATTATAATATAAGATTCCACCTAAGGGCGCTGAATTTATGCGGTGTCTGGATTTCAGAAAGCATTTCTTCAGATTCGTGGAAATTAAGATTATATAACATCTACACATGTTTCACACTCATGTGGTTTATACCTGCCATTAGTGCTATGTGTATTGAATTGTGTAACTACTTGGACAATCTGGAGAAAGCTATACCTATCATCTTTCAAATATCAGCCTTTGTTTTAAGTGCAATACTGGCGATGTATTTTGTATACAGAAGAAAAATTATGATGAATTTATTTCTTACGTTGGAAACAAACTTCAGACCTTACATGGAAATGCTGAGATCATCTACAA
>Ga0131853_10022798_pt1 | contig 11320 bp, 5 predicted proteins | sample TergutLab28metaG_FD_92764 | JGI IMG/M metagenome (GOLD analysis project Ga0131853, IMG submission 92764) | Labiotermes labralis P1 segment gut microbial communities from Petit-Saut dam, French Guiana - Lab288 P1 (version 2) (version 2) | ecosystem: Host-associated > Arthropoda: Insects >...
TAACACACAAAACCTCTATCATTGCAGCCTACACAACACAACAAGTACTCGCTAGCTCCTGAAGATGGACGTATTAACGTCTGAAACATGTTGAGCAATATACAATAAAGCAAGTGGCATCTAGTTGGTCAACCATTATTCAAATATCAAGATGATGCACGGTCCAATACGCATAAGATTATTGAATATATCTTATTTTCGTTGATATTATTGGTGTGGTGGCGGCATGCATGTAGATGTGCAGGTTATGTTATGTTTGGCTGGTCTGACCGTTGCCTTTCCTGTGCAGTTATGCGCATAAATGCACAGGAAAGGCAACGGTCAGACCAGCCAAACATAACATTTGTACTGCACAAGCAATCTGCACCGGTAACATAACCTACCAGCCAAACATAACATAACCTAACATAACATAACCTACACATCTACATGCATGCCGCCACCACACCAATAATATCAACAAAAATAAGAAATACTCAGTAACTTCATAAATAGGAACATTTACTCCCTGATGATGATCCTTTAGGATTGAAACATGTAGGCGTGACATAAATTTTAATGGATTAGACCTACGTATTTTTGCGTGTGTTTTACAAAGTGTATTAAAATAGTGTGCAAATAGTTGGTATTTTAAGGTTAAATTGATAATATTGCACGGCAACAAAAATGAAAATAATTCCTGGTACTCATTTCTGTCAGAGACTGAGTTCACCCCAGGGCCATAGTGCGGCCGGAAGGAATACGTCAATGAAACATTCCAATGACACAACTGGGAATGGAACCCACCACCTTCCGGCTTGTAGCGCAGTGCCTCATAAAGGATTAGTAGCAGAATAAATACAGACTTTGTGTTCTACCTACCACCCACTGACAGCTACTGTCAAAATAATTACTGTCGTCACACATTTAACTTGAAGTAGTGCTAAATGCATCACGCACTTGAATAATAAAAAAAAAACGCATTGTGTACATCGAAACTGTCTGTGGTTTTAATATGATCATCATCATAAACAGCGTTTATTTCCCTAAACATTATTAACAGACAGTCGTGACAACGGACACACAGTACGTTTTCGCTGCGCGGGACTGTATTTCGTGCCTCATACATTACAGAACTTGCAAATTTACGTGGTTAGATCGTGTAACCGGATATATGTGAATGGTGTATTGACAGACTATTTGAAAATGATAAAGTATGAATATACAAGGTGGTTCAAATATGACCGGGACTGATTTGTGTGTAAACAAGCCGCACTGCGCAGCAGCTGTGCGACCTTGAGAGAGTGAAGCCACAACATCCACCCTCCCTCCTGCTCGGGTTAGAACCTGTTCAGTCCTGTCTGGGAGTTGCTAGAGTGATGAGCAATTATGGTTTTAAAAAAAATCAGTCCCGGTCATATTTGAACCACCTTGTACATTAATTGTATCCCCGGTCGTCAGTGCACAAAACAGCGGACAAAATACATGGTCGGACCGGGTCAAGGACTAAAGAGGAGGATGCAAACAAAATTAGATACGTTTTAAGTACCTTGAAGATTTTTACACATTATAAAATATTATTTTTTATTTGGCGCAACTCCCCCCCCCCCCTTCCCAATGGGCCAGGGCCTCCTCATTCACGAGATTTCTAGATCACACACAACGACGGACCACAGTCGACAGGACTCCTCTGGACGAGTGATCAGTTCGTCGCAGAGACCTCTACCTGGCAACACACAACAATCAGAACAGATGGGACATCCATGCCCCGGTGGGATTCAAACCCAAAATCTCAGCAGGCAAGCGGCCGCAGACCTACGCGCGGCCACAGGGATCGGCATAAAATATCATTACTGTGATAAAATCAATAATAATGAGATCGAAGAACAAACAACACTGCAAGGAAAGCTAATATATATGTTTAAGTTTTAGACGGAACACGTGAAGAGAATAGACAATCAGTGAGACCCTGGTGTGGGTGGAAGGATAATATTAAAATGTATATTTTAATAAATACGGTGTTGATAACAGTGACGGTATCGTTTATGGCTCTTAGGCCTTCAGTTGATAACAGTTGATAACGGTGACGGTATAGTTTATGGCTCTTAGGCCTTCAGTTGATAACAGTTGATAACGGTGACGGTATCATTTACGGCTCTTAGGCCTTCAGTCGATAAGAGTTGATAACAGTGACGGTATCGTTTATGGCTCTTAGGCCTTCAGTTGATAACGGTGACTTATCGTTTATGGTTCTTAGGCCTTCAGTTGACAACAGTTGATAACGGTGACGGTATCGTTTATGGCTCTTAGGCCTTCAGTTGACAACAGCTGATAACTGACGGTATCGTTTATGGCGCTTATGCCTTCAGTTGATAACAGTGACGGTATCGTTTATGGCTCTTAGGCCTTCGGTTGATAACAGCTGATAACAGTGACGGTATCGTTTATGGCTCTTAGGCCATCAGTTGCACGAAATCGGGGATCGTGGGTTCGAATTCCACAAAGCAACATCAACGCTGGCGACGCTTCTTCTGCCAGCGTCGTCCAGCGCACAAAAAGGCCTTACCAGTCCTCCATCCAGGATCTCGTAATACCTGTTTATAACTCAGTCACGGGTTTGAAAGCTAATACTAAACTAGAATAAGCCAGAGGACACAATCCACGGACAGCCGGATCAAAAAGGAAAGATATAAATACATACTAAATAAATGAGGATGTGGACTGAGGTAGACTGTTTCGGATTACGTGGCATTTACAGACTTCTTGTGAACACTAACAAGATAAGTACGAATAACCTAAGATTGTGTTGCGTTCGCGTAGTGTTTATACCTCTTCGGCTACCCTAACAGACTACTGCCACTGCACTCAAAAAGCGCTCTATTATGCCGATTTAATATCGCAGGCAACAATAAAATGTTTCTTATAATACAACCAACCAGACGCACTAATTTCTCAAATTTATTTTGGAAGGAAACTCTACATGTTTCGGACAGTTCCTCTGTCCATCGTCAGGAGTTTTTTTTCACTGTACACACAGCAATTGTGTATGTCATACAGGTTTGCTGACAGCACGCGAGAAGGATCAGGCTGCAACCTGACCCTCCTCACGTGCTGTCAGCAAACCTGTATGACATATACCGTTGCTGTGTGTACAGTGAAAAAAACTCCTGATGATGGACGGAGGAACTGTCCGAAACATGTAGAGTGTCATTCTAAAATAAAACTGAGGAATTAGTGCGTCTGGTGGGTTGTATTATAAGAAATTTGTCACGATGTACGGTCACCTGAACGTCAAAAATGAAAAGTACTTCGATGTTCATGTAAAGTGCCTGATATTTTTGTCCGATTTTAACCAAATTTGGATTCTCTGAACAGATTTTAACTTAAGTTCCTAATACGAAATTTAATGGAAATCCGTCCAGTGGGCGTCGCGCTGATACACCCGGACAGACGGACGAACATGATGAAAATAACAGGCACCTTTCGCGAATGAAAAACTTCAGGTTTACTATATGACAGATGATTTCTTGTAAGATTTGAAATTCTCAGGTCGGTGAGTAAGCACATGACGTAGTGCAATCTGGTAGAAATGTGTTAATCCTTCGGAGAAACCTGCTAACGTTATATTCAGGGTAGATTGGGTCACAGTCCAAAATACACTTTTTGGAGAATTTGTTTACTAACTGAGCCAGCGTCAAAAATTCACTAGAAGCACTCGGTACCATGCCGTCCAGCTACTTAGAATATTCTAAAACTAAAAACCTCCTTATTCTACACGAAAATCTTTGAATGGCAAGTCAGATGACGACGGTAAGTTATATCTCCCTTTTGGCACACCAATCGCTTATCGGCGCACCACACCTAATATTTCACCACTCACGGCGCATCGCCACAACCTAGGTTATGGCCGAGCAACGGAAATTCAACCTAATCATCAGACAGAGAATATTGCCCTGCTTTACTTCGGTTGATGATTATTGACCATTATACTTCCTTGATATAAAGGGACAATGATCAAGTATACCTTACAAACACACCCACTTTAATCAAAATTCTTATCATCGTCTATAACACATGTGTCACTGTACACAATTCAACTCCTCAAACGTTAAAATACCGAAAACATGAACCAGTGTTTCTCAGCTTGCAGTCTCAGAATAGCTGCCGGGCTGATAATTGTAATTAGCTAGTGACACTCAGTATATATATATATATATATTTATTTATTTATTTATTTAGATCTAAGATTACGTAAAAAAATTTTTTAGACACTTTATGTTTCTTACATTCTGCTCCAAAAATCGTAATCCCATCAAAACAAGGACAATGCGACTAGCCGGACGTGTGGCGTGAAAATATCGATATTTACTTTAATTATCAACCAACAAATGCACTATATATAATTTCACATTAAAACACTTAAAATCGCTCCGACATGTTTCGATCCTAAGATCATCCTCAGGGAACTACGTTGTTCCTTGCTAAAGTCATTTTAAAAACATTCACATAATAATTCCATTATATTAACAGGGTGTTGTGGCAGCATATCTGTAATATAAATTATACTTAGTAAGTAACTGTCAAAATAGTTTAGTAAGAATGTCAAAATAACGTATATTAATAAGGATTTTTATATATACAAATAATTAGGCTGTTTGGATTGAAAGTTTATGATGCTTACCGGTGAAATGTGAAATTTTATATAGTACATTTGTTGGTTAATAATTAAGGTGATTCTACGAAATGCAATTTCATGACAATGGCACAGGATGGTGGTAAGGTTGTCAGCCTTACGCACCGGCCGCCTTTACCCCCAGGAAATACTCCTGGTACTCATTTCTGTTAGAGGCTGAGTCGACCCCAGGGCTATAGTGCGATCGGAATAATTCTATATCAATGAAGAATCCACTGACACTAGCTGGGATCGAACGAGCGACCTTCCGATTTGTAGCACAGCACAGCACCTTAACCACTGTGCTACCGCGGTCCCCATATATATACGTACATAATTGGATAAATGATTTTTCTTAATATTGGAATTTTTAGACGCGTCTGCAAAATTGCTAAAGAGCAACTATTACCTCCGCCATGTCTGTCTGTCTGTCAGTCCGTCCTCATGGAACAACTCAGCTCCTACTGTACAGATTTTCATTAGATTTGATATCTGAGTGTTTTCTAAAAGCAAATTCAAGTGCAATTAAGATCTGACCAGAATAACGGATACTTTACATGAGGACGTGTGGTAATTTAAGATAAAATCTCGCTCAATTCATCTTGGAACGAGAAATACTTCGGGCAAAACTTGCAGAGAAAATCAAAACATATTTTATGTTCAGTAACTTTATTTCCAGTAAATCATGCCGTTTGTGAGATAATGTGGAAAAATACGGTACAGCCAGACAGGCCACAGACGACAATATAATGCGGCGCATGCGCTTTGCATGCTGGATAACTAAGGTTACAGACAGACACACACACACACACACACACACACACACACACACAGTATGTAATACCGGCTGCTTTTCCACCGTAGCAACGGTTTCGCGAAAGCGCCCCAGTGCTACGTACACCCTACACTGCCTGTCTTGTTATTCCCCACTTTATGTAATAAACAGTTTATCTCAGACATTATCACACAATTCTGCAGAACTTTGCAAACCGGCAAAAAAGGATGGGAGTCTTTCTTCACAAACTGACAGTTTCCGATTAGGCAAATATTCCCCAACCTATTCAGATGCAAAAATTCATTACTGTTGGTACATAATCAGTACCGTGTGCACAACATTACGCCAAGCATCCAGATTCTGCAGTACACGCCTTCAACCCCTGTCTCTTTTAGCTCCATTTTAATAATACCCTGCCATCTACGCCGACATCTCTCGAGTGACCATCTTACCTTCAGCTTGTTAAACTAAAATATTGTACGCAATTGTTATCTACTCCATTTGCGTTACAAACTCGACATTTCATTCCCCCCTCAGCTGATTGCACTACAACTCCACGTACAGTACAAGCTAACAATACGACGCATTTCTGAAGACCAATTTACGTGTTCTCGGACATAAATTTTATTGCCAGTATCAAATTTACCTGTCACATGTCTTTAGTCTCAGTACCACATAAAGACGTCACAGTTTACGTTGTGTGTGTATAGGCCCACGTGTTTACACGTGCTTGTAGCAACTAATTAAGAGAGTACAGTACAGTGTAAAACCGTCAGGATATCCCACTGTTTTTCTACAAGCCTATAAAGCTGATAACAATGTAAACTTGCTGTCTCCGTCATTTTAGATGAAGTCGGCAGGTTCTTCCGAAACTACGGTAGATTTGTGCCAGTAAGAAGATAATCTTCATGGCCACTAGTGTGAGAGTTTCAAATCCTGCGGTTACGTTATTATTTTGTTTAGAATAACCGTAATAAATGTCCGGGATCGAATCCCGGTGGGGACGAGATTTTCCACCCGTCCAGACCGGCCCTGGGGTCCACCCAGCCTACTGTAATATGGGCGCGGGGTCTTCCCGGGGGTAAAGTGCGGCCGGGGCATGACCCTGACCCCTCACCCCCTTCTAGTGCCGCGGTCATGGAAGAGTAGAGCTATACCTCTACCCACCCTCTGGGTCACACCGGGCCTGTAACGGGATCGCTTTACATTTACTTTTTAACCGTCATAAATTAGAATGTAAAGTATCTAACTACCAATATGGGGCAGAGTCCTTCCTGAGAACAGTTCCTCAGCCTGTAAAGAAATTCCGCAAATTTCATGGAACCCGAAGGTTCATTACCGCATTCACAAGAGCCCGCCACTTGTCCCTATACCGAGGCAGATCAATCCAGTCCATGCCCCGATCTCACTTCTTCAAGGTCCTTTATAATATTATCCTCCCCTCTGCGCCTAGGTCTTCTAAGTGGTCTCTTTCCCTCTTCCCAGCAAAACCCTGTACGCACTTCTCCTGTCTCCCATGCGTGCCATATGCCCCGCTCATCTCTTTTTTTCTTTATACGCGTATGACTAGCAACTGACTTAAGCCAAGAAAAACTAAAAATTTGGCTCCTACCTGGAAACACATCCCGTCGACACTTGTAAGATCAGTCATTTGAAGGTACAACAAATTATCACATGTTTTTTTTAATGTTTTGCTCACCGTGCATGTAAGTATAATCTTAGCAACTGACCAACTTAATGCACAAATTCTTGTTTTTGTTAAGTTTGTTATATGCCTCTACATGTTTCGAGCACTGTTGTGCTCATCATCAGGAGGTCAAATTGTATTATACAGCATATGGTATCGTCGTCACCCTCGGTGGCCGTCCGGTGCACAACCTGCGCACCGGACGGCCACGTACGGCGGGATTCAAACCCGCAATCACAACAAGCGAGCTTCCGTAGACCTACGCCTTAGACCTCGCGGCCACTGGGATCGGTTGAACTTTAATTACAGGTCTACAATTCTATAATTCTATATGGTTCCCCGGCACGTTAGATCATTCAGACCAGCAATCGGATTTACATAAGACCAGCATAGTGTATTTACAGGAAATGGAGCAGGCAGACAGGCTGGATCACCATATTAAATGTCTGGGTCATAAAAGTACAATTCCGTTGAGCCATTAGAGGAAATCTAATGCCTAACTTTCCCATTTTCCTACACATAATACACCTAAAGTTCTGCAGTAAATGTTTGAATAATTTTACTTAAGCACGCACAGTAACAGAACGTGAAGTTTTTAGTACCATAAAATGTAGATCCACAATAAGTGTCTGTTACTGACACTTAACATTCGGTTGCCATTACGTGAAATCTGAAAACACGACAAACAGTTTACGTTCCCACCCTACTAAGTGTCACGCTCAGTGCACAGTTATGTTGCCCCACTTGTATGTCACATGATACCGTCAAGAAATGTGACAGTGCATAATACAATCCTCGTATACGGCAATATATTCAACATATATAATAGAAATGGTTTATTATATTGCACAGATAAGTATACATTCTATGATTTAGGCATATGAAATGATTTTGCTAATGAAAAATATGCTGTTGTATGCTTTCTTCTGGGTAATTCCCCGGCGAATGAACGTTGGCATATAAAATACAGAAGCCGGGGAATTACCCAGAAGAAAGCATACAACATTCAGAACACGGCGAAAGTTTGAAGTCAAGGTCAAATATGTTGCCTTACATCACTGGCCAAGTTTGCGATGACCAGCTTGACACTACTGGGTGTTACACTGTATATCTTTTGATTATTTCGTTTAGTGACTAACCTACAGTCAAACTTAAAAAAAAATCAGATTCTTTCTTAAGAAGTCAACAGGCACTCGGCTGGTCAAGAAAATTCCTGCTATCCGTGGAAGCCCAAAGTCCAGTAAGGACAGTTTCCACCTTATGTAAGCGTCACGTTTCTGGAAACTCTACGCAACCCGAAATTTATGTAAGGCGGAATTGACCCCACCTCATTTATCAGACCTTATCGTTTATGTATGTGTTTTTAGAGAATCAGTTCACGTGTTTAAAACGATATATTTTTTTTTTCCATGACACAACAGCCCCTAGTGGGCCATGGCCTCCTCATTATCGAGTCTGCACGATCACACTCAGACACACCACAGTCGGTAGGACTCCTCTGGACTAGTGATCAGCCCGTCGCAGAGACCTCTTACCTGATAACACACAACACTCACAAGAGACAGGCACCCATGTTCCCGGTGGGATTCGAACCCGCAATCCCAGCAAGCGAGCGGCCGCAGACCCATGCCTTAGACCGCGCGGCCACCGGGACCGGCTAAAACGTTATTTTCATAAGTTAGTTATATGATGCAACACACAAAGTACAATACAACAACAATAATACAATCATGTTCGGTCTAAAACATAACTTTAAGCTTGAACGTTAAGCATAGCTACATGTTTCGGCTACCTAAAGTAGTCGCCAGGTTGAACATGAAGGGATAGTCGAATTTACTGCTGCAGTTTGTGGTTTGGGATAACAAAGTTTCGAACGCCGTACTGTATAATAAAGAAACACGTAGAGAATACACAGCTTCATTCAACATTGTTAATAAGGCAGATGAGTGCAGCTGTGTGTGTCCAACATAATGAAACATAAATGGTAGTAGCCACAGCAATTACATGGACGGCAGAGTGGACAAGGTTACTCAAAGTCAACTTGCATGTAGCACGCTGCACTCAAAAAGTGTTCAGGAGGAATACGTTTATGTTATTCTTGTAATACTCTAAACACAGCGGGGATTAATAGCCTTAAACAAAGTAAAATACATTTAATCATTACAGTAATAATATTTTGAAATCTACTGGTTACGCGATGCACCAACAGTTTAACATTCAACAACTGTACGCTCTGCCCACACTGTATTTATGGGTTCTGTATTTATCTGAGAACAAACAGCGACTTGTGCCACTTACAGCATAAACTGTTTGGTTTTTATAACCGAGATGAAAAGTGTTTACAGCGCGGTACGGATTGGGTCTTTAAATAAAGCAGTCTGCGCTTCGTCTTTAAAGGGTTGATAATTAAATAGAGTTGCCATTTTGAGCTAAACTGAGTTATGTGTAGCGAATCATTCAACTAATGGTCCTCTGTGATATCGAAAGAGAGGATAATTCCATCTTCAAGAATAGCCAATATAAATAGGGTGTATCCTACCTCTCAAAATATCTATCATCTGTGAAACCGACCCAACTTCTTGCTTATCCTGTAAAATTAATATTTTTCGGTTTGTACCCTTTTTACAAAATAGGGGCGAAATAAATTTTATAACCAATTTTGTATAATATTAATTAGTCATTTTTTTTTGTGGCGCTGCGGCCCAACGCGGGCCATGGCCTCCTCTTTCACGAAGGTTGTAAATCACACACAACGACGCGCCGCAGTCTGTAGCACTTCTCTGGATGAGTGATCAGCTCGTCGCACAGACGTGACAACACACAACTCTTACAAGATACAGACATCCATAACCTCGGCGGGAACGAACCCACAATCTCAGCAGATAAACGGTACCTACGCCTTAGCCCGCGCGGCCACTCGGATCGGCAATTACTAATAATAATAATAATACATATTTTTACATAAGTACGGAACGACTTAAGTCGCCTACTGTAAAACGTAACCCGGAAACCGCCTACATCTTGTCCTCGACAGCCCACCAATGGTCCTTAAGCTAAGATAGCAGCAACCAATGAGCACAGGCGTAACGTATTTGTTTGAAACATGTTTCACAGTATTATCGCCGGGTCTCCATTCCTTGGTCAGCAATGTGACGTCTTCCCTTCGTGTTTCCACATAAAGTCCATGTGCGTTTGCCATTTGCCCCGCCTATCCTAGCATCTTCGATGTAATTGTCCTACTTTCAGCAGTCATAAAGCACAAATTATGTGGCTCCCTGTCACACACTTATCACAGCATGTATGCTCCTACATCTCTCTAACGATTGTGGCGCGTTCGTACAACCACTGTCGTAGTGGTAAAGCAATACAAAATACATTCTGAGAGTGTGTTTGTAGTCTTAGGTATCCAGGATGCAATGCGCATGAGCCGTATTATATTCTCATCTGCGGCCTGTCTGATTTTACCACATTTTCCCACATCATTTAAAAAATGGCATGATTTTCGAAAGAACAAAATTGAAAATAAAATGTGTGTTTTGATTTTCTCTACAACGGTTATCTGAAACATTTCTCATTCTAAGAAGAACTGATCGAGATATGATCAAAAATGTATATTGGTCTTCATGTAAAGTACCCGTCATTCATTTCATATTTTAAAGGAACTTTAATTTTCTAGAGACATTTTTGGAAAATGCTCAGATACCAAATTTAATGCATATCCGTCCAGTCGATGTTGAGTACCATGCGGATAGGACGGACGGACGGACAGACAGACATGACAAAGCTAAGAGTCACGTTTCGAAATTTTGCGAACGCGCCTAAAAGTGGGTCGTTTATACAATTAGTATACTTTTTTGGACGGCACAAAATTTTTGAACAGTTAGCTTGGTGAATTCAGTGATCAGACAAGGTCTGGAAAATAGGGAAGTAAGGGTTCGATTGCCGGACAGGGAACATATTTTTATTTTTTCCACAGCGTTCGAACTGGTCCTACGGAAAAGCCAGCTCCTATACAGAGGGTACCGAGCTTCTAGCACCAGGACTAAAAGGGCCGGCCCGTAAACCTGACCACTCACTGTCAATTCTCACAGTGATCGTCGCGAGGTGCCCTGTCAAACTCAGGGACTACTTTGCCTTACAGCATTTCAGCGCAGGGGGGGGGGGGGGGGGGAAACGTGTTAAACACGAGAAAAGGTGAAAATAGAAA
>Ga0131853_10022802_pt1 | contig 11319 bp, 8 predicted proteins | sample TergutLab28metaG_FD_92764 | JGI IMG/M metagenome (GOLD analysis project Ga0131853, IMG submission 92764) | Labiotermes labralis P1 segment gut microbial communities from Petit-Saut dam, French Guiana - Lab288 P1 (version 2) (version 2) | ecosystem: Host-associated > Arthropoda: Insects >...
AAGCTTTTCCGGCTCAGGTTTCATGGAGAAAATCGCTGAGATTCAGATTAACGTTAATATTTATTATTGTGCAGGTTTTACTGGGCGGGGTTACGATGCTCGGGTTATCTAATATTTATCAAACCCGCATTGAAATTGAATACATGGACAAAGCGACGATTATATCAAAATTTATAGCCTCGCTGTTTGACGGAGAGATGATAGACTGGTATCTCGAAACCCTTGAAGCAGACGAGGAATACGCGCGGCTATTAGATATAATGAGAAAAACTAAAGAAGATGCAGACGCGGAATATATTTATATTTCAAGAATTGTTGAAGAAGGAGAACTTTTCGTTTTTGACACGGAAGATTTTGATTTGGGCATATTAGCGAGTTTTGATGAGTATGATTACGAGTATGAAGCAAAGATGGATTTAATACCTCGGCTTATGCATGGCGGCCGGATTGAGCCTTATGTGACTAATACTGACGAATGGGGCTGGTTGCTCACGGTGTACGAGCCTATTTATCGTGCGGACGGAAGCGTTGCTGCTCATGTGGGCGTTGATATATCGATGGACGGGATAGTGCGGGAACGTACGAATGTGTTCATGCTGATAGGACTAATAATCCTGTTAATTTTTTTCGTTTCGGTTGCGGTCAATCTGTTTGCCGTTCAAAGATACCTGATTTCGCCCGTGCGTATGCTTGTAAGCGATGTATCGGCTTACAGCCCCGATAACAAAAAATTGGTATCAAAACTGCGTTCAGGTGATGAACTTGCGCATTTGGAACGCGCCATGATAGATATGGAAGCACGGATTGACAAGGCCATGGCAGATCTTAAAGACGCGGAGGAACTTACGAAGCTTATGGTGAATACATATCCGCTGAGCTGTCATATTTTTAACAGTCTTCATGAGCTTATAGATTGTAACGAAGCCGCGCTTGAACTTTTCGGAATCGGCAGCAGATATGAATATCTTGCCCGGTTTTTCGAGCTGATGCCCGAATATCAGCCTGACGGGCGGCTTTCTCTTGAAAAGGCGGATGTGTTCCTGAAAAAAGCGTTTGATGACGGCAGCGTCCGTTTCGAATGGATGCACAGACTGACTGACGGGTCGCCCCTGCCTGCTGAAATCACGCTTGTCCGGGTGAACCGCGGGGCTGACGCTCTTATCGTTAGCTATACAAGAGATCTGCGCGATATAGAAAAAATGGAAAATAAAATTTTACAGCTTGAAGCTGAAGTAGATAAAATATATTATGACGCGCTGACAGGCATTTATAACAGGCGTTATTTTGACCGGCAGCTGGAGCGGACTGTGAAATCGCTGTCGCGCTCGAAAGACGGCACGCTCAGCCTTATGATGATTGATATTGATAAATTTAAAGATTATAATGATACGTACGGACATAGCGAGGGCGATAAATGCCTGAAAATCGTAGCGGAAACTATAGCGCAGACTGTGACCCGGGAAGATGATTTTGCGGTGCGTTACGGCGGGGAAGAGTTTGCCGTCGTACTGCCGAATACAGATGAAGCCGGCGCGCGCGTGATGGCTGACAAGATACTTGAAAATATCATACGGCGCAATATCCCGCATGAGAAAAATACTGCGTCGGCTTTCGTGACTGTTTCGATAGGAGTTGCAACCGGTGAAGCAGATTATGCTCAGCCGATGGAATATTATATAAAAGCGGCGGACGAACTGCTGTATCAGTCTAAGCAGGACGGGCGCAACAGGTATACTTTCGGCACATTCTGAAAATAATTATTGTAATTATTAAAAAAGTGTGCTATAATTAATAAAATTAGCAGATAAAGGAGCGTGTAATTAATTATGAACGCCGGTTTGCTGCTTGACGATTTCGAAACCGAAGCGAAAGCTCACATAGAAAAAATAGAAACTGCTTTTTTGGATACGGATGCTCTCATGTGTGATCCTAAGCTGATAAACGGGGTTTTTCGCGCCGCGCACAGTATTAAAGGAACAGCGGGCTTTTTTTCGCTTAAAAAAATTGTTGCGGTCGCGCATGAGCTTGAAAGCGTATTTACACGGATTAAAGAAGGCGATTTGGGTATAAACGAGGAGCTGACTGATATTGTTCTGCAAAGTGCGGATTGCTTAAAAGATTTGGTTGATAATATGCGCGCGGACGATAATATTAATATCGGGCATATTTCGGGCATGCTGAGAGATTATTCTGATACTGGCACAGAAGAGCCGGAAGAAAAGACAGAATATGCCGAAGAGCTTGACATGCCTTTTGATTTGGAAGGCGACACAGAAAAAATGTTAAAAGGCGCGTCAAAACGCGGGCATAAAATATATTATGTTAATATAAATTTTGACAGAAGCCTCGGCATATATTATAAGTACCCGAAAGCGATGATAGATAATATTCTGTCGATAGGTTCGATCGTTGAAGCTGTGATAGATAATGCCACGGCGATAATAAAAGATGATGATAACGCCGCTCTTACGGCTAAAATAATAAATGCGCTTACCGAGCGTGATACTTGCGAGTTTAAATTTATTTCGGCAAGCGTTTTAGAGCTTGACTTGTATGCTATGGCAATTGAAATAGACAAAAAATATATCCGGCTTTTATCTAAAGAGCAGTTTGCAGGGGCGGACGAGCCTGATCTTAGCCCGAATAAAAAAGCCGCAGACGAACCTCCGGAATTAAATATAACGCCGCAAAAATCAAAAAACGGTAAAGAGAATATATCAATCAGGTTAGATGTTGCGGCGATAAATTCACTGATGGATTTGGCAAACGAAATGATTTTATCGCGTAATCAGCTTATGTCTGCCGTTTCGGGATATAAAATCCCCGGACTTACGCCGGTTTTGCATGATATAGACAGGCTTACAAGCGAGATACAGGAAAAAGTGATGCAGACGAGAATGCAGCCAGTCAATTTGATTTTCTCGAAGTTTCCGCGTATTATTCGCGACACTGCGAAAATGCTGAACAAAGATATTCAAGTTGAGATCTCCGGCGGCGACGTTATGCTTGATAAATATTTGCTGGAAGCCCTGACTGATCCGATCACGCAACTTGTTAAAAATTCAGCGGATCATGGGTTAGAAAATGCGGAGCGGCGGGCAGATCTCAGCAAGCCGGAAACGGGCAGGATTATGCTTAACGCTTATATGCGCGACGACGCGGCGATTATAGAAGTATCGGACGATGGCGCGGGTATAGATACGAACGAGGTTAAACGCAGGAGTATGGAGCGCGGAACAGAAACTGAAAATATGCAGGAAAGCGATATTTTAAAATTAGTGTTCGAGCCGGGGATAAGCACAGCTAAAAGCGTGACTAATTTATCGGGGCGCGGCATCGGCATGGACATCGTGAAAACGAATATAGAAAATTTAGGCGGTTCGGTAGAAATAGAATCAGAGATTGACAAGGGTACGGCAGTACGGCTTAAAATGCCGCTTACGCTGTCGGTTATAAGGACGCTGGTCGTCATGATAGATAATGTGCAGTATGCCGTGCCGGAAATAAACGTGGAGCATATAGTTAGAATAAGAAACGGCACGCCGTCGAGGCGAATCGAGCGGATAGATAAATCGCTTATGCTGAGCCTTAACGGGCGGGTTATGCCTGTCGTGACGATGCGCGAAATAGCGGCGAAAGCTGACGGGAGCGCGCCGCCGTCTGTTCCTGAGATTGAAGAATCGCTCAGACGCGGCGTAATTAAGTGCTTGGCGCTTAAAGCGGGCGGGAAAAGTTTTGCGCTTTTGATAGACGATGCGATTGAAACAGAAGAAACGCTTGTAAAGCCGCTGCCCGTGTATTTGCGGAATTGCCTGTGCTATTCGAATGTTACTGTTTTAGGAAACGGCAGCGCGATTATGATTTTAAACGCGGAAGGCATAATAAAGCTGATGGGAATAGAATCCGGCGCGATTATAGCGCCGGAAATAAAAGAACACGGGCGCGATATTAAGCAGGCCATAATTTTTAAATGTTCGGGAGAGGAATATTTCGCGCTTGAAATGGGAGAGATTGCAAGGATTGAAACAATCAGGAACGAGAATATACAGGCAATCGGCAACGCAGATTTTATAAATATCGCGGGCGAGAGTATGCGCGTTATCAGACCGGAAGATTTTGCGCCGGTTAAAAAGTCCGGGTACGCTCAGGATAAGCTATACATGCTGACGCTTAAAAGAAGCGCGGCGCCGGCGGGGCTTTTGATAGGCAAAGTGCTTGATAAAGCCGAAGGCGAGTTTAAGCTTGACGACGGCTTGATTTGCGGCGATTTTATTTCAGGCACGAGCGTGCTTGACGAGAAAATCCTGATATTTTTAAATCCGGCGGCGATAACGGAAAAAATTATGCGGGAGGATTCATGAAAGGCCTAAGTTTTACTGCGGACGGCGGATTTTTTGCCGTTGACGTGACGCTGGTGCAAAAAGTGGCGCGTAATCTTGAGCTTACGCCTGTTCCGGCCGCGCCGAATGCTGTGATTGGCATAGCTAATATGAAAGGCAGAGTTATAACTGTTCTAAGCCTGTCTGCGCTGCTCGGGCAGACGCGGGAAAAATATACGGAAAAAATATGCGCGGTTATTTTTAAATCGGACGACGGAGAGCAAATGGGACTGCTTATAGATAAGCCGGGCAGTTTGATTGATATAGACGAAGATAAAATAATAACGCCGGCTTTACTGCCGGGAACAGAGGAAGAAAAATTCTGCGTTTCGGGAGCGATCGAAGCCGGCGCTGAAAATAAAACAAGGCTTTACAGAATTATAGATATTGATTTGATAATTAATAAATTTAAATATGCGTAATCAAGAACGGCGTTATACACGGGGGATATACAAGAAATTAAATCAGGAGGAATCTGAAAATGGATTTTTTAAAAAGAATGAATCTGAGAATAAAGCTTTTGGCGTCGTTTTTGTTTGTCGCGCTGATAATGCTTAGCATCGCATTGATTGCTAACGTTAATATGAGCGGCGCTGTGAGGACTAAGGATGATGTTTATTCTAAACTGATGGAGTTGTCTGAAAATTTAAGCATAGAATGGATTGAAGAAAGCCGGATTGAAGATATATTAGATATTACAAGCGACGCCAGGGAGAGTTCCCGGGCTGCGCTTTTATGGTTCAGGATTTTATCAGCTGCGGGGCTTGCCTCCACAATCGCTTTCGGCATATATTTCGCGCTGTCGATAAGCAAGCCTATCTTAGAGGGCGCGAAAATAATGACGGTTGCCGCAACGGGGGATTTCAGCGTGAAACTGCCGGAAAATTACGGAGCTGAAATAGGGCGGCTTTTCGGCGCGTGCAATTCGCTGATTGAAGATGATCGGGTAAGCACGATAAGGCTCTCGGAGGCGATCGGGAAAATGCGCGGTTTAGCGCAGGAGCTTTTAGAAATATCGTCGGATATGTCGGAAAACAGCAGGAAGCTGAGCGGCCAGACGTCGTCGGTAAGCACGACGACGGAGCAGTTCTCGGCGGGAATGTCGCAGTCCGCTAATTCGCTTTCGACGGTAAGCTCGCATATAAGCGCGGTCGCTTCGTCAATCGAAGAAATTAACGCGACTATAAGCACGGTTGCGGCGGCTGCCGAGGAAACAAGCACAAGGGTCGAGCAGTCAAGCGGGCTTGTCGATAATATACAGGATAGCATCGCGAACGCGTCTGCTTCCGTCGCGCATATTTCAGGCGCGTTCGGCAGCGTCGCGCAAAACGTTGAGGAGATGGCGAAGTCGCTGGCAATCGTTGACGAGCAGTGCGGCGAAGCTTTAAATAAAATGGTCGCCGCAGATGAAAAAGCGGGTAATACTAATATAATAATAAACAGGCTTGAAACGGCAAGCAAGCAGATCGGCAAGATTGTCGGGGTTATAAGCGATATAGCCGATCAGACTAATATGCTTGCGCTGAACGCGGCGATTGAAGCGGCAGGGGCGGGAGAAGCGGGCAAGGGCTTTATGGTCGTTGCGAACGAGGTTAAAGAGCTTGCGAAGCAGACTGCCGAAGCTACGGACGAAATTGCTGACCAGATAGAAAATATGCAAAAGAATATGCCTGAGGCTGTGGGAGCCGTTTCAGAGATAACGCAGGCGATAAGCGTTATGACCGGGGTTGTAAACTCGTTCGCGCAGGAAGTCGCGAAACAGGAGAAGCGAAGCGAACAGATAGCGGAAGAATCAGGGGCGGCCGCCCGCAGGATAAGCGATATTAATATAGAAATGGGCAGGATTTCAGAAAACGCGCTCTCAGTTGCTAAAACAGTGTCGGAAAGCTCGAAAGGCGTAAACGAGATAGCTAAATCGACGGCTGAACTTGTCGTGGGAACTCAGGAGATAGCGATGAACTCTGAACGCGCTTCAAATAATATAAGCGAGATAAACAGGGCGGCAAAAGAAATGGTTTCAGGCGTTACGGATATATCTAAGAATATCCAGCTTATAAACGGGGAAGCAGAGGATATTCAGGAGATTGCGGACGCGACTAAAAAATCAAGCGAGGAACTGCTTGAAACTGCAAGCGGGTTAGATAATTTTATATCAAGATTTAAAGTAGATTAATTATGAAAATATTGATAGCTGATGCTTCGGCGGTATATAAAAGAATGTTTGCGCGTGTTTTGGCGGAATCAGACGGGGACGCGGAATTTGTCACGGACGGAGAACAGGCTCTCGAGCAGATATTAAATAAAAAATTTGATATTATAATTATAGACGCGGAAATCGCGGGAGTCGGCGCGCTTGAACTTTTAAATAAAATAAATAAAGACATGCCGGACGCTTCAGTTTTAATCACGGCGCGTCCTTCGTCCGCCAACAGCAGGCTGTGCGTCAGAGCGTTCGACGAAGGCGCGTTTGACTGCATGGATAAGCCTATATATGCGAGTTATGCCGAAAATTTAGAAACTGTGAGAAAAAGCATGGCTAAAGTTTTCGCGGGGAAGCAGAAAAGTCCCCGGAGAATCAGCATGAAAAATATAAAATTTAAAGCGGAACTCGTGCTGATTGCTGCAAGCACAGGGGGACCGTCGGCTCTTGAAAAAATTTTAAGCAAGCTTAGCGCGGATTTTCCCGCGCCGGTTTTAATCGTGCAGCACATGACGCCGAATTTTATAGAAACGCTGGTTCAGAATCTTGACGCGAAGTCTGATCTAAAAATAAAAGTCGCGGAAGACGGCGAGCTTGCGTCAGCCGGAACAGCTTATATTGCTCCCGGCGGGACGCATATAAAATTAGGCGCGGATAACAGGATTTATTTTGACGGGTTGCCGCCGATCAACGGGGTGCGCCCGGCTGCCGACGTGCTTTTTGCGTCTGCCGCGGAATCTTTTTCAGGCGGGCAGATTCTATGCGTTATTTTAACGGGAATGGGACGCGACGGCGAGATTGGGCTTGCTAAGCTGAAAGGATCGCGCGAGTGTTTATGTATAGTGCAGAGCGAAAGAACATGCGTAGTTTATGGAATGCCGCGCGCGGCGGCGGAGAGAGGCTTCGCGGATAAAATTTTAGATTTGGATGAAATCGCGCTTGAGATGCTGGCAAATACGGAGAAATAAATATACTGCGCCCTATAAAATTAACTTTCAAAGGGTTTAAGATATGCTTGATAATGCTATAAGCGAGAGAGAGTTTTTGCTTTTCAGAGATTATATTGCGGAAAACAGCGGGATTTTAATTCCGCCTGAAAAAGCTTATTTAATCGAAACGAGGCTCGCAAAGCTGATGCTTGACGCGGGAACCGAGTCTTTCGGGGAATTTTATGATTATATAGTTTCAGGCGCGGATCTGCTGATAGCTCAGAAGATAATCAACGCGATGACGACGAATGAAACGATGTGGTTCCGCGATGCGGCGCTGTGGAAAGTTTTAGAGCAGACGGTATTGCCCAAGCTTGTCGAAGCGATAAGCGCAGGCAAAAAAACGCGCGCCCGTATATGGAGCGCGGCTGTTTCGACGGGGCAGGAGATTTATTCGACGGTCATGTGCGTCGATAATTATTTAACCAGAAATAATATAAAAAGCGTGAGCTTATCTGATTTTGAATTTATCGCGACGGATATTTCGGACCGGGTTCTGGATACTGCTAAAAAAGGCAGGTATGACGCGATAAGCATAATGCGCGGGTTAAGCGACTATTATAAAAATAAATATTTTATAAAAAACGGAGCGGCGTGGCTGATTGACCCGAAGATACGCGATCTTGTCAAGTTCAGGCAGTTTAATCTTCAGAACAGTTATATAACGCTCGGAACATTTGATATTATTTTTTGCAGATATGTTCTGATATATTTCCCGGACGAGCGGAAACGCGAGGTAGCAGCTAAAATGCATGGCGCGTTAAATGACGGCGGAATATTATTCACGGGGAATTATATTTTTTATAATTTATTTGATAATTTTGATTCGAATCATTATGAGAACCTGACATATTATTCTAAAAGAGAGGGACGTGATTAAATGAAACTGCTTGTGGTTGACGACTCTGCTATAATCAGAAAAATAATAAGAACGGCAGCCGACGCGCTTGAACTTGAAACGGAAGAAGCGCAGGACGGTATCGAAGCTCTTGAGAAGCTTGAGGCTGATTACACGGAGATAGACTTGGTTCTCATGGACTGGAATATGCCGGAGAAGAGCGGTTACGACGTGCTTGTCGAGATAAAAAGCAGCGAGAAGTTCAGGCATATACCGGTGATGATGGTGACTACGGAAGGGCAGAAGAGCAGCATTGTCGCCGCTGTGCGCGCAGGCGCTGATAATTATCTGACGAAGCCGTTTACGACTGAAGAATTACAGTCTAAAATTATCGAGTGCATTGATTTGGAACAGGGGTGATTTTCGTGAGTATAGATAAAACAGGAGCCGTTTTTGCCGATGCGCTTGCTGAAATTATTGCTACGGTTTCAGGCTTTACGCTTGAGATTTACGAGCCGGAAAGCGATAATAAATTTGACGAAATGATCGGCGTGATGAGCCTTAACAGTAAAAAACGCGGTATGCTTTTTATATCTGCGGGCGAATCAAGCATGCGCATATTATGCTCTTTTATGACGGGCGTAAGCATAGACGAAGTCACGGTTGATGATATGCAGGATGCGCTGTGCGAGCTTGTAAATATGACGGCGGGCAACGTCAAGCTGCGGATAACCGACGAAGATTATATGTTCACGCTTATGCCGCCTTTTATAATAAGCGGTGAAAACATGTCGCTCGGCACAAAAAAAAGAGTCCGCGTTATTTCAAGCATACTTAGCGATATTCCGGGGGATATTTCAGTTAAATTAAAAATCGTTTATTAGACGCACTTCAATGCGCCGCCTTTTTATATTTAATTTATTAGTATAACTGTGTCATCATAAAAATAAATTTGTGCAGGTTAATTAAAAATAATATTGACAAATTAGAAAAAACATGCTATTATATTATAAAAGTTTTAATTTTTATAATATGTAGGAGAAAAAATATGAAAAATTTTTTGCGTTTTACGGCTGTCTTATTATTGCTGAGTTTAGCTTTAGGCATGAGCGCGGCAGCACATTACAACGGCGACAGAGATCAGCAGCGTTTCGATGTTCCGAAAATCAATCCGGCTAATCCGAGAATTAATTTTGACGGAATAGTTGATTTAGAAGGCGAATGGGCGGGAGCGGCTCATTTTACATTTGATATAAGGACAAAGAATGATGAACTGACCGTATGGGACTGGAGCGTTTGGGAAACGTCTGAACCGCCGTATGTCGAACAATGGGAAGATATACCGGAAGATCAGAGAGGAAAATGGGATTTTTATATGCTTTGGGACGACAGGGGTTTATATATTGCAGTAGTATGTGAAACTGACAAGACAAAAGTAGGTCCGCTGGATATTCCTGCTTTCCGCGCCGGAGATTTTGACGGCAACCTGATACCGGACAGGCTGGCTTTAATGATAACGCCGACTGACACTTGCGAAGGTATGGACAGCAGTCCGGGCAACATGTACTGGTGGTATTTTTACACGGAAACTACAGAACCTTTCTGGCAGGTAATGCAGACAGTCAATTTTAACAGCTATGATAACGACCCGGAAAATCTGCCGGTAAGGATAGGTACTTGGAGAAGCGAGCAGCCAAATGCGCAAGGCGCTTATCCGTACAGCATGGAAATATTTATTCCATGGGTCACATTTAAATATGAGGACGGCGGAGCGAGCCAGTGGGGTGATATTGAATTTAAAGAGGGGCATACTTTCACGATGGGCACGATAGCCGAAGACAGAACAGGCGATTTGGCTACGCAGATTCGCGTGACAAACTCTGCGGGCTGGGTAAATTATGATTTCTTCACGCTCGCAGGACCCGTTGCAGCTGTAGAAGCTGCAGCAGTAGAAGCGGCCGAAGAAAATAACGCGGCTGCGGAAACTCCAGCAACTCCTGTTATTCCGGTGACTCCGGCGGTTCCCGCTCCTCAGACTAATGACATGATAATAATTTTATTAGTTCTCGCAGTTGCGGCGGCGGCGGTTTTTACAAAAATAAAAGCAAAATCCAAATAAATTAGTTAACCCGAAAAGTTTAATAAAGTATGATACTCCACGAAAATCATTAATAATGCAAAAAGCCCCGCGATTATTAACAATCGCGAGGCTTTTATTTGATTGGCTCTATTATATCACACTTATCTTAAAAAGTCAATTAAAACTTTTAACTAAATCGCTGACAGCGTTATAAAATATACCCACATCAACGGAATATGATATATATTTCACGCCTTTGCTCCGCCATTTTTTTGCGCTTTCTGGAGTATCGGCAAACGTTCCCACAGTTATGCCTTTTTCACTGCATTTATGCACTATTTCAAGCATTTTAGATTCAACCTGCGGATGCTCAACCTGCCCTGTCAAGCCGAGCGACTGAGATAAATCATACGGTCCGACAAATATCACATCTATCCCAGCAACACTTAAAATCTCATCTATATTAGCGATTCCCTCCTGACCCTCAATTTGCAAGATTATTATAGCTTTATTAGCATCTTTAAAATACTCAAACCTGTCTTTCGCAGAATAATCAGCCGCGCGTACAAACCTGCATACGCCCCGTTTTCCGTCCGGGTGAAATTTTACTCTTTCAATAACAGCTTCAGCTTCAAGCTTATTTGTTATCTGCGGAATCTGCAAACCTCCCGCGCCTATATCCAGAGCTTCGCACATTACAGGCGTACAGTTTTCTTTTGTCCGCACAATCGGGAACACGCCGGACACCTGCGCGGCGCGTATTAAATTTTGAGCAGCCTGTATATTATTAGGTCCGTGTTCCAAATCAATTATAACATAGTCAAGCCCAGCAT
>Ga0131853_10022804_pt1 | contig 11318 bp, 2 predicted proteins | sample TergutLab28metaG_FD_92764 | JGI IMG/M metagenome (GOLD analysis project Ga0131853, IMG submission 92764) | Labiotermes labralis P1 segment gut microbial communities from Petit-Saut dam, French Guiana - Lab288 P1 (version 2) (version 2) | ecosystem: Host-associated > Arthropoda: Insects >...
CCATTGAATCCCTTGGCTTTTACCTTGATAACGCAGTAGCCATTGTCATTATTTAGATAAGTGATGCGCTCTACGATACAACGCAAAAAGTCCATAATGCCCTCAGTAATTTCATTTCAGCTTAGTCGGATTTAAGAATGCTGTTTAAAGCTTTTATTATTTTTTACCATTCCATTATACTCTTAGAAATTTTCTGAGGTCGGCGAAAACAATTAAACACGCCGAAACAATACATTCCGACCTTAGAAAATTTTTAGAACGAGAGCGCGGGAACTGTGAGGGTTCTGAATCTATGGAGAATCAACATTATTCATCATTATCCGCTTGTTCAATATGAACAATGTTTAGGCCCAATCCGATATGTATATCAGTAAATACTTACAAATTGAACTGTTTTCATTGCACTACAAGCTGTCCTGTCGGGAACGGACTTTTATTGAAAATGAATGCAATTCATGATGCCACAGTGGGTATCATGGTTAGATTACAGTTGATGATTGCAATCCCTGCATGATTAGGTGTTAGCCATGCACATTACAATTATTTCAATGTTTTCAATAAACTAAACATTTCATCAATAGCGTTGAGGGTTTTGCTACCGCAGTAGCGGTTTCGTTATACTTATAATGGGAAGGTCATTATATGAAGCTTGGCGTTATTTGGCAATGTTTTTTTACTCATTAACAATTTCGTAATCTGTACTTTTATCTTGGAAATAACAGTAATCTTATTACTCATATCAAGCACCCTTGCAAAAAATATTACCGAATTAAAAATCCAGCCAACTGCAATCCACATTTATCCAATTTTGGCTAGTTAATATGTTTATTTTATGTCTCAATATAAATTTATTGGCAATTAATGTAATGAATTTGTTAAAACAACCCTTGCGGCATAGTTGGTTTAATTCAATCATTTTTTTTCGCAGGGTGCTTGATATGAGTTATTAGGTTATCCTGGGGTTTTTGATTATACGGTACCTAATATTCCGGGAATTTAGGCTTACAGATAATTTACAGTTGCCAATGGGTACGGTGTAATAAAAATTGAAAATAAACAGCCACACTTTACGGACGCGAGTATCGGCATACCTCTCGTAATATGTAAAACGCCCGAGATTGCTGATTTTACAGCACTTTCGGGCGTTTTCGCTATCCTATAGCATGATGTGCTATCAAGTGGTATACATCGTGACCGACAAGCCACCTTGCCAGTAAAGTTAAATCGGTAAGAGTTATCTCTCCGTCACCATCCATATCTGAGGCCAGATGACAGAAATCGGCTACTTCTTGACCAATAATCCACCTTGCAATTGCTGTAGCATCTGCTGATGTTACGCGCCCGTTACCAAAAACGGAACCTACCCGAAACTCCCCATCGTTAGGAATTATTTCCCATGTTGCAACAAGAGTGACATCCTGAGTTGCCTCGAAATTATCTCGCCTGCGAACATTTTCACCATCTTCATACTCAAACCAGCCTGTGAAACGATATCCTTCCCTTGAAATACCGTTAGGCACAGCGGCGGTTGGCATACGTGGCAATATGCCCGCATTATTTCCAGACATGATGCTTACATCATGAGATGTTGCAGTGAACTCGCCGCCATTAGGGTCAAAAGTTATGGTCACAGAGCCGTCATCGGATGGCGCATTAATCACAACAAAATTTGAGGTATTCGCAATGAACTCTTCCTGCTGGCTACTGATAACCTCGACATATAAAAGTGCAAAATCCTCGCCTTTGGGAACAAATACCTCGGGGGCAATGTAAAAATCTGCTGTTGCGGATTCCTGCCCGGTAGAAAGAGTGCCTAGTTGTATTATGTCCAGAATTTCTCCGTCTAACGCATTTCGCCGCACAATCAAGTTAACATCCGCAGGAAAAACGGTTTCATTCTTTACTGTAGCCGTAACTATGACTGCTCCGTCCTCATCATTTTCATCGACAAGGTTGCGAACCAAGGTTAACGTCATATTAGGCGCACCTAAGGTCAGCGTGTAGCTATTATTGTGCATATTAAAACCGAATGATTCCGTAGGCACAATTGTGATAATAAAATTGGTTTGTTCACTCATACCAATCGGTATAGGTATTTCAAACTCCAATTCAGCAAACTCACCGATTTGCAATCCACCATTAATTTGGAGAGAGCCGATATCAGTGCCGTTTACAAAAACATTGACATTATCCACACGCCGACCACCGATATTTTCTATGTGTGCGGTTACAGTCAGTTTTTCGCCCGGAATCACATCTTCATGCGAATAGAACACACTAGAGAGTTGAATGTTAGGCAGTGGACGTGTACGCACCACATTTAAGTCATTTGATTCTATCAAACCATTATCACCATTACCAATGACTGCCATGCGGGAGTTATTGTAAGCGATATAGAAGTTACCATCGACATCCAAAACTCCATCGAAATGTCGTGCGAAACCTTCAGTATCTACCAGCTTGAAAGGTGTACTCCAACTTCCGTTATCGTAAATCCGTGCGAACATACTTCCTGCGCTGTCCTCAATATGCGGATATATTACGGCTGTTTGTCCGTTGCCGTTGATAATTCGGAAGTTATCGGTCAGCATATCGTTCGTATCAAAGAGGGCGTGAACCGTTCCATTAGGTATCATATAGCGAACATTACCGCCTCTAATGGCTACCTCGTTTTCTTCGGTTACGATATTTTCATACCAACTTAACACAGTTGTTCCGCTAATTTTAGTAAATGTGGGATTTGATACAAGATTTCCGGTAACCGGCGTACTTATAACATTTCCGTTTATATTTGCAACGGATAAACTGCGGTCGTGAATTGTATTGAAATTATTATCGGCATCCAAGATATAAGCTATACGGACATCATTTCCGAAGTAACCAACGGCTGTATCCACCACAGCACCGAGATTGTTTCTCAGTACAATTTCATTGCCCCATACACCGTTTGCGAATTGAATTGCCATCAGTTTGTTTTCGTTACTGTCCACACGCATATCCGTTAAGCCGATTATTTCACTTCTTTCGTTTCTCACCCAAGTAACAGTTACATTGCCGCCGTTAACTGCGATTTTGGGCTGAGTGTCCATAAAATTGTTATCGGTAAGTGTCACGATGTCTGTGAATGTTTCTCCATTGAAACGTGCCACGGAAATCTCGGCGTTCGCCAACATATCAGCCATTGTCGCTTCATTGGAAAATTCGATTCTACTGTTATGCCACGTTACCCAAATATTTCCTCCGTCGCTTGAAATATGCGGGAAGAAGTCGGCTGTATCAGAAGTGCCGCTGTTATCGACTTGTCTTGGAATACTCCATGTATCAAGCGTTTTGTCGTATACCGAATACATCAACACCGTGCGGTTCATGTCATCGCGAGAACCATCATCAGCAAGAAACACCATTACTCTCTTTCCCCCGGCTTCGGCAATCTGCGGTGCAACTTGGTCATACACAGACTGTTGCAATGTGCGAATTTCCGGAGACTCATCGGTACTAAATGGACGGACGATGGGTTCACCACCCATCCATGAGGATTGCGCACTTAAATAATTGCGTGAAGCCAAGGTAAAGGAGTCAGAGTGAATTACTATAGGCGAATCCGCGCTAAATGCTGATACCTCGTTCCCCGTCTTCCATGCCCAATTGAAATTTTTACAATCAGTGCAACTATCACGGCTACACCAGAAAGTACCTCTCATTGCAGGTATCCTGTATTCCCAGAATAACGCTTTTGCATATGCCCCCCAAGAACCTTCGAATCCCAAATGAAAATCGTTCTCTAGGATATTCCATTCTACATTCATTTCTGCGTTACCGAACGCACCAACACTGCAAATATACGCTACCCCAATACCGCCTCTAACTTCAACATGAGGCATAACAGCTTTGAGGACGGCTTCGAATTCCCATCCGCCATCATCCGCAAACACATATCTTGCGCCTCCGATAAACTCCGCATTTGCATCAAGTGTCAGTCCTATTACAACGGGAACAACCACGATTACAAATGTCTGTTCGTAGTCATATTTTACACCTAATTTTATCATAATTTGCCCACCCAGTGCAAAATCTCTACCGGGTCCGGGGATTATGCCTTCAAGATATCCCATAGCTTCAAAATAAGGCTCCGGTGCGGGAGTAATTAAGCGCCTTGCGTTAAAAAGAGAGCTTGACCTACCGCTATTTACCATTTCTTTCAATCTGTCAAACTCGTCATCGTCGCTTATACTTACCCCTATACCCACCCTTATTCTTTCGTCATCCATTATTACGCTGATATTGCCCATTTTGGAGAAATCGATGGAAATGTCGGTATCGCCCAACATGGGAACACCGGGAGGTATCCGAATAGGGCCTAGCGAACAAGAATCGAAATCAATTTCTATCGGTCCCGTTTCTTCTTGCAATCTAGCTTCCAATGTGGCTACGTCATACTCAAACGTCATAACTTCGCTAGGAACTTTTCCATCGCTAACGGCTATTGCGCTTACTGTAAATGTCGGATTTCCCGATGTTACCAAGATTGGCTGAGAATAGACAGCACTATCTCTGGTGGGAACGTCCCCATTGGTTGTAAAATGAATCCTTGCCTCCGGTTCTGAAAATAACGTAACAAAGTTACCCTTAAACGGAACATCCGTAGCATCTTCAACTAAGGGCATGATGCTCACTTCGGCAATCGGTGCAAATGTTACTTGCCCCCCAACGATATACGAAAAGGAAACTTCCCTACTTTGCGCTAAACCGGGTTTATAGGCAATGGCACGAATAAGAACAGCTTGATTCAAGTATGTTTCGCCGAAGTAAATCGGTGACACATAAAGCGTACTATTTTCGTTTGGTTCAGAGCCATCTGTTGTATATCTAATTTGTGCATCCGAAGTAATGCTTGAAAGCGTTATTGTGTCATCAAAGCGTATGCGTGCGCCAGAAACAATATTTGCGTCCGGGTTTGCGATTACAATATTATCAAAAGCAAATTCCCTTATATCGCTTATCGGAGTTCCGTTAGCGGCGTTAAACAACTGCGCTCTGATGATGATGGGTTCAGTTATGGCTATTGGCATTGAAACGCCACCGCCACCAACAGCGAACCTCCAAGCTAGAGGACTACTAGCATTAGGTACGCTTCCATCAACGGTATAGCGAATTACCATATTTCTGATATTTGTATCGGGACAAGAAATTTTAATCTGAGAGCCACTTGCAATTATGTCGGATGGGTCAACGTCTACTTCAATTGGTGGCGGACTCGCAAGAGTAAATGTTGCTGATATAATTTCGCTTGGCACACAGCCATCCAAGAACGCCATCGCCCTAATAGTTGTATTATCCATCGTTATCATAATGGGTGATGCATATATTGCACTGCTCTCATTGGGTACAGAGCCGTCAGTCGTGTATCGAATTGTCGCACCCGGAGTCATGCTTGCCATAGTTACAGGCGCATTAAACGGAAGTTTCTCTGTTCCTGTCGGAAAAAACACGGGGGCATCGACTTGTGCTTGGTATGAGAACATCACAGTGCCACTATTAAAGCGAGTGGGATGAAATGCTTTCGCATGGATGTTTATAGAGCGGTCTACTCGTACTGATGAAAGAATAGGGCTGCTTGGTGTAACTTCATTCGGTTCGCCGGGTTCGGAAGCGGCTGTTGCAGTGGTCATTGTGTAACGAACAGTTGCCCCCTGTGTCGCTCCGGAAAAAGTTACAACAGTACCAAACGGGAGAATCCCCGAATCATGGCTTGCCGCCGGGCTTGCCGCTTGCATCACAGTATATAAAAATCCGGCTGGGCTACTTTCACCATCAAAAATTCCTAGTTCTGCACCATCAAACGTCATAAATGCTCTTGCCTGCACATATGAGGTGACGTTTATGGGAATGGGACCCGTATATCGTATGCTTGTTCTGTCCGGGATGGTGTCCGGTTCATTTATGCTGTAATATATTACCGCACCAGGGGTATCACTGTGAAGCGCAACCAATAGATTGTCTGCGTCGTTTGAATTCAGAAGAGTAGCATTCGGAGTAGCAACCTGCGGGAAAACCGTTACGCTTACAGAAGCGTAAATATTGCTGTTATAAACACTCCTTGCAGTGATGGTAGCGCGTCCCGGATTGCGGGCTGTGATGGTGCCGCTAATTCCAACAAAAGCCACATTTTCATTGTCACTAACCCAATCAATGGCTCTTATGGAAGCGCGCTCAGGCAATGCGGTAGCCACTACACGCATCGCTTGACCAACAGACATCGTTATTGAATTTCTATTCAATATTATTTCTGTTGGTGGCGTATACGTACCATTGAACATCCCTTGCAAAATTGGGAATCCGCTGTTTATGTGTTCGTCAAAATACCAATCTCCGCCTTCACTAAAATTCCAACCGATGAAACTTGCGACATTCTTCATCTGCTCTGTAGTCAACGCCGAGCCGATATTAATCCTATTATCATAAACACTGTTTGTGTTTATGATTTGGGTATTGAGATAATAAGAGGTTACGACATTTGCCCTTGTGGTGGGTATTTGCCTGTTTCCCAATTCGGTAAAAACTTCTTCGCTTCCAAGCAAACCGCCCGTATAGGTATTTGCAAGATTTGCCCCTACGGAATTAGCATCAATTCGCGCAGTCGAATAGCTGTTTCTAATCTCTGACGAAAAAAGTTCACCCGGTCCCGTCTGTGTATAATTTTCATTTCTTCCAACAAGTCCCCCGGAAATAACATGGGTGTCTCCATGTCCCCTAGAATCAGCTTTAACAAAAATATCTGATGTATAGCAATCATGTATTATTACATGACCACGATAAGCACCAATTAGACCGCCTGCGACAACTTCAGTCCTCTGCGTTTCTACTGTTTGTGCCGATACGGTTCCTTTTGCATAGCTGTTACTTACGGTAGTTCTATTGCTAGTGCCGCCGCTGTTTTCAATTTTTCCTACCAGTCCTCCGGCATATGTTCTAAAATTGTTACCTGCTCCACCGGATTCCGCTATTACCGAGCCGCTGCTGTAACATCTGTCTATAGCACCAGACCCTTCTTTCATGCCGACAATTCCACCAACATAAACATTTGAATCATTACTTTGGGCAAAAACAGTCCCTGCATTATTAAAACAGTTAATAATACTTCCCTCGGTGTAACCTGCAATCCCACCGACATAACGCCTACCGCTAATCGAAGCGTTTTCCAATCCGAGGTTTCTTATTATTCCGTTGCTTCCAATACGTCCAAACAACCCAACATAATCATTGTTGCGCTCTATGTTTAGACCAATTACCTTGAATCCCTCGAAACAATTGGGATTATCCGGATTGCGTCTGCCGCCGTCATATATACCATTGAAAGGACTTATCGGCTCGAAATTTATGCTATCGGGAATTGTAATATCGCGTACTTGTAGGAAGTGGGCGTTTGGAAAATGGCGAACGGAATTTAAATCCTCAAACGTTGATATTTGCCAAGGATTCGTTGCTGTTCCGCTACCGCCACTAAAGGATGTGCGTACAGTAACATCAATGGAAGCACTTGGATTCGGCACAGTTGAAGGGCTACCAAGTGCCGATTCCAGTGTTGCTGTTATCGTTGCATTTCCCGCACTAATCGGAGTAATAGTACCAGATGTATTATTAACAATAACTGCTCCCGCAGGATTACTTTGACTAATACCCCATCGTACATTTTGTAGCATTCCCGCAGGTGAAACAGTAGCGGTTAATGTACGTGTTTCACCGCCTACTTGCAAGGATATTGGACTAGATTGGTCTATTGTCACAGTAACTGGAGACACGACTATATCTACATAACCTAAAGTTACATCTCTATCAAGGAAGGAGTTGTAAATACTTGCGGTTACTCTTGCTGTTCCGGATGAGCGTCCAAGCAAGCTGACATTTGTGCCTGTTCTGCTATTTCCACTTCCGGATGTGGAAAAGTCCAATATTGCTCTATCTCCACTACTAATAGTCCACGTTAAGCTGTCCGTGGTTCGGGTCGAAGGCAGAATGGTTTCAGGCGAAAGAATAAACGTTTGCCCTATGCCTCTTCGTGTATTTAGATGCGCTGTGTTGAATGTTACGTTTGTGGGGTAGATATGGTGGACGCTAACGTTAAACGAGCGTGTTGCCGCTTGTGTGGGTGTTCTGAGTGGACGTGCGGATATAGTTGTTGTACCAATATTATTTCCTGCTGTTATTGTCCTAGAGTTACCCGTGCCACTCATTGTAACATTTGTGTTGCTTGGCTGTAGCCATTCAACATCGTTGTTATGATGCGACAGTACCGTCTCAACGCTCGCAGTGATACTACCGGAAGTCGAGCCTTTTACCAAGCGTATTGTTGCGCCGTTTGGTATATCGCCGTTTGGTGAAGAACCTTGATGTGCGGTATGAGAACTGAATGTGATGCCGGTAGCAGGCACTGGGTTTACGGTTAAGTTGAATCCGTTTAATGGTCGCCCACCAACCGTCGGCGTTATAGTTGCAGTTCCCGGAGCATTAGGCGTGGCTACAACGTCAACACTGATTGAGCCGCTAAATCCCTGAGGTGCTGATGACACAGCAGCAACAGTTGAGGATGAGCTACTCCAAGATGCTGTAATTGGGAAATTAGTCCCATCAGAATGGGTTCTAGCCAATCTTGCGCGCGTTGGCTGTGAAACACTGGCTGTAATAGTCCTTGTTTGAGCAGGTGACTGCGCAGGCATAGGATTTCCTGTTGGACTCATTGAGTACGCAACCAAACTGGGCAGATAAAACCTCCCCAAAACAGGGAAGCCGCTATTACCATTGTCAATACCAGAGATGAACGAGGTTCTGGAACCTCTGAATTCCCATGCAGCTGTATTGCCCATGTTTTGGGTTCTTAATTGAGCATCAGTAAGTCTCGAGCCGAAATCCGGATTACTGGGACCGCCCGAACCTATTCGAAAAGCATTATTGTTTGCGGTTACGGAACCCCCGCTTTCCCTTCTTCCGACTAAAGCACCATGACGTGTTGTAGTCGAAGCAAATATATTACTATTGGATGCTTCTGCTGCGGTTGTTCCTCGCATATAGCTACGGCGTATGGTTAATGTAGTATTGCTACTAAATCCTACAAGTCCACCTGTGATGCCTGTAACGTTGTTATTTCCGCTGGCTGCTGAACGCGCAATAACATTTGATACATTGGCAAAACTATCTTCGATTATTACGATAGAGTCAGAAATATAACCAAAGAAACCACCCGCTATACTTGTAGCCGTCGCAGATGCGCTAAGGCGATGAGCGCGAATTTCACCTCCGACAACAAAAGAACGACTAATCGTCACGTTTCCGTTCTGCACCGCACCAAAAATACCACCTGTGCGCATATTTCTTGCACGTGATAAGCTTGTACTTGCATTAGTGCTACCTTGATTTATTCCCAAATCATTTATCGTTATGTGCGGTCTTATACCTCCACTTTCACCTGCTATGCCAATCAATCCTGAATAAAAGAAGCTGGCACCTCGGTCAAGTGTATTGGCGGTTAAGTTAATAATATGTCCGTTGCCATTTATGGTAAATCTCGCCGCATTACCAAAAAGCTCAACAGGTGACCACGAACCAATATTCATGTCAGATGTTATTTCGATAGTCCGACCTGCCGTTGAATTAGTTAAAGCGTTCCTTAGCTGTTGTGAATGTGTAAGAGAACTTGATGGATTAGGCACGGAAATTGTGGTACTAAAAGGAGATACATCGAAGAACTCATCATAATGCTGTTCATTGTAAAATATTTGATTATCTTCATCATAAAAACTCTCATCCGAATTTTCTTCTTCATCTTCCTCATTATGCCACGTTACATACAGTGAAATCGGTCCCGCAGACAATGTCCTATCGGCGTTGTTTACAATGTAATGGATTATAACACTATATTCTCCACTGTCATCTGCTTGAAAATCCTCGACAACATACGAAATGTCGTAAACACTGAATGTGTCTGTTGCAAAATCTGTGTTTTCCCATTGAGTCATGTCAGAAAGAAACACATCTGAATGTATTGTTCGACCGTTATGCAGAATGTCATAATGCGACATCCGTATTTGTTTTGCATCAGGAACTTGAACTTCCATTTCGATTACAGAAGCACGACCTCCCTCAATGATTTGTATGTGATTTGGCGCAAACGATGCTACTTGGATATCCTCATTACCAAACCAAGTGGGAGCAAATACATTGTCAGACGTGTTTATGTCAAAATAATTTAATGCAGATGGGGTTGTGGTTTCCGTTGACACAACTATCCACTCAACCGGCACATCATCAACAGATTGCCCTGAAGCGAATGTCGTGGTAGTCCCAACAACCAACATCACTGACAATACAAGGGCAAGGAATTTATTAAGCCTTTGTTTGATTTTCATTTTATTCCCTCCATAATCTTTTTTTGTCCGCAGATAAGTTTATCCTGTTCGAATGCGGACAGCAAATTCGAACAAGGCTTAGTTGCTACATTTTGTTTTATCACACACGATAAATAGCCCGACTTGCTATATAATAAAACGTACTCAATAAATCAGGCAATGCCTCACGATACATTTATCTATTCCCCCTTGCTACTATAAATTTGGACATCAACACGGCAGCCAGTCGTGAAGTATCCATGCTTGTTGTTGTGGTCACAATTAAGAGGTAATTGGTCTGGCGAATCTCCCTTTGGACTAACCACGTCCGTAAATGAAACTGCCAACCATCCTCTTGTTGCGGCGTTCGATTAGAGCAGGTAGTTCCATCCCAATGGGGTGCGTTCATGTAACCAAGCAAATAGAATAGGCAACGAGCTAAAGATGGCACCAATTGCAAATCTAAATGATGAAGGTGATACTATGAACGCAGTTGGTATTGATGTATCAAAAGGAACGAGTACAGTGGCGATTATTCGCCCATTCGGAGAAATTGTTCGTAAACCTTTTGATGTTGTCCACAGCCCAAAGGAACTGACAGAGTTGGCGAATCTCATTTTGTCCCTTGAGGGCGAATCCAGAGTTGAAAGCACGGGCAAATATTCCGACCCGGTTATCAAGGTATTGAATGAAGCGGGGATTTTTGTCTGCCCGGTTAATGCAAAACTCGTACACGATTACGGCGGCGACACTATTCGCCGTGACAAAATCGACCTCATTGATTCGCTAAAGCTGGCTGATTTTTGTCTTGCAAAGTGGTCTAAGCTCAAAAATTATTCGCCGATTGACGAAATGCGTAAAATTCTCAAGACCTACAATCGTCAACTTGACGAGTATATGCGGGTCAAAGTCATGCTCAAAAACAACCTCATTTCTTTA
>Ga0131853_10022805_pt1 | contig 11318 bp, 8 predicted proteins | sample TergutLab28metaG_FD_92764 | JGI IMG/M metagenome (GOLD analysis project Ga0131853, IMG submission 92764) | Labiotermes labralis P1 segment gut microbial communities from Petit-Saut dam, French Guiana - Lab288 P1 (version 2) (version 2) | ecosystem: Host-associated > Arthropoda: Insects >...
AATATAGGTACTGAATATTTTAAACACGGTATATACTCTCCGTTTTTTTTTCTCTTCAAAATGCAGTTTGTTTCATAATTCTAACGTATTTGGTTCCTGTATTATTCACATTTTATATACAGGTTGTGCTAAAATTAAAAAAAAATAATTCCTGCGTCAAAAGGTTAATGTATTGAGGCAGTGGGGTCTGGAATGTATTGCGTCTTTGCTCGGCGATTGCGATATAAAATTGTAGGTCAAGTAGGCCGACACATGTTGTGTACGAAATGGCTGACTTAACTGAAATCACGAATGTTGGGGTAGGTCATTGAAATATCCGAGGTTCATGTTGCGGTAAAATGTCATAATATGCTTTCAGTCATTACAACATCCCAGTAAAATGTTAGGGGAAAAAACTGTCCCGTACTCGCGGTGCCACGTTAATGCGTCGTGTGCACCGGTCTGAGTCTCCCGTCTGCGCTGTGTGCAGCAAACCTAATCAACAGTTTTGAAGCTTCTGGTATACTTACTTACTTTTTAAGACTTACTCCATGTAGCAGAGTCCTTCTTGAGAAACTAACAGGTTTTCAGATAGTCAAGAAATTCCCCGCATTTTATGGAACCCCGAAGGTTCATTTCCGCAGTCGCAAGTGTCCGCCACCTGTCCCTATCCTGAGCCAGCTCGATCCAGTCCATACTCCCACATCCCACTTCCTGAAGTTCCATCTTAATATTATCCTCTCATCTTTGCCTGAGCCTCTCAAGTTGTCTCTTTCCTTCAGATTTCCCCACCAAAACCCTCTATACGCCTCCCATCTCCCCCATACGCGCTACATGCTCCGCCCATCTCATTCTTCTCGATTGTATATCACCCGAACAGTATTGGGTGAGGAGTACAGATCATCAAGAAGCTTCTGGTTTAGTCGGTTATAAATCATTTCTGTAATGTGTAAGCGCGAAATCAGTCCAGGATTAGTTAAGAAATAGATTAAAGCGTTACCAGTGTGTGAAGACGTTAAATCATCGTTGCGTTTACAGTCAAATAAAACCAACAAAAATTGAATACTGTTTTCGTGCATGAATTCACAGTAAATTATGAGATCTGTTACTAAATTTTGCAGTTAATATGCCAGAACTTTTTATTGTCTTTTGTACAGTCTGAAGATTGCTACTAATGTAGCCGAAACATGTAGCTGTTAATGTTTTTTTTTACAAGAAATATTGTGCTGACGGATTGTTTGGTGGTGGTTATTACCATTGTGGTTTTTTTTTATTTGTTTTGAAGACACTTGGCAGTAATGTAATTTCACCATTGAGGTAGACAGAAAGCACTGAAGCCAGTTGTGTTTCTTTCTAATTTAGCTCTGTTCCACTAAAAACTTGTCTAATTACCCCTTTGTATGAAATGAACAGAGCAGTTGCCACTCGCAGACGCGGCTCTGTTCAAAGCAAGCTGCTGGCCGTGCATGTCTTCCTACACGTAGCTAACCCGTCGTCTTATTTAGAGCAGAACACACTGTATTCGGGAACAGCACTTTGAAAACATTAAAGTCGGATTGATGATTTTCTACGGTCGTCCTTCAGTCCTTCTGGATGACTGTGTGAATATTTTGTAATGACAGTAGTATGATTAATGACCGCTTGTGGCGCCAGGAAGAACTGCAGTGGTGCTTAACAGAGAGTGTGTTTAAATTTGCCTTGGAATTAAACGAAAGCTGACTGTGCATATGGTCGCTGTTGTAGGTTATGATGCTGTGGCAGAAAAAGGAAAACGAACTTAATAAAAGGAAGGGGGGTGGGGTGGGGGGTAGTAATTGACGGAACTTCTTTCTGTGAAGAAATAGCTAATTTTCAGTTTAATTTCTTTTGGGACGGTGCGTGTTGACGAAACTGGTCTGCCGTTTGAAGGTTTTGTCGTGTCGCTGTACTGCAATTAGCGTCGATTAAAACCAATATGGGATAATCGTGAACGTTTAGTTACCGTGCGCCGTTTAACCATGTTGCCCCAGTCACTAATGGGCCAAACACTCATTCATGGGAAAACTTGGCACCATGATCGCCGGTGCGGCACTTTAAGAGGCTGTTTTGTGTGGCGGGGGATGGCGAAATTTTGAACGGCCTTGGGGGGGTTTTTTTTTTCGTTTTTCGCACACTTAAAAAACGAAAACACACACACCAGCAAAACTAATTCTTAAATTACAGATCATTAACCAGACGTAAAAACGCCATATTGGGCTGAAGCACTTTTGGCTAGGAATTTATCATCATAATCATAACATATCTTTCATGGAGTTGGGCCACTTGTTGACCCGTTTCGGTCCTACGTATCCAGAAGTCTCTTCAAAGGTCTACCATGATACCTTCTGCCAGTTGGACAGTATTGTTTCATTACCCTGGGTAATCTATTTACATGTTTTATCCAGCTTCTCTTGTATTCCAGTAATTTGTCCAAAATTAAGTTGGGGAGTAGTGTTTCATTACCCTGGGTAATCTATTTACATGTTTTATCCAGCTTCTCTTGTATTCCAGTTATTTGTCCAAAATTAGTGATATTTTTAACTCCTTTGCAAATTGTGCATTTGTTCTGTAATCTGTCCCAAGTGTATCTTGCTGTTCTTCTCATGTATTTCATCTCTGCTGCTGTTATTCTTCTGGTGTCACTTGCTTTAATTATTAATATATTCAAATGACCTAGCAGACGTGACTAACACATTCGCCAAGACGAATATTATAATCGATTTGTTACAACTGCAATAATCTTCATGATCACAAATCTAATACCTATCAACTTTCGTGTCATCATCATCATCATCATCATCATCATCATCATCATATCTGTCATGGAGTTGGGCCACTTGTTGACCCGTTCCGGTCTCACGTACACATAAGTCTCTTCAAAGGTCTACCATGATTCCTTCTGCCGGTTGGGCAGTAGTGTTTCATTACCCTGGGTAATCTATTTCGAGGCATTCTATTTACATGTTGTATCCAGTTTCTCTTGTATTCCAGTGATTTGTCCAAAATTGGTGTTATTTTTAACTCCTTTGCAATTTGTACATTTGTTCTGTAATCTGTCCCAAGTGTATCCTGCTGTTCTTATCATGTATTTCATCTCTGCTGCTGTTATTCTTCTGGCGTCACTTGCTTTAACAGTCCACGTTTCGCTGCCATATAACAAGACCGGAAGGGCCAGTGTATCGTATAGTTTAGGAATTTGTGTAACGGATAAAGAGTGGTTACAGATCTTATAACGTGCGACCCCTACTGGCGTGTCCGCGGCTCGATGCCAGTCAGTGTCTATCTTGTGGCTGTTCGAAAGTGACCCAACCTCGGACTTTCGTAAGATGCAGGCTGTCATTATGATTACCACATTGTAAACTGCATAGTCTACAGTCTAGGTGTAGATAATTGTGTCAAACCATAAATTACAGTTGTGTCTATTATTGATGTGAACAATGCAGGAAGGATTTTGGTTGGGTTTGTCTTGTTGTGAGGTGTGTATAAATTCCAGGGCGCCTGGTCTGTGGCGCCAAATAGCTGTGGGCCGTCCGTGTGGGACTTGCTTTTTTCAGCATTACGTCGATCGAACATAGTTTTCTTGAGGCCAAAAGGTAAATCAGTCCCATTACAGGCCCGAGGTGCCCAGAGGGTTGCAGGAAGTTAAGGTTCCCAGATTACGTGACAATGGCCCAGAATGGTGGTAAGGTTGTCAGCCTTACGCACCGGCCGCCTTTACCCCCCAGGAAATATTCCTGGTACTCATTTCTGTTAGAGGCTGAGTCGACCCCAGGGCCATAGTGCGATCGGAAGGATTGTGTCAATGAAAAATTCCAATGACACCACCTGGAATCGAACCAGCAACCTTCCGATTTGTAGCACAGCACCTTAACCACTGTGCTACCGCGGTCCCCACAGTTTTTTAGGTGGCTGTTTTAATTTTTGCGAAATTTGTGCACCCCTAATGTTTTTCTAACACAGTTGTCCTAGCGAAACGCACTTCTGCGGATTTCTGTCTCAGTTATCTGTTCTGCAAAAACGTGAGAAAGAGCGCGTTCCGTCTTCAGGTCGCAATAACTCTGTTATTTTGCGGTCCGCCACACAGACTGCATGGTTAAAGGGAAACACCACAGAGCACGTGTTCTGCTGTACAAATGATGTGCGCTGTTTGTCTTTCGCTTTGAGGAATCGCGTTTTCCCTCCGTTTGGCACAGATATACCCGTAATACAGGGTGATTCAGAAGTACCTATACGTAGGGTATGGTAACTGTGTATGCCGTTGTTGTTCATTGGATTGGTCGCCGTGGTCCCGTGCATTGGCCACCGAGGTTTCCGGACCTCACCCCCACTTGATTTTTTTAAAATTTACTTTTGGTTGTTTTTGAAGGCCATGGTGTGTACCAAGTGAAAACACAAAACGAGGACCACCTGAAGGAACGTATTCGAGATGCATCTGCGCGCACAACACCACGGATGTTACAGCGAGTTCGTCGTGGGTAGGAGAGACGCATCCGTATGTGCTGTCATTGTAATGGTGCCCACATAGAGCACGTTTTTGTAAATAAAGGGACCATTTTCACCTTGTATGGGGACTTTGAATCACCCTGTATAATACGTAGAATTACAGATATATTGTGATATACATCAGCATGAATGGACACTTTTGAATAACCCTGTGTAATACGTAGAATTACAAATATATTTTGATATACATCACCATGTATGGAGACTATTGAATTACCCTGTATAATGCGTAGAATTACAGATATATTGTGATATACATCACCATGTATGGAGACATTTGAATCACCCCGTATAATACGTAGAATTACAGATATATTGTGATATACATCACCATGAATGGACACTTTTGAATCACCCTGTATAATACGTAGAATTACAGATATATTGTGATATACATCACCATGAATGGACACTTTTGAATCACCCCGTATAATACGTAGAATTACAGATGTATTGTGATATACATCACCATGAATGGACATTTTTGAATCACGCTGTGTAATACGTAGAATTACAGATATATTGTGATATACATCACCATGTATGGAGACATTTGAATCACCCTGTATAATACGTAGAATTACAGATATATTGTGCTATGCATAACCTGCTGTATTTGTGACTTCCGTTTAAGGCGTAGGCTTTTTCCAAAATGCTGTCTCAGTAAATCACTCGATTGAACGATTATTTAGTGCAAATATTCTGTGCACATTTTCAAATCGTTGTTTCAACAGATCGCGGCATGTAGCATGGAAGTTAACAGTCCCATGGAAATAACGTGCGATTAGCAAATGATTTTTATATGTGGAGAGAACTGTTACATAAGGCGTGATAATCTGAACTGCTCTCGTACGTGCCGTTTGAGAAGAAATGTGATTTATCTAACCAAGCTGGCGCGTAGAATACTAGTTAACAAACAAACAAACTACATGGGGCAGAGCCCTTTCCCGAGAATCTAACAGGCCCTCAACCAGTCAAATTCCCCGCATTTCATGGCACCAGAAGGTTCAATTCCGCATTCATAAGAGCTCTCCACCCGTACCTGTCCTGAGCCAGATCAACTCAGTCCATGCTGTCCATTCCACTGCTTTCAGATCCATTTTAATGTTATCCCCCCATCTACACCTGGGTCTTCCGCGTGGTCTCTTTCCTTCAGATTTTCCCACCAAGACCCTATATGCACCTGTACCGTCCCTCTCCTGAGGTACATAACATAAATTACTTTCCCACAAGAAAGAGGAAAAACAAAAAAAAAAACCCCTCTTTATTTCTAACTTAGTGTTACTCCCACGCTGCTGGTTCTGTTCAGCCCTTTTTTTCTTTCTGCCATTGTAACTGTCTTCGTATTCAAGATCTCTGTCTCCAGGGAAACTAGGAGTAATACCATTAAAATGGAGGGGTTGGGGGGGAGGGGAGGGTGTTAAACCTGTGTGTTAGTTGAAGTCTGGTTTCTGCGCGGTTTGTATGTATTTGCTTTTGCACCGCTGACACACACCTCGACCCTGATGGCCGTTTCCTTTGGAGTGTAGAGCAGCGTACCGGGACACATTAATTACGCGCGACGAGGAATTAAACGAATGTGGCATTTGAAGAGTTAGAAGGAAGAAGATCTTAGCATCGGTATATGAAGGTATGTTTTGGTGTCACGTACTTACTGTACTTTAGTACCGAGGGGAACCTGGTGTCTGGGGGCGGTGGGTGGGGGGGGGAGGCTCGTATGCCGGGGACTTTGAAAGATGGGTGAAGGCGGGCTCGTTTACTGGGGAACCCAAAGTTATGTTAAGCAAGGCTCGGATATGGGCGTCTGTTTCCATAGGGGCCCCATTTTTGGGGAACATGGATGGTCGTTTCTTTATTGGGTCTTTTTTATTAGAGGACTTTTTATTAGGTCCTTTAGAGATATGCAAATGCCCTGTAGACGAGTATCTCTCTCCATAGGGGCCCCGCTGGGGAACCTGGAGGGGGTTCGTTTGCTGGGACTTTTGAGAGAAAAGAAGTAGTAAATCTGGGTTCCTTTCTTGGACCCAGAGGTTATTAAGATTTTATGTCTGGGGCCCACGGCTCCCATGATCCGATATGAGGCACAAAGGGCCCGTCTATTAAGGCCTAGGTGCATCGGGGCTGAGAGGCCCCGAACCCAATTGCTAATCTATCTATCGTGTACTTACTGGCCCGCATTTTAAGGGAGTGACGTTTATTTGCGGGCACAATTTAGTCAGTGGGTGTCGAAGTGCGTTTTCTGGTGTTGAATTGTCAAGTCTCACCGTCGTAGATGTGTGTTTTCTTATATGCTGTATTTCGATTAATCGATCCAGCTGTCCAAGGGTGTCGGTGGGGCAGGAACCGTGGTACAATTAACTGAATTATTTAGTGTTGGTGACAAATTGTCGGCAGTGCAAATTAATTTGCGCGCGGTGGCGGTTACGAGGGGCGTACATGGTGGAATGATCGATACAGTTATTGGTGTGAAGTAACAGCGTAGTTGTTGACTCGTTGCAGGCTTTGTTTACTGCAGCTTCAGTGTATGGTCAGATAGTGCAGTTCTCATGTAAGGAACTCAACTGATCTTATCCCGAAGGGTTTTTTCTGAGAGACGAAACCAACAGGCCACACAGTCCCCTTCGGGGGAGGGACATGTTAGTGCCGTGCACCCGTTAGGAATTTGCAAAATATCAGAGGCAAACGTGCCGGTAAGTCAACTAAAGAAAGTGCTGCAACCTACCGCATCTACGTTGTCGCCACTGGTTGAACACAACTCATTTTCAAAGACGCGTATCTTGCAAGATGTTACGTGCTGTGTGTTACAGGGAGCATTGTGGAGTTGGAAGTGTTGATTTTATGGTCTTGACAAAGGCGTTTTTTTTTACACACATACACACGTAATATGTGTGCACAGTGTATCTGTGTACTACAGCATTATATACGCGTATGTGCGTGTATGCATTCACACTGTAAACCGCTGCAACCACTATGTTCATGGTCTGGCTACGGGCCTGCGAACCATTCAAGCGGTTAGCCCACTGCTGAATTAATTGTTTCACTTTACTGTCCGTGGGAGGAACACAGATGTTCACAGATGTAATATGGTGAAATTGAGCCGTCGGATTATTTAAAAAAAATAGGAAAAACATCGACTTGGTGCTTGTATGTAAATGACACTGAATTGTCTGCTGGGAAATCGCGGAGTTTGGCATATTGCATTAGAGTGCCATTAAGGACGACGGAGAGCATTACCAAATACTGCTGTGCGCAAGGATACGTGCGATTTTGTAATTTTCTTCCATGTTTTATTCAAATGTTGTGTCACTGTGTAGGTCCGTATTAGCGATACGTATTGAGCTCTCTGTCTTGGATGCATTTCATGGAACCGCTCTCCGTTAAACACGTGAACGCCACGGTGCACTTTCCCTGCCACGTGTACATTTCTGGTTGTCTTTTAAAATAATGATTTTGTGGGGCAACGCCACGGTGCACTTTCCCTGCCACGTGTACATTTCTGGTTGTCTTTTAAAATAATGATTTTGTGGGGCACATCAGTCTCTCCCCCCCCCCCTTGTGCTCCTTTTACATTGTTCCTACACTGTCGAACGACAGCATGCTGGTTTACAGATCGTTACAGTACCAACAAAAGCACAGTTCCACTATTATATATGTAATTCCTAATTGATCCCTACATTTTTCAGTTTAACTGCCATCATTAGGGAGCTTGACAGCTGTGTTTTAAAACTTACAGCAATACGATCGTCTTACAGTGCTTTTGCATATCAACTGTACAGATTATTGATAAAATTTGTGGTCCTGTTTGGTGGTGGTCTTATTGATATTGGTATATTTGTTAACTGCAGTTGGGTTGACACCCGGTGGCAGTAGGACAGTACACATTTACACACAAACAATAAACAGAATAATACAGTTAACAGCTTTGGTTGGAAGGCTTTCTGGGATTCGAATCCAGAGTGATCAGACTAAAATTAATGATAAACTAGCCGCGTAAAAATGATCGCCTAAATGGGAAGAGTGTGGGGCGTGCCACGTCTTTGCGAGTTATAACCTGGCATTTGCCTTAGAACTGAGGAAAAGCGCGGGAATACTAGTCTTTACACGTGCAGTTACAGGACAGGATACAGTTCCGACCATAACGTAACGGATGTTTGTAGAACAATAATCCAACTGGCAGGAAGACAATTATAAACGATAAAAACTACCATTGTGTTATAACGATTTGTAATCAGCGTTTTATAACATATCATACGCTATAAAATTTTTGACTATAATCTGTACATTTTGATGTACGTAAGAATTGTAATACGATCTTATTGCTGTAAGTTTTAGTATTTACAGCTGTCAGCCCCCTGATGATTGCAGTTCAGGCGAAACACGTGGCAGTGAAGTAGGTAATATTGGAACTGTGATCTTAATTATAGGTTTCGTTATCCACGTTGTGTTTATAATTAAACTATATTGCAGTCTATGTACTGTCTAACACAACTATATTATGGTAGAGATATGTATAGAATTTATTACATAAAGAACTACATGTTTCGGCACTTTTCATTGGCCAACTTCAGGTTGATAAATGAAAAAAAAACTCAGTAAGCAGCTATACTCGACTTGTGTGGGTTGTATACAGTGGGGAGGTAAGAGGTGAAGTGGGTACGAGATCTGGCATGTGTTGTGTAGGATGGGTGGTGTGGGTACATGGGGTTCTGCTATTGTATGCTATGTCTAGGTTAATATAGTTGGATCATTGATCTAATATATATTGTGTATAGTCTTAGATCAATGAACCCACTATAACTATAGAAACTACATTTATATATAAAGTTGCACACTGTGTATTTATAAGCTAAGTGTACATGTACATATAATCTCTACAAACATAAGATGATACCGTAGATCCAACTATATTAACCTACAATAGCATACAATAGCAGAACCCCATGTATCCACACCACCCATCCTACACAACACATGCCAGATCTCGTACCCACTTCACCTGTTACCTCCCCACTGTATACAACCCACACAAGTCGAGTATAGCTGCTTACTGAGTTTTTTCATTTCACAACCTGAAGATGGCCAATGAAAAGGGCCGAAACATGTAGTTCTTTATGTAATAAAATATATACATATCTCTACCATCATATAGTTGTGTTAGACAAGTATATACATCCAATCTAGAACTGTGCTTTTGTTGGTACTGTAAGGATTCCTAGGCCATTTACCATGCACAGAATGAACAGCATGAAAGCATGATAATATTTACATTTTTCTGTTTTCATGATACTCTGTACGCGTTTGTCGTTATTATTTTCATTATGATGATTCAGTGATTATACGCTGTAGGCAAACTAAGGGGAATGTAAAACTAGGGAGGAAAAAAGGTAAAGTGATCCCGTTACAGACCCGGTGTGGCCCAGAGGGTGGGTAGAGGTATAGCTCTACTCTTCCATGACCGCGGCACTAGAAGGGGATGAGTGGTCAGCAGCACGCCCCGGCCGCACTTTACCCTCGGAAAAGTCCCGGTACCCATTTTACAGGAGGCTGGGTGTGCCCCAGAGTCGTTCTTGACGAGCGTAAAATCTCGTCCCCACCGGGATTCGATGCCGGACCGTCCAGCCCGTAGTCAGTCACTATACTGACTGAGCTACCCGGCCCACAAAAATGGGGGGAAGTTTGTGAAATACGTCTAGTGATGTCCTGACAGTTTACGCAGTTTGTAAGGTCACATGTCAGGATTCCTGAATACAGCAGTAATATTAAACATGACTTATGTTCTGCACGTAGGCGATGACGTCATTGCCATGTTCTTAACTGCCTACGATTCCGCGGATACTAAAACTCTCGATTACTGAATACTTGAACTTGCAGAGTCACGATTCCGTGAATTGTGCCAAAAGGATACATACGTCGCGAGACCTCGAAATGTGTGAATTAATATGGATAATTTTTAATTCATTCGGTAGATCTTGTTGTTAGTTCTATTCCCCGTAAGGCATACTATATTACCTTGTATGTTAATGTTTTTACCTGCCCCATTGGGACAGCATTTCATATCAGTTGGTAACCATTCTTTGCTTGTGGACAGTATCGGCTTGGATTGTCGTTAGCAGTGACGCGTTTGACACAAAAGTTCCACGCGTGTGTGTACTGGAAGCAGCCGTAGGAGAATTGGAGGATTAGTGAAAGCCAATTAAGTACTGAAGTGAGTTCTAAGAAATTTCTGCACGTAGCATTTTGTTTCCTTTGCGATCTGTAACAGCTGCCTTATGTGTGTTGTGAAACGCTGTCTGTGTCGTATTCTGCGTACGGAATGAGACGTAGTTTGTAGAATTGTTGTGAACATTAGTGTCTTTTGTGCGCTGTCTCCAGGTTAAAACAGCCAGTTTTCTGCCCGCCACCTGCCTCGAAATATGCCTGACATTGGTATAATAATAATAATAATAATAATAATACTGCAGTGTGAAGCTTCAAGCCTGAGCGGTGGGGATCACCGCTGGTTCAAGTGAAGTACAAGGAAGAAATGTCTGTGACAGGAGACATACATATTGTATAATAATAATAATAATAATAATAATAATAATAATAATAAATTTGGACACTGTACCAGGAAAACATTCGATAGATTCACTACAAAAGACAGCTATACTTGGAACATCACACATAATACGGAAAGTACTGCAGTGTGAAGCATGAAGCGTGAGTGGTGGGGATCACCGCTGGTTCAAGAGAAGTACCAGGAAGAAAAGGCCTGTGACAGGAGACATACATATTGTATAATAATAATAATAATAATAATAATAATAATAATAATAATA
>Ga0131853_10022807_pt1 | contig 11318 bp, 7 predicted proteins | sample TergutLab28metaG_FD_92764 | JGI IMG/M metagenome (GOLD analysis project Ga0131853, IMG submission 92764) | Labiotermes labralis P1 segment gut microbial communities from Petit-Saut dam, French Guiana - Lab288 P1 (version 2) (version 2) | ecosystem: Host-associated > Arthropoda: Insects >...
AGCCAGTTCCATCCACCTCCCATGCTCACAACATATTTCCATAAGATCCATCTTAGCAATTAACTAACTCTCTGGTAGCAGAACACAAAGATTCAACACCTCTAGTACCAAAGCCCACCACTGTACACGATCGTGAGCCAGTTCCATCCACCTTCCATCCACACAACCATTTCCATAAGATCCATCTTACCAGTTAACTAACCCTCTGTTAGCGGAACACAACGGCATCCAACGCGGTTTTCAGAAATATCGTATGCACGTACCAGACTGCACGGTGACACAACCCAGGATATCACAAAACGAATGTTCAGCGCTTTGAAAACTTCGGATATCATATCAAAGCCCTTTAAAGCCCAATGGTAACTGTGCGTACAACACGTTAAGGTTCAGCGTACCGTATTGAAAGGCTGGTATTCTGTAATGTGACCACGTTGCGTTTTCTGCGAGGTACGGACTAACCGGTGTACATTAAGCAGGCAAGCCAAGGGCTTCAGAGTGTTGAGACTTCGCTAGCCGTGTGATCGAGTTCTGAAAGTAATTACATATTTAAAGGAGCTCAAAGAATTAGTCTCGTTTCTCCTTCACTTTCAGGCCATCTTTGGGTCACTTCCAGTCAGTCAATGAACGGTGAGTCTTGTTCCCGGGTTGTATCGCTTGGCCCGCGGCCCGGACACCGTGGTGTGTATATATATATATATAACGGATCTGTGAGGATTTGTCACCTTTAGAAACACAAGTGGGGTTACAGCGGTCATTGTCTGCAACGCGAGTCACGTGACACGTCCAACTGTTAGGCTATTTAACCTTCTCAAGCAGGAAGTTTGCCCACATGATCTCCTTATGTATATATAATACTTTTGTGACAGTGAGTGAGTGAGTGAGTAAGTGAGTGAGTGATTGGGTGTGTGAGTGGGTGCGTGAGTCACTCCCCGTTGGCATGGTTCTCTGTGAGACACGCGCCGAGACCGAAGAAACAATTGCATAATGGCTACAATCTACTTTGTAAGGTACGATCTGAGGCTGAAGAAACAGCTGAGCTACGAGCTGCGCTTCGAAATATGAAATTAATGCTTGGTTTGCCCTAAAAGTGGATAAACTATCCGACGAAAGACGCCATGGAATAGCGCCCCGCCAGCCCGTCGTATGAGAGGCAACTGGCTAATGAAAATGTAAAACATGAGTTTCTACCTCGAGAAAACACTCGCCTTCTGCATTACAAAGACACATACGGTTACAGTTGTACAGGGGAATAATCGCCATTTATTCTGAGATAAACATGGAACACATAAATATGCTGCACAAATCAAATACAGTTCGATGTTAAAGTTGGTGGTACATATTTTTACCACTGGGCTTTTATGGGTTTGTAAAATGCATACCTGAAATGTCTCGATTTACTGTCAGTGCCAACACAATCCCTAGAACACTACACATTCAGCTGTTATCTGCTACATATTTCCACCGTTTGTGGCCAACATCAGTAATGGCCAAAAACAGTGGAAATATGCAGTGGATGACAGTTGAATGCGTAGCGTTCTAGGGGTTGTGTTGGCACTGACAGTGAATACAGACATCGATTAACAAACACAGTGGGATGACGATACTAAATTTGCATATCTGAAAGCCTAGACAGTATTTAAGTGTGCCTTTGTTCGGCAGAAATAATTATTAATGACATGCTAACGGACATGCTTCAGATTTTATCGCAGTTTTCAAACGATGTATTATGAACATCAAGATACTCTCTCAATTATAGCTTCGTAACCTGGTCACAGGGATTGGCAAGAGAGCAAGAATCTTAAAGGAATCAATCGTGGCGTGTTGGAAAGTATTACATAGGCCTTCTGGAAATAGAGAGGAAAACCATGAATAACGTAGGAAATACTGACGGTAACCAGGATAAAATTCGAATATCCATCAGTACTGGTAACGAGAACCCTGCATCGAACACACAATTGTTACTCCCACCTCGGAAGTTCGCCCTACTACCTTGTTAATGGCAGAGAATCACAACGTACAAAGAAATTGTGCTCTTCAGGCAAGTGCTGCACGCATCGAGTTATTCGGGAACAGTAGTGACATACACACATACATACATACGTAGATACACACATACATATGTACATACATACATACGTACATACATACATGCGTAATACATACATATATACATACATATGTACATACATACATACATACATACGTACATACATACATAGTTACGTACATACATATATATGTACCTACATACATACATACCTACATACATGCATACATACGTACATACATACATACATATGTACATACATACATACATACATACGTACGTACATACATACATAGTTACGTACATACATACATGAATGCATACATACATATATACATACATACATACGTACGTACGTACGTACATACATACATACATACATACATACATAGTTACGTACATACATACATACATGCATGCATACATACATACATACATATATACATACATGCATACATACATACATACATATATACATACATGCATACACACATACATACATATATACATACATGCATACATACATACATACATAATACGTACGTAATACATACACACATACATACATATATACAGAAGGAGGGAGGAAGGAAGGACCTCCCCTCACCTGATGGCTCTGTTAGTGGTGCATTTAAATAGAGTAATTAAACACCAATCCCGCTGCTAGTTGCGACAGACATCTGCTGGTGTCGGGTGATTAATATAGTCAGGCACAGCATCTCCATCTGCGGATGATTCACCCAGTCCCCGCGCGACAGCGTCGCCGACACCGCAGCAGTCTGTGGCGACTGTTTTGCTTTAGAAACCGATGAAGAGGAAGATTAAAATGAAGGAAGTGCCGATAAAGCAAAGGAAGAAAAAAATTGCCAGAAGAAAAAATGCAGAAATGCGAGAAGGAAAGACAGGTGCGAACAACGGGAGGGGGGAAGAAGAAAAAATGAGAAGTAGGAAAAACAACACAAGCTGGATGTGAAGACGGTCTTGTGACAAGACGCCGTGCAGTCTGGAGGGCAAGTACAAAAATACAGGATGTCACATCACAAAAGATCATCTTCTTAGTGTCGACTGCAGAGAGAACCTCACATTTCAAGATGGGGACGGTGCAAGCAGAGGCACAGGAACAGCGAAAAGAAACAGGTAGCGAAGAACGGAAAGCAAGAGAAAATGGAAGAAGACGAACAGGAGAATGAGGTGAGAACAAGAAGAATACGATAGATCGGCAGGAAAATGAGGCAGATGGTACAATAAAGAAGTTTGAGGAACGGAATCTTAAGAGTGGACTGCAGCAGAATATAGCGAGCAGAAGCTAAAATTATCATCTGTGTTGACCGAACCGAGAAATGAAATCTGATGGGGATATGGAGGTGAACAGCCACGCTTTCGTACCTTCACTGCTAGATGTAGGCATAATGACCAAGCAAAACCACGACTTTCGATACAACTGTGTAAGTGCGCACTGAACACTGTGTGGCGCAGGACAGGGGCAAGTGGCGGGCTCTTGCGAACCCGATAATGAACTCTAGGGTTCCATAAAATTCGGGGAATTTCTTGAATAGCTGAAAAACCTCTCGAATTGTCCCTGCAGTTAGTCAGTTAGGTAGTCAGATAGGCAGATAGGTAGGTAGGTCGGTAGGTAGGTAGGTAGCCTCATGAGATGGGACGCAGTGACGTTGGGCGTGTAACTCACGACGTTTCGAAGAATAATTGTGCGATCAGCTTCAGGGCCGACTAGCACACGAAGCGCCACACCTCAGAGAAATAAATCTTCGGCAACTACGCAGTGTGAACCCCAAACCTCGCGTACTAGAATTTCATCAACCGCCATCACGAACTCATGAACACTGTCACTACACCACACTCCATTTCAACACAACCCTACCATATACGTCTACATTTCCTTTACAGCGGTGTTTCTCACTTTACATTCACTCTTAGGAGGCAGATAGTAGCTCAGGCTACATAGTGTCGAATGCCAGAATGACAAATGAATTGGAAAGAATATTGTAGAAAGCACTTGTGCCCTAAATTAGGCACTATCCCAGCAATTGCATGGGGCAACTGAGGAAAAAAATAATAATTCCCACCCAGGATACCCGATGACTCGATATAAACTGGAACCAAGCATCTCCCTTTTACCGCAGCAGCAACCAGATCGGTCCTTCAGTGTTTCCATCATTGTGCTCATTGGCTTGCTTCGGCTGTCGGCCCGCTGCATTCAATTCGTCCCACTGGCCTTGATTTATTCAACCCAAATAAGTCTGTGTCAGTCAGTCTATCGAACAGTGTATGCCGTCGACGAGTGTGGAATCGGGGTTCGACTTCCGACACCGACAGCAGTTGTTACCTTCCGCAAACCGTCCGGACCAGGGTGGGACACAGTCAGCCTGCAATCCAACGGTTACCGGTGGACCTCTGCTTGCAGACAAAGCAGTCGAGGCATGAGTTTGTTCACAGATCTCAATCTAGTGCTGAGATTAAGAAAAAACGGAGCAATACCTCCACTCTCCCATACGTCTTCATGAAGATTAGCTATTTTCGATCTGTAAAACCTGCAGAGTTGCAGACACTAATAACAGCACCCGCTGCCAAACGCAACTCTGTAAGTGTTTGTTCAACCTTCCACCTGAGGACAGAAACAAATCTAGTTGCCGAAGCCGTGCTTTGCATTTCGAACAGCAAACGACGGACAAAGTCGACAATCCAGAGTAATCATGCGTGTAATGTAGCACTGACAGAGCGCATTGAAAAGATTCTTAATTTTGTATGCATTTATCATCTCTCCCATGCGTGCTACATGTCCTTCTACATACCTTTTCCACAAATTCTCAACGATTCACTCGCATGACGTAGCCTTCTGCCAACGACGCAGCTCAGGATCATCGCTCCTTTCATTCCATGATTCATCAAGAAATGGCAAACAGATGACTAAGAAACACTTCACAGTCGGGAGGTCACTGAACCGAATTCCGGGGGCGACATTTTCGCAGCTTCACCTTGTCTTACAGGACACATACTGCTCAAGACGGACGTAAAGCTGTCCCTGTGCTCATACAATGTGTCGCGATGGCGTATGGTGAAGTGGTGGTAAAGACCCACGCATTACCACCCTCGGTGGCAGGACGTTATTAGCGATTAACATCACGCCGAAGCCGCTCTGCCGTCAAGAAAAGATACTCCGTGTGCCCTAGCGAATCAACCCTTCAAACACCAACATCAACCTGAATTAAAGACTCAGTCCATACCGCGCAGTAAACACACTTCGTCTCGGTTATAAAAGCCAGTCAGGTAATATTGTGCAGGGAAATAATCGCAGTTTGTTTCTGAGATCCACACAAAACACATAAATGCACTGTGTGTGTATTTTACCTCCATGAAGATGTCTAAATGTTTGGCCGAAACATTTAGCAGCTAATTGTTTAAGGTAAAGGTAAAGCAATCCCATTACAGGCCTGGACAGGCCCTGAGATTTCCAGGAAGTTGAGGTTCCCAGATTTCAAGGCAATCGGCACATGAAAGTGGTAAGGTTGTCAGCCCTCTGCACCGGCCGCCTTTACGCTCCAGGAAATATTACTGGTACTCATTTATGTTAGAGGCTGAGTCAAACCCAGGGCCATAGTGCGACCGGAAGGATTATATCAATGAAAAATTCCAATGACACCATCGGGAATCGAACCCGAGACCTTCCGGCTTGTAGCGCAGTGCGTCAACGAACTGCGCCACAGAGTACCCCAGCAGCTAACTGCGTAAATGAACTAGTACTAGTGTGCTTTTGTTGGCACTACTGTTGTACAAATTCGATTCATGCCATCTTGCCACGTCACTGCAGGATACTTCAGATTCACTTGGCGGAGACTGAGGAGCACTGTCATTCGGAATGTAACGTCGTGCAGTCTGGTAGGGGTGCAGCCCTCATTCATGACGTCACGGCATTTCACCACGATGACGCCCCACATATGGAAGGCAGAATGCGTATACAGAGCTTTGTTAGGTTTCGGAATTAGCCATGATTCAGAAATCTGGGAGTCATTCCCGTCACGTGACGCATCTATGACACAAAATGGCGCAATGTCTCACAATGTGAGTTCCAGTTCAGTAACGTACTTCGTGTGCATGAAGATGGCTGAAGCACTCCTCAGAACTTCTAGAAAGTCTGGTAAATACAAGAAGTTATTGTTGTGACATGTTACATCCCTTATACTTATTCTGGACACTCTCTTGTGATATTTGAAACAAAACACGTTTTGCAGTCCTGAGGGGTTCTTACTGGCCCCATGACGACATTTTGACTAAGTGACTTTGTGCATCGTCCATTGTTCAATCCTGTAAAAACTACGATTAGCCGGAATGTTATACAAACATTCTTTTCTTACCGCGCAGTAAACAGTCAAACATAACATAACCTATACATCCACACGCATGCCGCCACCACATCAATAATATCAACAAAAATAAGAAACATTCAATAACTTCATAAATAGGAACATTTACTCCCTGATGATGATCCTTTAGGACTGAAACATGTAGGAGTGATATAAATTTTGATGGATTAGACCTACGTATTTTACCGTGTGCGTTTATAAAATGAATTAAAATAATGTGCAATTAGTTTGGTATTTTAATGTAAAAAGTGATAATATTGCACGGTAACAAAAACGAAAATACTCTCCGTCTCGTTTATAAAAACCAGCCAGTTAATGCTGTGTTGTGAAATAATCGCTGTTTATTCTCAGGTCCACACAAAGCACATAAATATACTGTGTGGACAGAACGTAGAATTGTTGAATGTTAAACTGGCGGTACTTATAGTGACCATTGGGCTACAATTGGTTAATATAAAATGAAAACTATGGGCGATTGACAGTGTCTAAATAGCGAGTGATTTCTCAAGTTGTTTTGTTTCCATCATCAGCTGTATACCGCGTTAGACTCCTTCCAGCTAGGCTCAATCATTGATCCAATGGCTATGGCGATGATGATGATGACGACGACGGACGACGACGACGACGTTCCTTTACCACTGAAAGAAATATCCACTTTCCGAAATGCCGTGTGTGAAAACCCCACAAGAAGCACAATGTCCAAAATAAGCCGTATTTAGAAACTAGCATTAACTCTGTGTTCTTGTACTTTAAACGTTTCGTTTTCAGCTCCGTGCCGTAAGCCTGACACAATTACAGTGTTAACGCAGCAGAATGGTAACTCTATATAACACCTGCTATGGCTATTATCGGTCTAACTTTTGTCCAAACAGTACAGCTGTGTGTTTCGTATAATTCTGAGTGGAAGGATAATATTAAAATGGATCTTAAAGACGTGGGATGGGGAAGCATGGATTGGATTGCTTTGACTCAAGACAGGGATAGGTGACGGGCTCTTGTGAATGCGGTAATGAACCTTCGGGTTGTACAAAATGCGGGGAATTTCTTGACTATCTGAGGAGCTGTTGGTATTTCAGGAAGGACTGTGTTCCATGGAGTTATATGAATCTGCGACTGAACACAGAAAAATCACTATCTAACACTAACTGTTTTACCTTTGTAATGAAGAGGGTTTCCGTTCTCTGTGAGGTAAGAAACTGACTATGTTACTTCAAATTTCGGCCAATCTCCTGAGATATCCGAACGGATTTATTATTTCACCTTTTTAGTTAAATACTTTAGTTCGTCGTTCCGCGAAGCGATCAGACCAGATGTCGGTATCGCTGTTATGGCGACAGAGCTGACTCCATTACAGAGACTTCCTCTGCCTAGGCGAGCCATACCGGAAACAAAAATTTCCGTCACGTATGAACTAAATTTTTTTTTTCAAACCGCTGCGTATCGACACTGTATTAAGCGCGGCGTGTGGTACTGTACAACAGGGTGACCGTGTTATCGTCCCCACGAGCTCAGCGACTTCGTCACGCAGTGAACCTGCATCCACCGGTACACCTTGCTGAAGCTTCCGAGCTCAAGGCCAAGGTAAAAGAGACGTGATGTATTTTCTAAGCTCATAATCTTTTTGTCTACCTGTCTGCTGTCCGAAATGTTAAAGATTAAACTTGCGAAAACTGTAAGTGTGCATGTGAAAGCTGATCTGTGGCTGATTGGTGTTGTTAGAGAACACGCAGTGCTGGGCAGGTCACTGGGACTGAACAGTGACAACGTAGCAGTTGGCTGTAGGCAGCTGAATAGTGACAGTCGCCATGATTTGTACGGTTTTGCATACGGTATGCCTGTGGGGACGATAAAGTGGAGGGGAATATCACACCGCGAGAAGACAGTAGATGAGCAAAAAATTGCAGTCGGAGTATGTGAAGGGTTGAGACCACTTGTAAGACCTAGACATAGTTTGGAAGATGGTATTACGGATATATCGCAGAGAAATATGGCGTTGGAGCGTGCAACAGACTCGTGTGGATCAGAACAGACACCAGTGGCGGGTTCTTGTGACTTTCTTGAGCAACTGGCCAGCCAAGAGCTTCTCTAGAAGGTCAACAACCCCATGCAGTCTAGTTAGTTAGTTAGTTGGTCAGTCAGTTAGTCAGTCAGTCAGTTTTTTCCTGTGACGCTGCGACCCAACGCGGGCCAAAACCTCCTCATAGTTACTTAGTTTACTTAGTTAGTTAGTTAGTCAGTACGTTTGTATCAGCCATTCCAATCATGTAACTAACTTGTTTATTTGTATACCTACTTTTTGGAATTGCAACGCAGAACTTCACTTTGCGAATTCTTTCCTTCTGTTTCCTGAATTCTTCCCCTCTGTTTCCTGAATTATTCCCCTCTGTTTCCTGAATTATTCCCCCCGTGTTTCCTGAATTATTCCCCTCTATTTCCTGAATTATTCCCCTCTGTTTCCTGAATTCTTCTCCTCTCTTTCCTGAAATCCAGCCCAAACAAGAGAATGACAGCGTAATCAGGTCTTCTATGGTTCAGCAGAACAGGAAGTACTTCTTGTTCTGCTGAACCCATGAAGACGAAGGCGCTACGATCCTCCGAAACGTCGGGAACCAACACCTACTGACAAAGCGTCGCATCCCAGAAGACCTGGATATTCTTTGTTTTCCTTCTGTTGATTGCACCGTGGGTTGTGATACAATTGTACAACACAAACCAACGAAATGCGGAATTTTCTAAATTAATATTTAATTTTTAATTTCTGTTGTCTCCTAGATGTTTCGAAATTCTTAGGTCCATCCTCAGGAGACAGATGTATATGTAGTGTGTCATATGCAGTCTGGCGGATAGGAAAGTTTCCTATCCACCACACTGCTCACACCGATGCATGTAAAACATACCATACTGCTTACACAGCTGTCTCCCTGAGGATGGACCCAAGAGGTTCGAAACATGTAGGAGACAACTGGAATTAAAAATTAGTTAGGAAAATTGTGCATTTCGTTGGCCTGTGTTGCATAAAAGAGCTGGATACTTAGAAGCACCACCGTTTGAACTCCAGATATCACTTGACAAAGACTGATAACTTGATTCCGACTGCCCTAGGGGAGGTCAGTAGGGTCAAAAGTGTCTGCATGGCAGAACACAACTAGGCCGACTATAAAGTATGGTAATTGTGTATCAGCGATCCACCAGCCTTATCACCAGATATCGTTGATAACGAAACAGATGGTTTACACACACACACTCACACATGACCAAATAATGCACAGAAAGAAGAAATGTTGCACAACGTGAACGTTCTATTGTTTCGTTATCGTTGAAAAGTGACGTGTGAAATGCATTTAGTTTCGCTTGGGGTCAAATAAGTCTATTTGCAGGTTGCACTGACTGAGACAAAGACTGTTAGCTTGTGAGGAATGACAGCGCTTACTGTGAAGCTAAATGATTCTAAACAAACTCTACACGATCGCCCTTCGTAACTTTGTTGTCCCGATGCGCTCAGTCTGGTAAGTGATCCTCTTTCGGGAAACGGGTGTGGTTCACCGAATCACATAGAGTTTTAATTATTTATTTTTTCACTTGTTCTTTTGTTTACGCAATTTATTCTTGATATAAAATTATGGAGCGCTATATCCAGTAAAACAACTAGATCATTTCTAGGAAACTGACACATTCACTTCTCTGTACTCCTACTTCCACCACACCCGTACGCGACTGAATTCGCACTGGACTGCTAGCGTCCGTTGTCCGCTGCTAACGTTTTCTCATTTAAATCTCTCCCCTCCTACCTATCACCAACGGTCCTGAATATACGTTAACAGATTAACTTACAACGCATGCCATGAACCGTCCGTAACTGAAGCCAGCAATCCCAAGAAACAACTATACTAAAAATGATCGGCTACAACATAAATAAATAATAAATAAACGAAATAAATATTTAATTCCATAGCGTTCATTTTGTATTTGTGCCGTTATCTTGCGCAGACACGCGGTGGCGCAGTTCGTTTAGGCACTGCGATACAGGCTGGAAAGTCACGGGTTCGATTCCCGATGTTGTCATTCGGATTCTTCATTGGCGTCAGCTTTCCGGCCGCACTTTGGACCTGGCGTCTACTCAGTCTGTAATCAGACATGAGTCCCAGGGATGTCTCCTAGGTGTAAAGACGGCTAGTGCTTAGGACTGACAACCTTGCCACTTTCAGGTTGTCACTGTCCAGGAATTGTGGAAGCCTCAACCTCCCGGGGCCTCTATAAGGGCCTGTCCAGGCCTGTAATGGGATAGCTGTATCTTAGATTTAAATGGGATAGCTGTATCTTAGATTTAAATGGGATAGCTGTATCTTAGATTTAAATGGGATAGCTGTATCTTAGATTTAAAAAACTGACACCCTCTAACGATTTAGGTATTTATTTGCTGTACTATATGTTTATTGCTGTTTTAACTTTAGATGCCAGACTGCTATCAATATTCGGAAAGTCCTGCGACCGGCCACCTCGACACAGGTTTTTCTTGGTTTCCCTGTGCCTATAAGCAAATGCTGAGATAGTTCCCAACATTCCAAGTTGCCACTACATGCTTCTCATGTAGCCCTCCCGGCTTAAATTTATTAGTAACCAATTTCATATTTTGTATACATGTAAAATAACCACTGCCACTGGGTGACAACCCAATTGCAGTTATTATTATTATTATTATTATTATTATATGGTGTAATCTTGCCTGTCGTTTTGTATGGGTGTGAAACTTGGTCGCTGACATTGCAGGAGGAAAGGAAGCTGAGGGTGTTTGAGAATATGGTGTTGAGGAGAATATTTGGACCTAGGAGGGACGAGGTAATGGGGGAATGGAGGAGACTGCATAACGAGGAGCTAAATGATCTGTACTCCTC
>Ga0131853_10022808_pt1 | contig 11317 bp, 9 predicted proteins | sample TergutLab28metaG_FD_92764 | JGI IMG/M metagenome (GOLD analysis project Ga0131853, IMG submission 92764) | Labiotermes labralis P1 segment gut microbial communities from Petit-Saut dam, French Guiana - Lab288 P1 (version 2) (version 2) | ecosystem: Host-associated > Arthropoda: Insects >...
GGAAACATCAGCCGAATTAATATTGGCAATGTTAACGGTATAGATACATCTGAATATATCTATTTCTATGGGAATAGTGTGAGTAATTATCGCTCCATAAGCTCTCATCCTATGTTGGGCAGGCAAGCACTTCCCAACATAAGGTGGAACGGATGGATAGATGATGATAACCCCAGTACCAGCCTGGATGAAGTAGTGCATCTTTTTAATAGGTGGGATGTTCATGTAAGTAACATGCGCTCGGTGGAAGTGCTTAACTATGGTGAAAATGCTACGGTAGGTTCGCCTCCATTACCATTAAGTGCCGGGCACCACCATGGAGAGATAATATATCTTCCGGCCGGAACACGAGTTGCTGTGTATTCAGGTACTCGTGCATCACAAAATTTTGCTCTATGGGAGCCTTCAAACAATACAATATTGCCGGCTTCAGGTATAGAGCAGCCAAGTGTTACTTTAACTTTACCAACAAGCACTGCCTCTGCCCAAAGGCACTCTCAGATAACTGCAAATTGGGAGGATATTATTGATATTGTGCATAATATAACTTTTGACTTTAACTTTGAAGAGGCACCTTCTCCACTAACACTTACGGTTTTCCACGGGGCTACATTAGACATGGAAGATATACCGGACACTTCTATACGTATCGGATATGATTTCGTTGCGTGGCATAATGAAAACGGAGAAGTATGGAATATATCAACTCCGGTAACAGAAGATACAGTCCTCGTAGCTCAATGGTCACCAATCATGCGTAATATCAGCATACAGTATATGGTAGATGGCGAAGAATACTATCCCGGAACAGATGACAACTTTGTTTACCAGGTCGGTAAAATATTTAGTTGCGGTGGGTATGTAGCAGATATAAACAAAATGTTGGGTACAGAAACAAAGGAATATACTTTTACAGGTTGGACAACAGCCTGCTTGGAGATAGTTAATTTTGACGCAACAAGCCTAAATAGTTCTTTCGAAGTACCGCTGCTAAGTTCATCAAGCGAAACAATAATATTGGTGGCTAATTGGAAATCTGGCAGCATTGAAAAAGAGATAACTCCCGAGCCCCCAGCTCCGCCGAAAGAAGAGGACGAAGATGAAGAGGATGGTAATGAAAAAGAAATACCCCCCACTCCTCCAGCCCCGCCAATAGAAAGCGGCGAAAATAACTACAGCGACAATGAAAAGGAAATCACTCCTGACCTACAAACAGCAGATGCAAAGGACAACACCTATAACAAAAGCGAGGGAGAAGGTAATGAAAGAAGAGACTATGAATTCCACCCCGTTTATGTAATTGGTGATGACAAGGGTAACTTCCGCCCTCATTCAAACCTTACACGAGCAGAGGCAGTTACCATTTTAGTTCGGACTCATCTATTGAATTTTGAGCATGGTATACGCCGTCTTCCGCTTGGAATGGTGAATTTCACTTCATTCTCTGATGTTAATCCTGATCAGTGGTATTACTATTATATCGCTTGGGCTTATGATGCAGGGCTTATACAAGGATATGTGGGCAAATTCAGACCTGATGAGTTTATTACAAAAGAAGAAGTTGCTACACTTTTAGCTAGAACTTTAACAGTACGTCCCGCAGGGTTAAGGTATATGCCATTTTACGATGCGAAAAATATCAGTGAATGGGTCAATGCATATGTATACACTGCTTATCAAGACAATCTGGTGGCTGGTGGCGGCAACAACTTTAGTGCAAATGACAACATTACTCGTGCCGAAGCTATAACAGCAATGAATAATATATTAAATCGTATTGGTAACAGGGAAGTGTGGAACGTCACAAGAATTGAAAATTTCTATAATGCTCATTTATTCCCGGATGTGGAAACTACGTCTTGGTACTTCCCGTCCGTGGTTACAGCCTCCAATAATCATCGTTTGACCAGAGACGATGACGGCAATATTAATTGGATAGAGTTTCAAGCGCAATAACCTAAAGTTAAAAATAAAAAATCAAACAAATGTTGCCAAATGTTTTGATTCAACAAAATACTTCTAAAATAGTAAACCGCCATCAGGATATTGTTTATTTGTCCTATGGCGGTTTATCTTATGATGTCGTTCAACTTAAATTCGGAATTTGGCGTTGTTGCCTTTGCACTGTGGCCATTACAAGGCAGTAACGAACATGCATAAAGTAATTTCATATTCGTTGACTTGTCATAAACTATAAAGTTATACTGTAACTACAGATGTACTTCGTGGCAAGGTACTAATTAGGAGGATACCTAAATGCCACAAGTAAAAAACATAAAACAAAAGGCTGGAAGACGTAGGAATAACGAGGCTCCATTGATTGATGTTGTTACTGTCAAGAATGATTCCAATGCATCCGAAGACAAAAGCAAAATGGCTCTCAGTCCGGAGCTAAGGCAAGCTGTACTAGATATGGTTGCGGATCACAAGCTGCTCAAGTCAATTCTTATCACATGCACACTAACTGGTCTTCGACCGCAAAAGAAAAATCCGCCAGACTCTCTTGTAGTCTAACGGATTAATACTCCTCTAAAATTGATAGCAACGCCGATAATTTTAGGCAACTTTAGAGGGGAAAAGTCAAAGCTACTAGCCAGGATTGAACTGGCGACCTCGTCCTTACCAAGGACGCGCTCTACCGACTGAGCTATAGCAGCAAAGATATATGGCAAATTTATCTGCAACGGTGCATAGCTTAGCATATTTATATTCTGAATGTCAAGAACTTTTGCCGCAATTTATAAAAGACCAATTTATAAAAGACCTATCCGGAAACTCCACAACGTTACCTTGCCGAGCAAGTTCTAAAGAAACGCAACCAATTTAAATTTTTGTTGTCTATATAAGCATAGAACAAAAAACGCAGAAAGTGCAACCGGAAACTTACTCCTCCTTTCAGGTTTTCGGTTGCATGGCCGGTTTATGGTAATTTGATTTTTCTTTGTCTGAAAAACCAAATTGCTTAGGAAATTGTTCAGAAGCAGCATGGAAAGGGGTGTATATAACTTGGAAGATACAGAAATTCTCGATATGTTCTTCGCCAGGCAAGAGGAAGCAATTGACAGAGCTAAGCGTAAGTATGGCCAGCGCTTGTTGCGAACATCCATGAATATACTAAACAATATCCAAGATGCAGAAGAGTGCGTTAACGATACGCTGCTTAAAGCATGGCAGGCCATCCCACCAAGCCGCCCTATAATGTTTGGTGCATTTCTGGCAAAAATATCCCGTAATTTGTCAATAAACAAGTGGAAGGCAAAAAATGCTGCCCGCCGTGGTGGTAATGAAACCACGCTTCTGCTTGGGGAATTGGAAGACAGTATTCCTTCAACTATAACTGCTACGCCGGAAACTGCATACGAATCCGGTACTATTACAGCCGCAATAAACGATTGCTTAAACTCTATGGAACAAGGTATGCGAGTAGCTTTTGTGTTACGATACTTCCATGGAGAAAGTATTGCCAGCATTTGTGCCCGTTTTAATATGAGTGAGAGTAAAGCAAAATCTCTACTTTTTAGAGCAAGAAAAAAGCTAAAAACACATTTGGAAAAGGAAGGTGCGTTGATATGACAGCAGCTTTAAGGCTATTAGATTTTATTGGTGAAATTGATGATTCATTTTTGCAAGAAGCAGAAACAGCTGATGTTGCAACCTTAAAAACCATCAAACGCAAACGGATTGTTAAATACACCGTAGCAGGTTTTGCGGTATCTGTTGGGCTTGCCGCTGTAGCTTATTGGAAATTTAAGCCTGGGTTTGGTAAAGCTGCTAGGCCTGCATAAAAAGCGCAGCATTAGGGGCGTTTTCGAGAAGCGACATATGCGAAAGTTAAGTTTTCGGAGGTTGTTATAAAGTCCAAATGGTTACTGAGAGTAACCGTTTGGATTTTTTCATTTCACGGGGAACTGATTTCGGTTAATATGACTTATATGATATATGTAATAATATCTTGCAAAAAAAGTGAAGATTGCAAAAGATTCTGTTTCTCATATACAATAGAATACATTTGTTATAAAAAGCAGGCCTTGCTACGCATTTAGTGGCATTTCTAGCAAAAACAAAATTTTAGATGAGGTGGGCAATAAATGAATTCGATGGAAAGAGTTGTAGCAACTTTAATGAGGCAAGGCGCAGACCGTACCCCTGTATACCCAATTTTGGCGGGTGTAACAAGGAACCTTGTAAATGCAACATATGAAGAATGGTGCAGTAATGCAGATGTTTGTGCGGATGCATTTTACAAAAGTGTAAAAGAATTTGACCTAGACTGTGTTGTAACATTAATAGACCTGTCTATAGAATGTGACGCATGGGGGCAAGGTATTGTTTTTCATGAAAATGACGCACCACACCCGGATTATGATAATTTGGTAATAAAAAACATAGAAGACTACGCAAAAATCAAAAAAGTAGATTATAGAACCTCCAAGCGTATGATGATGCACATAGATGTTTGCAAACAACTTGTAGAAAAAGCTAATGGTGAGTTTCCGGTTGTGGGCTTTGTATTTGGCCCGCTAGGGGTATTATCTATGTTACGTAACCAGCAAGATATGTACATGGATATATATGACGACCCGGACGCAGTAAAAACCGCTGCAAAGGAAATTAATGAAACGCTTAAAGAATATGTACATGCTCTGATAGATACCGGCGTTAATGCAATTATGCTAGACACACTTTTTGCATCTGGCTCAATTATGTCAAAAGACATGTGGCGTGAAATGGAAGGCGGCCTTGCAAAAGAGTTGGCAGACATTTGTCACGAACGTGGTTGTCTGGTTATGATTCACAACTGCGGGGAAAAAATTTATTTCGATGCTCAAATAGAATCTATGAACCCGTGCGCAATTTCGTTTTTACATGTTCCAGACGACTGTAGGGATTTTGCGGAATGTAAAGAAAAGTACGGCGATAAAATAACCCTAATTGGTTGTGTTCCACCACCAATGGTTGTTCTTAATAGCGATGAGGAGTGGATTGCTGCTTGTAAAGAGCAGATTGACATATTTGGCAAAGGTGAAGGATATATGTTGGCAACGGGATGCGAATATCCGTCTGGTTCCGATTTTGGAAAAGCGAAATTGATGGTGGATGTTGCAAAAACTTATTCGCCACATCATTAATAATTTTCAGATGCTGCTAATTTAGCGGCATCTTTTTTTTATTTCTCTTTGTGATATACTATATTAACAAATCTGTAATATTTCCACCCAAATCTGGTTTACATAGTAAGGAGGGGCTACAAGGTGTTATTTTTTACATTCGCCTCCGAAAGTGACAAAAATAAATTTGAATATATTTACGAAAAATATAAGCGGCTTTTGTGGGCAAAGGCTTTTGACATTTTAAAAGACCACGCCTTGGCAGAAGATGCTGTTAGTGAGGCTTTTATTCGGGCATATAAACATTTACACAAAATTGAAGACCCGGACTCTAACCAGTCTGTATCTTATCTTGTTACAATTGTTAAAAATGTTGCGATAAATTTGTATCATAAGGAAAAGCGGGTAACGTCAATAGATATAGCAGAATACGACGAAGCAGACGATTTTAACCTGGAAGACATGGTCACATCGCAGGAGGATACATCTGCTGCCATGAAACTGGTCGGGCGTCTTAAAGAAGAACTGAAAGCTGTTTTTCTACTTAAATATGCGTACGAAATGTCTCATAGGGAAATTGCGAATACGTTGGGCATAACAGAGAATAATGTAACTGTACGCTTACACAGGGCAAAAACTAAACTATTACAATTAGCAAAGGAGGTGCAGGAGTGAAAAATCAAAATACATTAAATGACGATTTTCTTAAGAATTTAGCAAAAGAATATGTAATGGAAATAGGGGAAATTTACAAAAAAGAAAATGCTGCAATCACCCCTGCGCCAACTCCAGCACTAGACGCAAAAATGAAAGCCGCCCGCCGTCGTAAAAATTTGACTATAAGCGGCTTTGCTGCACAGAGAAAAATTAACAAACGTTTTTTTGTTAGCATTGCAGCGTCTGTAGTTATACTTGTTATTGGTATTACCTTTTTGCCGGAAATTTTCAACCATACTGATAGTGAAGCAGAACATTTATATTTTACCGGGGATGTTGCTGCGTCGCAATCAGTGCCAGATTCAGATGATGCTGCATTTGAGCAATTCCCCGTAGCCCCTATGCCACCATCTATGGAAATGGCTGCCGAAGCAGCAGAGCCGGAGTTTTGGGACAGCGATTATGATGAAATGGACATGGTTGCTCCTGCTCCTTCATTGCCAATGGCCGGCCATGTCTCTTTAACTCCACCGCCTGGCTGGCAAATATTATATGTAGATTTCGATGGCGACATGGCAATCTTCCACTTGGAAGGAGAGGCCCAAAATCTTGTTGTTGTAACTGCAGCAACGCTGCCACCAGCAGAAAACGATTTTTCGGACTTTTTGCCTATTTTAATAAACGATACATGGGCATATATGCGAATAGAAAGCACTCACAGTGTACTAATTTATCAGCTTGACGGTGTGCAATTTACGTTAACAACGGTTTACAGCTATCATTATTTAATGGAGCTTGCACGTAATTGGGTTTAACTACCAGCATGAAAATGTAATTGAACTGTAATATTTCAAACTCCTAATGGTTTACATGGGTAACAACCCAAAATAAAACCAGAAGGGAAGATTAGAATGACAACAAAAAAAATGAGGTTTGCACCACTAGCGATTCTCTTAACACTTGTATTAGTATTTGTGGCATGCGGCAGGAGCTACGATTCAGAAGATGCGGATAGTGTTGGCATCACAGGCACTATTCAATCAGCACCCAGGCTATCTATTATGGAAGATAGCACAATGTGGGCGACGTCAGATGTTGATGATGCATGGGATGATGTATGGAGTGAAGCTCCACTCGCACAGGGTATAATGCCACCTTCAGAGGTGCAGATGGAAGAAGATCTCTCATTCAGCTTGGAAGATGATTATCTTGCCGAAACTCACCTATCTATTACAGAAAATGAGTGGACGGACCCAGAAACAGAAGCTGCAATTTCTTTCACATTACAAATAGATACTGCGTCCTACCGCAATGTGGCTCGTATGATAAACAACGGGCAACGCCCCAACTCAGACGCTGTTCGTATTGCGGAAATGATTAATTATTTCAACTACGATATTGTTACCCCGTTAATAGAAGGCACTCCGTTTTCTATTTACACAGAAATTGGCGTTTCTCCATTTAATGCAGACAGTCACCTTGCGTTTGTGCGAGTAAGAGCAAAAGATATTTGCCGGGAAGAACTGCCTGCAAGCAACCTTACTTTTCTTATAGACACATCGGGCTCTATGGCCACGGCAAATAGGCTCCCTCTTGTGCAGCAGTCATTTGCACTTCTTGTGCCGCAACTGGATGAAAACGACATCGTTTCTGTAGTAACATACGCAGGTTGTGCCCGTGTTTTGCTAGACAGCGTACCAGGCAACCGTCACGACTATATAATGGATGCAATTAACAGCCTTGTTGCCCAGGGCAGTACTGCAGGCGGGCCTGGCATAAGTATGGCATATCAACTTGCAATGCAAAACTTTTGTGACGATATGAACAACCGCATTATTCTTGCTACCGATGGGGATTTTAATGTTGGTGTTTCCACTGTTAGCGAATTATACGAAATGATGGCAGAGTATAACCGCCGTGGTATTTACATGACTATTTTGGGTTTTGGAATGGGTAACTTCCGCGACGATATGCTGGAGACCATCGCCCGTAACGGCAATGCTAACTATCATTACATCGATAATATTCAAGCCGCTTACAAAGTTTTTGTAGAAGAATTGATTTCCAACATGTTTGTAATAGCGGAAGATGTGCGAGCGCAGGTAGTATTCAACCCAGCAGTAGTAGACAGCTACCGCCTTATTGGTTACGAAAATCGTTTAATTAATAACGAAGATTTTGATAACGACTTCCGTGACGCTGGTGAAATTGGCGTTGGGTCAGAAGTTGTACTAATGTTTGAGCTTAGTATTAATCCCATGGCTCTTGCAGGTAGTATAGATGCTACGTTGTTTGATGTGCGTATTCGTTACCATGAACCAGGTGATTTTACCAGCCAACTTATAACAATGCCTGTTACTTTTGATAGAGTGTTAGCTCAAAATTCCTCCGACTTTACATTTGCAGCTGCTGTTGCGGCATTTGGGCATATATTGCGCAATTCCGAGCATGTTGGAATGGTTACCTATTCTTATGTGTTAGAAATGGCAAGGAGTAGCTTAGGAGAAGACCGTGGTGGGCATAGGCGTGGGTTTATAGACCTTGTAGAACGGTATAGAGTTATTCGGTAGATAACCCTTGGGGCGAAATAAAAATTATTAAAGTGCATAGCACTGTTAGCTTTAGTTACGCACAATTCCTACCATCTCCATCAAAAACTTGGCATTAGTAGTTACCGACTGCCCCTTTCGTAACTTGTAGTCGAAATGTATTGCCCCGTCTTCATAATTTTCGCAAAAGCTATAGTTGACTATTCTGGTAGTAAGTTCTGCTAGTTTGCATAACTCTAAATCATGGGTAGAAACCATACCTGCACTGTTAAGTCCCGCAAGTTTGGAAATTACAGCATCTGCCCCGGCAAGCCTATCTACGGAGTTTGTTCCCTTAAAAATTTCGTCTATCAAAAATATTGTGCTGTCGTTTTCAGCTGCTTTATCTAAAATCAATTTTATCCGTTTTAACTCTGCATAAAAAGTAGATATGCCTTGGTTTAAATCATCTGCAATGCGCATGGATGTAATAATTTCAAACTTGGAACAAGTCATTTGGTTGGCGCACACAAAACTACCTGTCTTTGCTAATAGCAAATTTACTCCAACTGTTCGCATAAAAGTGGTTTTGCCAGACATGTTAGACCCGCTGATAATTAATATGTTGTTGTCAAACTCTATATCATTACTTACTCTGTTCCGGTTTAAAAGCAATGGGTGCCCAAGGCACTTTGCTTTTATTGTTTTTCTGCCTTCAACAATTTCTGGCAGGCAAACATTTTCGCATACATTTGGCAAATGAGAAAATGCAAGCAAGCTTTCAAACTCGCCAATTGTGGTAAACCATTGCATTGCAACGGATGAATATTTCATTTTCCAGCGCTCTAGCAAAAATGCACAATGTAAATCCCACAGTAAAAGTACATTTAATGCAATGTAAATCAAGGGGTTAGCCCTGAAGCTTAGTTTGTTACTAATGCTTTCAAGTTCCCTTACAGCTTCAGATGCAACTTCCAGTTGTGTTTTAATCTGGTTAAGCTTATTGGACGAAAATTGTTTTGCGGTTAAAACATCAATAACTTTTACGTATTTGCTTAATTTGTAAGGTAGGCGGTCCATGATTCCAAGATACTTCCGCAAATTATTTTTTTCTGCATAGCATATAAAAGCTTGGTCTATTGTAAAGATAATGCCGGCAATAAGCAGTGGTCCGACTTGAAATAAAACACCTGTAGCCAGTAATATCACGGTTAAAACAGGCTTAAAACAAATTATCAATCTTACAAATTTTGCCCATTTAGAGCTTGGGTCATTTGCCAGCCATAGCTTAATAGGCGTGTTGTCTGTAAGTTCTGCTGCAAGTTTTTCGTCTAGTTTGTTTGCACCAATTTGTGATAAGTAGCATTCTATGTCATTTGAAAAATTTATGTCTTGGCTAAGTTCCGCAATTGCAGTTTGGCGTTCTTTTATTTCCGTAGTAGTGTAGCATGGGTGCAACAAGTCCCCTGCAAATTTTTGCCTACCATGCCATGTGTGAGTAGTGTTTAAAAACTGAAAGAATGACTTATCGCCCACAATGTCTAAATCGCTAGCATAGTAGTGGGTTGGGTTAACAAATTCTTTTCCGGTATCCTCAAAATTCGCCCATTCGCCTGAAATTCTGCTAATGTGTCTATTGCAAATAGATACTATATTTTTTGCATACTGTATCTTGTTATCCAGCCTATAATGACGTACCCATAGCACAACTGACCCTGCAAAAAAAACGGCAGCCATCAAAATTGCCCATATCGCAAAACTACTGGAAAATAAAAAAACTACACAAACTAGCACAAGTAGGGCTGCAACAAGCTTGGTAAAGCCCAGCTGGTTAAATGCTCTGCTGTCTTGAAGTAGTTGCGATTCATACTCTGTTATTATTTTTTGGAACTTCTCTTGCATATGCATATTTCTAACTCCATCCATTAAATTTTATTCTCGGGCATTTGTATTACCAGTATATGACATGCATTGCGAAGAATCAAGATAAATATAAATGGGATGCTTATTGCATTTCCTTCATCCAAATGATATATTTGTAAACATGAAAATATTATAACGGAGATGATATCTGCATGGAAAAAATAACATTGCAAGTTGAAGGTATGAGTTGCGCCCATTGCGAAAAAGCTGTAGTAAACGCACTTACAGATTTAGGTGTGTCAAATGTAATAGCAAGCGCACAAAGCAACACCGTTGAATTTACTTACGACTCAACGGTTGTGACTTTAGATAGTATAAAGAATGAATTAAATGACATGGGGTATGTATGTTAATCAGTTTTGTAAAAACGGATTGACAGCTTGACTAGTAATTAGTATACTAAATTGGTCGAGGATATAAGATTATAATCAAGTATGGGAAACAGCAAAAATCTTATGTGTTTGAACGATTAACAATAATAGAAATGGCGTTTTAGCGTTGTTTTTATGCACCTGTGGCGGAATTGGCATACGCGTTAGACTAAGGATCTAATGGCTTAACAGCCTTGCAGGTTCAAGTCCTGTCAGGTGCAAAAAGATGTTTTATGGAATTGGACAAAACCTAGTAATCATCAGGGTTTGTCCAATTTTTGTTTTCCGCATGATATTTATTATAACAAAAAAAGCGAACAAGAAAACCCATTAGATTTTTTGGCAGTTTTGTCATGGTCTAATGGGTCTATTATATTCTAGGAAAATGCATTCGCAACTTCGTTGCAACCTGCCATACTAACGAGCCTGAGAAATCTTATACTCATAACATCCGCTACTAACAATTTGAGGCGTGCTTTCACCTGGGAGCAGAACGTGGGCAGTCGTATTAGGAGGAACCTCAAATGTAAATAAATATACATCACCACTTTTCTCCCAACGGCTACTAATACGCCCGTATGGTGTATCATAATACCCCTTAACCCAATCAAACCCGCCAAAACAAGGTTGCAGTATAAATGAACTATATCCGCCATCCTTCCCGGGCCTAATTCCTAGTGCGCGGCTATACAGCCAAGCCCCAACTGCACCAAGAGAATAATGGTTAAAC
>Ga0131853_10022809_pt1 | contig 11317 bp, 11 predicted proteins | sample TergutLab28metaG_FD_92764 | JGI IMG/M metagenome (GOLD analysis project Ga0131853, IMG submission 92764) | Labiotermes labralis P1 segment gut microbial communities from Petit-Saut dam, French Guiana - Lab288 P1 (version 2) (version 2) | ecosystem: Host-associated > Arthropoda: Insects >...
CGCGGCTCTTGTACTTTTGCGACACCACAGGAGGCATGATGCCGGCTAAGTCGAAAGGGCACCTGAACCCCGGGTCGAGCGGCCTGCGACTCGACCGTTTCGAACTCGGCGACGGTCTCGCGGACCTGGCGCGTCACGCGTGGGTCCCGCGCTGGCATCTGCCCGATGGCGAGGTCCGGCCGCAGCGGGTGCTGACGTACCCGGCGCTCAACGTGGTGATCGCGCCGGAGTACGCGTCGCTGTTCGGGCCGGATTCCCGCGTGCAGGTCCAGGAACTGCGGGGCGCCTCATGGGCCGTCGGTCTCCTGTTCCGCCCCGCCGCCGCTCCCCTGCTCACCGCTACGGACCCTGTCGCGCTCATTGGCTCAAGCGAGCCCCTGCCCGCCGCTCCCGCCAGGCGGGTGCGGCAGATCATGGGCGAGCCTGACTACCGCCGCGACGAGATCGTGCGTGCGCTGCGCGCGTGGCTGCTCCCCCTCGCGAAAAGCGTCGACGACCGGGGCCGCCTCGTGAACGAGGCCTGCCGGCTCGCGGAGGAAGACCCGGTCCTGACCCGCGCCGCCGACCTGGCGGACCGCCTCGGCCTGTCCCCGCGCACTCTGGAACGCCTGGTGCGGTCCTACACCGGCCTCACGCCGAAGTGGCTGATCGAATGCCGTCGGCTGCAGCACGCGGCGACCGCCCTCTACGGCTCGCCGGACACCGATCTGTCCGCCCTCGCGGCCGACCTCGGCTATACCGACTACTCCCACTTCTCCCGCGCCTACCACCGTGCCCTGGGAGAATCCCCTCGCGAGACCCGCGACCACGGCCGCGCCGCTACACGCGCATGATCTCGGGCTGCAGCCTTTTGCTTCCGCTCCGCCGCCGACCAGATCTCAGCGCCCGCACGCATTTCTTCGGCCGTAAAGGCTCCGTGTTCGTTCTGATAGGCGTCCAGGTACTTATCGGTAAGACGGTCTCGCAGTGCCTGCTTCTCCGACTCCTCGTCAGCGGCCAAGCTAACCCCTCTTGCAGCTAATCGAATAGATCCGATAATAGTCGACTTGACAAGGACGGATAGCCAACTGCAACGTCAGCGCAACCTTCTTTCGGGGGCGGGGCTGACCGGCGCAGGCTGGCGGGGTGAGTGACGCGATCGTCGGCGTGGTGGCCAATCCCCTGTCGGGCCGGGACATCCGACGGCTGGTGACGCAGGCGACCGTGTTCCCGACGACGGAGAAGGCTTCCATGATCGGGCGCATGCTGACGGCGTTCGGCGCGGCGGGGGTGAGCCGCGCGCTGCTCTCGGTCGACCTGGGCGGGATCTCGTCGGCGGCCGGGGAGTAGCCGCCCTCACGCCTTCTTCAGGTCGCGGGCGATGACCATGCGCTGGATCTGATTGGTGCCCTCGAAGATCTGCGGCACCTTGGCCTCGCGCAGATAGCGCTCGGCCGGGAAGTCGCGGGTATAGCCGTAACCGCCGAGGACCTGCACGGCGTCGGTCGTCACCTTCATCGCGGTGTCGGTAGCGACCAGCTTGGCGATGGACGCCTCGCGGCGGAACTCCATGCCCCGGTCCCGGCGGCGGGCCGCGTCCAGGTAGGCGGCCCGGGCCGACTGGACGCCGGCCGCCATGTCCGCCAGCAGGAACTCCATTCCCTGGAAGTCGATGATCGCCTGCCCGAACTGCCGGCGCTGCCTGGCCCAGGCGACGGCCTCGTCCAGGGCGGCCTGGGCGAGGCCGACGGCGCAGGCCGCGATGCCGAGGCGCCCGGAGTTCAGCGCGTCCAGGGCGAGGCGCAGCCCGTTGCCCTCGCCGCCGATCAGCCGCCCGGCCGGGACGCGGGCTCCTTCGAACAGCAGCTGGGCGGTGGGCGACCCGGTGAGCCCCATTTTGTGCTCGGGCGGGGCGACCGTGAATCCCGGCGTTCCGGCCGGGATGAGCAGGCAACTGGTGCCGCGGGACCCGTCGTCGCCAGTGCGGACCATGGTGGTGTAGAAGTCGGCGGCCCCGGCGTGGGTGATCCACGCCTTGGTCCCGGTGACCACGTAGTCGCCCCCGTCCGGGACTGCCCGGCAGGCGAGGGCCGCGGCGTCCGATCCGGCCTGCGGTTCCGACAGGGCGTAGGCGCCCAGGAGCTCGCCGCCGAGCATGTCCGGCAGCCACTGGGCCCGCTGCTCGTCCGACCCGGCCGTCGCGAGGGCGTAGCACGACATCGTGTGGACCGAGAGCCCCACTCCGACGCTCATCCACGCGGCGGCGATCTCCTCCAGGACCTGCAGGTAGACCTCGTAGCCGACGGCGGCGCCGCCCCATTTCTCGTCGTAGGGCAGCCCGAGCAGCCCGCTGCGGCCGAGCAGCCGGAACTGCTCGCGGGGGAACTTCCCCGCCGCCTCGTATTCGCTGGCGAGGGGCTTGAGCTCGTCGCCGGCGATCTCTCGGGTAAGGGCGAGGAGGGCCTCGGCGTCGGAATCGGGGAGGAGTCGCTGGACTGGCATGGCCTTATCTAACCGCCCGCGCCGACTCGGGGTCCAGCACGGCCACGTGGTAGCAGACGCCGAGCGGGGCCGCCGAGTACAGGAGCTCGCCGCGCGCGGCCGGGAGCGCCCCGGCCAGCACCTGCCAGGCGGCGCGGCCGGTGGACATCAGGTCGCGGGCCAGGTGCGGGTCCAGGCTTGCGAGGGCCGCCAGGTCGCCGTCCCGCAGGGCGGACGCGACCTGGTCATCGAAGCCCGCGGCGCGCTCGTCGAAGTGGCCCGGCGCCTTCTGGGTGCGCTTGGCGGTACCGTCGCCCATGACCAGGAGCGCGCCGGACAGCGTGGAGCCGAGCGACAGGCATTCGCCGGCCGGGGCGTCCTCGGCGACCGCCCGCAGTTCCCGGGGACCGGCGTACCCGGCCTGGTCCAGGAGCATCGCGCCGAGCCCGAGTCCCAGGGGCAGCCCGGCGGTGCCGCGGGGCAGCCCGGGCCCGTAGGCGGCCAGGTCGAGGCGGCTGCCGGGTTCCCAGCTGCGGGTGGCCGGCCCGACGGCGACGACGGTGACGGTCTCTGGCGGGCCGGCCAGCAGCCGCGCGACGGCGTCGGCGCATGCCCGGGCCAGGCCCGGCTCGGGCCTGGCCCGCCCGGCGAGGTCCGCGGCGAGCAGCGGCGGGGTCGGGCACACCACGGCGCGAGAGATCATGTCACCCGATCCTACCGAACGGGCCTTCGGTAACCGCGGCGCGCTCAGCCCGACGGGAACCTGTTAAGGATTGCTGAAAGTTTTTGATAGCGAATCGAGAGGTGCGAATCCCTTGATCGCGGGGAAACGAGGCTCGCGCGTCGGGCATCCTGTCAGCCATGGCAGGTCCCCGGCACGGTAGCGTGCGTCCCGAGAACAGCAAGGTACCCGACGTCACTCCCTGGTTCTGGGTGCTCAAGCTCCTCATCACCGCCATGGGCGAGGGCATCTCCGACTATCTCGCCGCCACCATCAACCCTTACATCGCCGTCGGCGTCGGGTTCCTGATCTGGGCGGTCGTCATGGTGTGGGTGTTCAGCTCGCGCGGGTACAAGATCGGCACGTACTGGATCGGGGTGGCGGCGGTCGCCATCTTCGGCACGATGCCGCCAGACGGCCTGCACGTCCAGTTCGGGGTTCCCTACGCGGTGACGGCCACCGGGTTCGCGATCTGCGTCGCGATCGTGCTGGCCGTCTGGTACAAGTCCGAGGGCACCCTGGACATTCACAGCATCGTCAACCAGCGGCGCGCCCTGTTCTACTGGCTGCTGGTCATCTGCACGTTCGCGCTGGGCACCGCGCTCGGCGACCTGATCGCGGTCCCGCTGCACCTGGGCTTCCTCACCTCCGGGATCGTGTTCTCGCTCCTGATCCTCATCCCGCTGGCCGCGTGGCGGCTCGGCGCCAGCCCGGTGCTGACCTTCTGGGTGGCCTACATCCTGACCCGGCCGATCGGCGCGTCGTTCGCCGACTGGATCGGGCAGCCGAAGGCCATGACCGGACTGGGGCTGGGACACCCCCCGATGTTCATCAGCACCGGCGTCGCGGCCATCGCGATCATCATCTACCTGAAGGTGACGGGCAAGGACATCCTCCCGGTCCCGGCCGAGGCCCGCGGCCCGCGCGCCGGCTACGACCCCGCCCGGGTCTACGCCGAAGAGGCCTACGGCGGCCGGCGGCCCGTGCCGGCTCCCGAGTACGGCGGCCAGCAGCCCGCCGGGTATGGCCAGCAGCCGCAGTTCTCCCCCGAGCCCGGCTACGGCCCGCCCCAGCCCGGCGGCCGCCGGGGCGACCGGGGCTTCGGCCAGCAGCCCCCGCCGTCCGGCTGGTAAACGCCGCCTCGGAACACCCGTAGAACGCCCGCCGACGATCGTCGGCGGGCGTTTTACGTAAAGATAACGAAAATAAACGGGAACCAATCAGAGTTCCTGGCACGGCGAGACAGGGAAACGATAGGTTGATGCGCGCGCACGGGGGCGCTGCGCACGCCGCGTGCTCGCGAACGAGAGGTTACGATGCCCCGCGCCGCCCAGGTTCCGCCCAGCTTCGCCCGGCTCGCCGTCGAGACCACGGGCTTCGTCGGCCGCGTGTCCGAGCTGGCCGCCCTCGGCTCGCTGCTGGAGTCCGGGCGGCTGGTGACGGTTACCGGGCCGGGCGGGGCCGGCAAGACCCGCTTGGCGCTGCGGGCCGCCGGGGCCGCCGGGCCGTCTTACCGGGACGGCGTGGCCCTGGCCGACCTGGCGGACCTTCGCGACGCCGACCGCCTGCCCCGCGCGGTGGCCGCCGCGCTGCGCCTGCCGGTTCCGGACGGCGTCCCGCCGCTGGACGCGGTCGTCCGCCGCCTGCGGGACTGTGAGCTGCTGCTGGTTCTGGACACCTGCGAGCCCCTGGTCGACGCCGCCGCCCTGTTCGCCGAGGCCGTCCTGCGGGCCGCGCCCGGAGTGCGGATCCTGGCGACCAGCAGGCAGCCGCTGGACGTGGCCGGGGAGTGCATGTACCCGGTCGGCGGCCTGGACGAGGCCGATGCCCTGGAACTGTTCGAGCAGCGCGCCGCTGCCGCCGTGGCCGGCTTCGCCGTCACCGGGCAGAACCGGGACGACGTGCTGCGGATCTGCCGCGGGCTCGGCGGGATCCCGCTCGCCCTGGAACTGGCCGCCATCCGGCTGCGGGCGCTGGCCCCCGACGTGCTGGCGGACCGGATAGACCGCGCGCTGCCGCTCCTGGCCGGCGGGCGCCGCGGGTCCACGGCCCGCCACCGCGCCCTGCGGGACACCATCGGCTGGAGTTTTGACCTGTGCACGCGGGCCGAGCAGGTGCTGTGGCAGCGGCTGTCGGCGTTCGAGGGCACGCTGTCGCTCGCCGCGGCCGAAGAGGTCTGCGCGGGAGGCCCCCTGGCCCGCGGCGACGTGCTGGAAACGCTGATCAGCCTGGTCGATAAGTCGGTCGTGACCAAGACGGACCACGGCGGCTTCCGGGTGCCCGGCATCATCCGCGAGTACGGCGCCCTGCGGCTGGCCGGCTCCCCCGGCGAGGAGGCCCGGGTCCGCGGCCTGCTGCTCGCCCACTACCTGCGCCGGGCCGAGGAATTCGACCGCGACCCGCTGACCGGCCAGCTCTCCCGGTACCGGGCGCTGCGCGCCGAGCATGACAGCATCCGGGGCGTGCTCCGCCGCGGTTTCGCCCTCCCCGGCGCGGTCCCCGCGTCGGCGCGCCTGGTGACGTCCCTGTTCTGGTACTGGCATTTCTCCGGCCGGGTCGCCGAGGCCCGGGAGTGGCTCGGCCTGGCCCTGGAGAAGCTCGCCGCCCCGTCGGCCGAGCGGGCGGGCGCACTGATGCTGTGGGGCATGGCCGCCGCGGCCGCCGGCGACGTCACGGCCGGACTGCGGGACTGCAGGGCCGGCCTGGCGATGGCCAAGGCGGCCCGCGACGAGCGGGGCTACGCCCGGGGGCACCTCTACTACTGCCAGGCGCTGCTCGCGGCCGGCCGCGAGCAGGAGGCGATCACCGCCGGGCGCACGGCGGCCAGCCTGATGCCGGCCGCCGGCGATGCCCGGGCCGCCGACCTGCTGCCGGTGTTCCTGGCCCTGGCCCACGCGGGCCGGGGCGAGTTCCGGCAGGCCCTCGACCTCGCCGGCCACGCGATGACCCGCATGCCGGCCGACGGCGAGGAACGGTGGGCGGCCAGCGTCCTGTACGCCGTGACCGGCGTGGGCCTGTTCCTGACGGGCGAGACCGGGCGGGGTGCCTCCGCGTTCCGCCAGTCGCTGTCGGCGAGCCGGGCGCTGGGCGATCCCGTGGGGGTCGCCTACGGCCTGGGCCTGCTCGGCTGCGCCGCCGCCGGCCAGGGCCGCCACGCCCGCGCCGCCTGGCTGCTGGGCGCGGGCAGGCCCCTGCACGACCGGGCCAGCGGCGCCGCGTTCCTGCGGATACCCCGGCTGGTCGCCCTCGCCCGCCAGGCGGCCGACGACGCCCGCGCCGGCCTCGGTGACGACGCCTTCGACGACCTGGTCACCGCCGCCGCCCGCTGTCCCCTGGAGACGGCGGTCGACCTGGCGGTGTCCGACTCCGATGACCTTCCCGTCCTGGGCCCGGCGCCGTCCGGCGGCGCCCCGGCGGCCGCCCCGCACGCCGGGCCGTCCCCGGCCGCCCGGCTGACCGGCCGGCAGCGGGAGATCGCGGACCTGGCCGCCCGGGGCCTGTCCAACCGGGAGATCGCCGGGCACCTGGTGATCTCGAAGCGCACGGTGGACACCCACGTCTCCCACATCTTCCGGAAGCTCGGCGTCACCTCCCGGGCTCAGCTGCCGACCCGGCTCGCGGACGGCGTCACCGCGGGTAAAGGATCAGGCAGGCCGCCAGCAGGACGGTGAGCCAGGCGTCGGTTCCGTAGCGCAGCCAGGCGGGCGCGGCGCGGACGTCCATGAAGTCGCGGAGGATGAAGCGGGCCTTCACCGCGGCGATCACGAGGACCCCGGCGGTGACCAGCTCCGACGGCTCGAATCCGTCGGTGGCGCCCAGCGCGGCCGACACCAGCGTGACCGCTGACAGCAGGAGCCAGACCCGGGCCACCCGCGTTCTCACGTCCCTCACCTCATCACGTACAGGAGCGCGAACAGCAGGACCCACAGCAGGTCCACCATGTGCCAGTACACGGCGCAGGCCTCGACCACCCGCACCCGCCGCAGGCGGGGGTCGCGCAGCTCGCGGACCGCGATGCCCAGGATGAGCAGCCCGAGCAGCACGTGGAACAGGTGAACTCCGGTGAGGGAGAAGTAGAACATGAAGAAGTCGCCGCTGGTCACGGTGTGCCCGCCCGCGATCAGCGCCGACCACTCCCCCGCCTTGATCACGATGAACACCGCTCCGCAGGCGGCGGCGCCCGCGACGCGGCGCAGTGCCCGGTCCGGGTTCCCGTCCCGGGCCGCCCGCACCGCCCGGGCGGCGAGCTGGGAGCCCGCCAGGAGCACCAGCGTGTTCACGGTGCCGGCGATCAGGCTGAGGTGGCGCTGGGCGGCCAGGAACAGGGCGGGCTCGTGGGCCCGGTACACCAGGTACACGATGAAGTAGACGGAGAAGATGACCAGGTCCCCGAGGACGAACACCCACATGTGGATGTCGCCGGGCAGATTCCGGGCCTCGGGGCGCGGCCGGGCCCCCGGCGGCCTTTCGATGGCCTTGCGCACCAGCATGATCAGGCAGGCGATGTACACGCCGAAGATCGCGGTGCCCTCCCAGAAGCTGATCACGCCGTTCCAGGCGAAGGGGCCGCGCCTGAAGACGAAGACCGGGCCGGCCAGCAGCTCGGTCACGACCTGCCACAGGGAAACGTAGGCGAACCAGTTGGGGAAGATCTTGTTCCGGTCGAGGAAGATCGCGACGGCGAGGATCAGGTACTGGGCGGCGAAGCAGCCCATGGATCCCACGAACGACAGCAGCCCGGTGTCGTACAGCAGCGCCAGGATGTGCGGGTCCCGCTCCGGGCGCAGCGCCGCGGTCAGGAACAGGAAGGCGGCCAGCAGGCAGCCGGGGATCGCGCCGACGGCGAGGGTCCCGATGTAGCCGTAGGCGAAGGCCGGGTTGACCGTCATCCGCCGCATCTGGTGAGCGACGAGGCCGTTGAGGATGGAGCCGCCGCCGATGACCACCATCAGCAGGCCGAATCCGATCTGGATCCCGGCCCGGTGGGCGGCGAAGAAGGCGGCGATCTCCGGCACGCTCATGCCGGGCGACGGCGGCGGCATGACCCGGGTCAGCGGCACGAAGATAACGGCGAACAGCGTGTAGAAGGCGGGGAAGATCCACCAGCAGATCCACAGCCCCCGCCGGGTGTCCGCCGCGACGGTCTCGCCGCGGGTCCGCGTCGCGGTCACGGGGCCGCCGTCTGCTGTTCCTGCCGCCGGATCGCCTGCCGCAGGACGGCGAACATGACCACCAGGAACACGGCGTAGGCGGTGATCCGCAGCCAGAACGACACCAGCCCGTTCCAGGCCAGGGGACCGGAGGTGACGACGGCGGCGCAGGCGGCCGGGGCCATCGCGACGGCGATCACGGCGCAGAACGGGGCGACCCAGCGGGGGAAGATCCGGCGCGGCTGGTCATCCAGCCAGACGGCCAGGGCCAGGCAGACGTTCTGCGCGATGATCATGCCGACGGGCGCGGTGAACGTGATCCACGCCAGGTCGTTGAGGAGCTGGATCAGCGCCGGGTCGCGGGCGGGGCGGAACGCGGCGGCCAGCCAGAACAGGTCGGCGATGGCGAACAGCGTGGCCCCGCTGACCACGGCGCTCAGGTACCCGTAGGCGAACACCTGGCTGGCGGCCGCCATGCGCTTCATCTGGTACACGATCACCGAGAACATCGGGACCAGCATGATGCCGCAGAAGTTGAAGGCAACCATGGACAGGCGGATGCGGGCCGTGTGGGCGGCGTAGAACGCGGCGACCTGCCCGGCGCTCATCGACGGCGGCATCGGGGGGAAGAAGCCCGGGAAGGCCACGAACGCGGCCAGCATGATGATGCCGAAGCCGAGGGCCAGCCAGAGACTGACCGACTGCGCGGAAAGCCGCAACGTCCCTTCACCGCCTAAGTAGCCGTCCGGAACGACGGTAATCTACTTACCGGTAAATGAGAAGCCTGTTCTCAGCGGGTTCCGGCTTCTTCTCCGGTACCCGGGATCACCAGCGGGGCGTCCGGGTCGAGTTCGATGCCGCCCTCGCGGAGCGCGCAGTCAATGAGCAGCCAGACGCGGCGGGTCAGATGGGCGGACAGTTCGTCGCGGGTCAGGTCCCCCGGCTCGTCCAGCCAGCGGTTGATGGCCGACTCGACCAGCCCGACCAGCGCGAACGCGTCGACCCCCGCCATCCGGGCAGTGGCGCCGAACTCGGTCAGGAAGTGGGTGAAGATGACGGTGAGCCGGCTGCCGATGGCGGCCTTGACGTCCGTGACCACATCCCGGTCGCTGTCACGCGCGGACGGGGCGTACCGGGTGAGGTAGCGGTAGAGGTTCCGGTGCTCCAGCAGGTAGCCGATGAGCGTGTCCACGACACCGCTGATCATCTTCATCGCCGACCCCTGCGGGTTCCACACCGGTTCCAGGTCGGTGGCCACCCGCTCGAGGGCGCGCTCGGCGATGGCGGCCTGCAGGTCGGCCGAGTCCTCGAAGTGCTTGTAGATCCGGGTCCGGGCGACCCCCGCCGTGGCGGCGATCTGCCCGGTGGACACGTCGGGGCCGTATTCGGCGATGGCCGCCATCGCCGCGTCGACGAACTCCCGCCGTCGGCGTTCCTGCTGGCCGTCCCACCGCGCGGCCCGCCCGTCCCGCCGGGCGCCGGTCGCCGGTCGGTGCCTCGCCTGTTTCGTCGTCACAGCCTTAGTTTAGGGGCTGGAAAGTTGCGGGTACACCATGTACCATCCATTTCAACGGGGTACATCATGTACCTGTTATTGTGACCCCGGGGCCCTTGACGAGAAGGGATGGTCCAATGACCACCATGAGCACGCCCATCGGCGACGGCGCCGAGCCGGAACTGGCCCGGCGCCTGCTGGAATCCTCGGCCGTGCTGTCCTACGAGCCGAACGAGGAGATCGACTGGGACGCGCCGCTCCCGGCGGGCGAGTACGGCTGTCCCCCCGAGTGGTGCACCCTGTACGGGACGCCGCTGTGGGACGAGATGACCGAGGAGCAGCGGGTCCGCCTGACCCGGCACGAGTTCGCATCGACGATGTGCACCGGGATCTGGTTCGAGATGATCCTGCAGCAGATGATCCTGCGGGACCAGTACGCCAAGGACCCGACGGCCGCCGAGTTCCAGTTCGCGCTGACCGAGATCGCCGACGAGTGCCGGCACTCCCTCATGTTCGCGCGCACCGTCGAGAAGCTCGGCGCCCCCGCCTATTACCCGACCAAGGGCGCCATCCGGCTCGCCCGCTTCTTCAAGTCTCTCGCCAAGGGCGAGGCCGCCTACGGCGCCGGCCTGGTGGCCGAAGAGGTCCTGGACGTGCTCCAGCGCGACCAGATGAGCGACCCGAACGTGCTCCAGATCTGCCGTACGACCGCCCGCGTCCACGTCGCGGAAGAGTCCCGGCACATGAAGTTCGCCCGTGCCGAGGTCCGCGAGCACCTCTCCCGCGCCTCCGCCGGCCGCCGGCGCCACCACGCCACCCTCATCGCGATCGTGGCCCACATCATCGTGACCAACCTGGTCAGCGACGAGGTGTACGCGACGGTCGGCCTGGACGCCAAGCGCGCCGCGGCCGAGGCCAGGGCCAACCCGCACCGGGCGTCCCTGATGCGCAGTTCCTGCGCGGGACTGATGGAGTTCCTCGGCGAGGTCGGCCTGCTGACCCGCCCGGCGATCGCCATCTACCGGCACGTCAACATGCTCTGACGTCTCATACTCTTCAGCCAGAAGGACCGCTACCCATGGCGTACGCCATCACCCAGTCCTGCTGCGCCGACGCGTCCTGCGTGTCGGCCTGCCCGGTGAACTGCATTCACCCCACGCCGGACGAGCCGGACTTCGGCACGACCGACATGCTCTTCATCGACCCCTCGACCTGCATCGACTGCGGAGCCTGCGCGGACGCGTGCCCGGTCGACGCGGCCAAGCCGTCCGACCAGCTCACCGGCCCGCTGACCGCCTATATCGAGCGCAACGCCGAGTACTTCAGCGCCGCCGAGCCCGCCGCCGCGGCGCCCGCCCCGGCCAGCGTGAAGGCCGCCGCCCGGGCCGCCACCGTCGACCTGCGGCGCGACCGCGTGTACCCGCGGCCCGTGTCCCCCGCCACCAGGGGCCTCCGCGTCGCCGTCGTAGGCACCGGCCCGTCCGCCGGGTA